>ERZ651768.1331-NODE-1331-length-18106-cov-3.138111_pt1 | contig 18106 bp, 20 predicted proteins | sample MGYA00514754_ERZ651768 | MGnify/ENA metagenome assembly ERZ651768
CGCTGGAATGCAAGAAGCGGATCAAGGTTGTCGGCTACTGTAAAATCAAAGCCATCCAGCGGCTTGCCGCCCTCCCTGCTGTTGTGTAAAATGCCCGCACGACGCCGGACAACGGCGTAAGCCCAGGCGTTATTCGGACAGGAGGGCCGCACCATGGACTTTGGACTAAAAGGTAAGCACGCCCTGGTCACCGGTGGTAGCAAAGGCATCGGTAAGGCGATAGCCAAAGAGCTGGCCCGGGAAGGCGTAGACGTGGTGATCGTCTCCCGCACAATGTCGGACCTGGAAGCGTCCGCTAGAGAGATTGAAGACGAAACAGGCACGCGGGTCATTCCCATGGTTCTAGACGTTACTCAAACCGGCCGGGTGAACAGCGTCATCCCCGAAGCTGCCCAGCAACTGGGCGGCCTGCATATTCTGGTCAACAGCGGGTCCGCCCCCGGCGGGTCGGCTTCGGCCGTCGGACCGATAGAAACGGTCAACGAAGATGACTTGATGAGCGACTTCGACGTTAAATACGTGGGGGCGCTAAGGTGCGCCCGCGCCTCCATCCCTCTGATGAAAGAGCAAGGTTACGGACGCATCATAAATATCAGCGGCGGGAACGCCCGCAACGCCGGGAACCTGAGCGGCGGAGCGCGCAACGTGTCCATGGTGCATCTAACCAAGACCCTATCCACTCAGGTGGGCCGTTTCGGGATCACCGTCAACTGCATCCACCCTGGCACCACGCGCACCGAGCGCACGCCGGAGTTGATAGAGTCCAGGGCTGCTCAATTAGGCATCGACATCGACCAAGTGGAGGCTACAGACTTTGCTCCCGGCGCCGCCAGGGGTAACGCCATTTGCCGCATGGTCGACGCTGCGGAGATCGCCTACCTGACCGTATTCTTGGCCTCGGACAAAGCCTGGGCCGTCACCGGTGAGCTCATTGCCGCCAACGGCGGCGTTGGCAACGCCGTCTATTACTGAACGCGGCTAATCACGACGAACAGGAAGTTGACGCAGACGATGGCTGAATCGAACCGTATTTTATTCATGGGCCGGGAATGGGATTCCATGGACACGGTGACTCGTATCCTGGAGGCGGTGGGCTGCACCGTAACCGGGACGGTTAGCGACGCTGTAGCCGTTGACTTGGCCGGCTCTTCAGACTACGCCGCTTTGATAATCGATGATGAAGTGCCCCAGGCGGACGGTCGTTACGTCACACGGGAGGCTCGAAAATTGAAACCGTCCCTAGCGGTAATCACGGTCCGCAGTCCGGAGTCGATCCTGACCCAGCTTCAGCAGGCGGGCGTGAGGCTATAAACCGGTTCAGGCTCAATCGGGGCCGGAGCTTCCGTCCCAGATATCCGGTAATGCAATGCTAGAACATAAGGGAATGAGATGGGGCTACGTGTTTCTGCGGGCAGCCTCCCACATCGGTGAAGAAGAAGCGCTGGTAATAATGGAACAGGCTGTTGAGATGTTCCTTGTGGGCGAAGAAGAGAGGAACATAAAAAGCTCCGGCTTTGAGGGCAGGCTGTACACCGAGATGCGATACGAGATTATAGGGTCACTGGGAGGCCAACGGTTCGACGCCGACTTGGAGACCCCATATGGCCGGGATAAAGCCTCTTTCTTGGTCAGCGAACAAACCCAGGGACTGGGCGGAAGAATCTCAAGGAACTGATTCAAAACTAGCCCCGGGCAAGCCCGATGGGTTATTTAAACGGAGGATATGAACGATGAAACTGCTAGTGATTTCCGGAGGAAGGCATCCCTACGAAGAGTCCACGCCGGTCTTGGAAACGTTTCTCAAAGCGGCCGGACACGAACTCACGGTCACCGAGGACGCTTCGGTCTTGGGCAGGGCGGCTGAGTTGAACGGTTACGACGCTTTGGTATTCAACACGCGCCGAGAGGATATAGCAGGCTTCGGCGACTGGGCATTGTCGACTGACGAGCAGAATGGGATGAAAGCCTACATCAACTCCGGCAAGGGGTTTGTTTGCCTGCATATATCCACTTGCCTACCCTCCGGATGGCCGGAATACCACGACATCACCGGCGGCGGTTGGATATCCGGTACCAGCTTCCATCCGCCCTACGGCAATTTCACCGTCAACATCAGCCAAGCTGGACATCCGGGAGTGAGCGGCGTCTCGGAATTCAGCACGGACGACGAGCTTTACATGGGCCTGGGGATAAAAGACGGTAATGACGTATTCCTGACCGGCCACACTCACGACGGTACGCATCCCTGGGGCCCGGACCGAGCACCCATGGAGATGCCCGGCGGGACCTTCCCTCTGGGTTGGACCCGCACGTACGGACAGGGCAAGGTCTTCACACTGTTGCTGGGTCACGATGGGAAGAGCTTCGAGTCTCCCGAGTTTCAGAAGATGGTCCTGAACGGCATCAACTGGGCCACCGCCTAACGAGAACGTTTTTCACCACAGAGACACAGAGGACAGAGGAGTTCGCATAATTAATCAGAAACTCCGTGTTCTCGGTGCGCTCTGTGGCGAAATGACGAACCCTTAAGCGACCACCGCCGTCTCGTAGGAGTGTTCCCTGGTATCCGGGAAAAGTTTCCAAGACGCCATCCACCGGTGGGTGTCGTCGAACATCTCCTTGGTATACGGCTCAAACACCAACCGTTCTCCCGGCCCAAAGCTCTCAATATCCACGAGATCGTGGAATCGTTCCGGCAGTTCTTTCAAGAAGTAATGCTTGTATACGCCCGGGTCACGGTCGATGTCGCGCTGAGCCCGCTGTAATGCTCTGAAGTAGGCTGCCACGTCATCCAGATTGGCATGGGCAGAGAACAAGAAGCCAATCATAAATGTGGTGTCCACTACTTTGCGGAACCCCTGCTGCTCCAAGGTGTATAACTGGGCGCCGAACACGTTGGCCACCTGGACTTGACGGTCCAGTAATAAAGCCAACCTATCGTTGGGGCCGCCGACGAATTTCAACCTTATATCGTCCGGACTGAGGAATCTTTCCAGTGCCTGAAGGGTCGAGAAGTGACTTCCAGAGTGGTACCCTACGCCCACCTCAACACCTTTCAAGTCGGCGGCAGTCCGTATCTCGCTGTCGGGAGCGGTATACAGTCCCGAAGGTGTGATTGAGTATGCGTGACCCCACATCAGGCCGTGACCTTGAGCCGAAGCGTGACTCACCGCCCAATGACAGGCTGCACTGACCTCGCAGCCCCGGCCAGCCTCCATGCTTTCAAAAGCTCCGCTTTTGACCTCCACCGGTCCCCCGCCCACCGGCACGGGCGCAGTGGATTCGGGGCCCAGCAAGCGTCCGTGAACAAACTCGTAGTCCAAGCCCTCTGTTTTGAAATATCCCTTTTCCTCGGCCACCCACTCTTGCAAACGGTTATGGGGCTGAATGCGAAACTTACTCATCGCGCCACACCTCTATCGCCCTTAAACGGACGTAATCGTCGGTTCCCGATTGTACCATGCCATGAACATATGGTCTGCTAAAATACGCCAGGAAATTCAAAATCTTGATTGCTTAACGCTAGGACACCATACGTAGATAGACAATATTAGTGCGGTGTTGCTGAGGCAACGGACGTTAATCACATTGGAGCGAATAGTTATAATAGGCTCTAGTTGCTCAGGCAAGACCACCATGGCTAAACAGGTGGCCGCCGCATTGGAGGTTCCGCACATAGAACTGGATGCCCTCCACTAGCTTCCCGACTGGCAGGAAAGGCCCGACAGCGAATTCAGGGAGCTTGTCGCGTCGGCGGAGCGTTGGGTCGTCGACGGCAACTACAACATGGTCCGCGACATCGTGTGGCAGCGGGCCACTACCCTAGCCTGGCTGAATCTTTCCGTCCCAGTAGTCTTTTGGAGGGCGCTCTCCAGAATTGTCAACCGCAGGTTTGGCCGCAGAACCCTCTTCTCAGGAAACAAGGAATCAATCAGGCAGGCCTTCTTCAGCCGTGACTCGATGATTCTGTGGGTGATTAAGACGTTCCACGAACACCGGAGGTCTACTCGGCAGGTCTTCGACGGTGATGGTTTTCCAGGCTTGCATCGCGTCGAGCTTAGGAATCAAGGCGACGCCGACAGGTTCTTGGCCTCCCTGAAAGATATCTGAGTCCAACTTGCGGCCCCTACGCTCATCGCCCATAATATGTCGATTCCCAAATCCACGGAGGTCACCGGCTTTATATGGTCCACAACGACGGAGCCAACCAAGGATCCGGCAGCGCTCAGAGGATGTTCGGCCCCCAGGCCGGCGTTTACGCCACCAGCCAGGTGCATGTACGCGACGATAGTCTAAATGTGCTGCAACGCTTGGCCGCCCAGCCGGATTCCAAGCCCTACGGTTGGGCTGCGGATCTTGGGACTGGTGCCGGGTTCACCGCCTTCGCCATGACCCAGTGCTCAGACCGCGTGGTAGCCACCGACCCAACCCGTCCCATGCTCGAGCAGGCCCGGCGTCTGGGACAGGAACGGGGACTGGAAAACCTGCGCTTGAGCCGAAACGTGGCCGAATCTTTACCCTTCGCCAGCGACTGCCTGGACCTGGTGACCAGCCGGGTTGCCGGACACCACTTCAGCGACCTGAACCTAGCTTTCGACGAAGTGCGCCGGGTTCTGAAGCCCGGAGGAGTTTTCGTGATGGCGGACAGTGTCTGCCCCGAAGACGATGACGTAGACCGCTGGATGAACGACATCGAGCTACGGCGGGACTTCAGTCACGTAAGGAACCGCAAGATCTCCGAGATTAATGGCATGCTGGCGGCGCGCGGACTAGATGTTCAGGCGCAGGAAGGCGCCCGTATCTTCTTGAAGTTCAATGAGTGGGTGGCCCGGACCGTGGTTCCGGAACCAGAAGCGACCAACCTGCGGAATGATTTCCTTGCAGCGTCCGCCGGGGCTCGGGAGGCCTTTCAGATCGAGCCCTCTGGGGATGACATCGACTTCTCATGGCCCTGCCTGGTGTTCCGGGCCGTCAAGGTCTAGCTGCTCTTAACTAGGACCCTCTTTAGAATCATGAGCCTGCCGTCATTCCGATTCTTCGGCGGGAGGAGAGGAATCTGAATCTGAGCGACACTACGCTAACCAGATTCCTCGTCGCTGCGCTCCTCGGAATGACAGTGTATGGCACCGAGTGGGCCGAAGTAATCAGCTTAACGAATCCTAGGCGCCCCAATCCTCCAGGGTGTAGGCCATCTCCCAGAACCGATGCTCAAACCGGAGACTGGTCATGTATGCCTCACCCATGGCCGCCAGTTCACTGGGGCCGGCCGATTGTCCCAACCGGTCGGCCATCTCCCGCACCGTTTGCGCTAACTCGGCGAATTCTTCAGAGACGTACATATCGATCCATTGAGAATATAGCGGCGCGCCCTCAGGCCGGCCTTGGAGGGCAAGATGCTCGCCAATCTCCCAATAGCCGCACTGGCACGGCAACAGGGACGCGACTAGCTCCGGGAAAGAGCCCTGGTGTGCCACGTTCAGCAGATAGCTGGTATATCCCAGAGTGGTGGGAGCGTGGCGGGTGGCCTCCAACTCTTCCCTGGTGATTCCGAACTCGCCGCAGTAGCTACGATGCAACTCCATCTCCGTGTTGAGGGTCTCATCCAGCAATTCGGCGAACCAACTCATCGTTTCCAGGTCGGGCGCCCTCGCTGACGCCAAAGCGATCACCCGGCTATAGTCGATCAAGTAAACATAGTCTTGCAACACGTAATACTTGAACCGGTCCACCGGTAGTGTGCCATCGCCCACCCCGGTGATAAATGGATGCGCCAGAATCGCCTGCCGCACCGGCAAAGCGGTCCGCTCTATGTCTTCGGCAAAGCTCACTGGGTAACTCCGTAGCCGCAATCTTCGCTATTCATTTCTCTCATAGCCACTGACCTAGTAGCGGCATCTACCGGTCAGATCAACTATGACTCCCATTTTACCCGAATGCTAGTTCCCCCCTTTCGTAAAGGGGGCAGGGGGGATTTCGACCCATCACGCGAAAATTGTAGTGGGCCGATACGATAACCGTCAAACAAGACTACTAGTTCCGCAATTTGACGAAACGGCATTCGGGGTCTTCACGCCTGAAAACTCGATGCCCTGGGCTGCCAAATTCATCGATTCTCCCCTTGACAGACATATGGCTACATGACGTATCGTGTGCCAGCCGGAGGATATCGGAGCCTGGCGGTTGGGTGGGGCCGATGTTTTTCCGATTGTCACCAAAGTGACATACCTCCGGCACTTTTTCATCCCCTGGCATTATTCTATGTATTCTGGGGATGCGGCTGGATTATAATAGAATATAATTCAGCCATCGTTTTAAGGAAGTGACCACCATGGAAGTCGTATTCACGCAGGATGTTCTCAACCAGGCCCAAGCCGGGGAGATTAAAAAGGTAGCCGACGGGTTCGCCCGCAACTACCTGATTCCCCAAGGTCTGGCGCAAGTTGCCACTCCAGAAGTATTGAAGCGTCTCCACAAGATCAAGGCTGCTGGAGACCAGACCCGGATCCAGGAAACCCATTCGATGCAGGAACTAGCTTCCACATTGGATGACACTACCATCACCATCACGGCGAGGGTAACTCCCACCGGGCGGTACTACGGGGCTATCACCAACACCCGGATGGCTTCCGAATTGGCCTTAGCTATAGGAAGAGACATTGACCGGCGGCTCCTCGATTCTGCCGAGACTATCCGCGAACCCGGCGAATACGACGTGGTGCTCCGGTTCTCCAGTGAGATTCAGGCGACGATTCATATAGCGGCGGAAATCGAAGAATAGGAAGTACAAAATAGACTGATGTACGCGGAGAAACTCCTTCCCCACGACTTGGAGGCGGAGGAAGCGGTGGTTGGGTCGTTGTTGATTGATGGGGACAGTATCGTCCGTATCGCATCATTGATTAAACCGGAGGACTTCTACCGGGAAAGAAACCAACTCTGCTATGCCGCCTGCCGCTCTTTGTTCGAGCGCAATGAGGCCATCGACCAAGTGACTTTGGCGCGGGAACTCTCCCGCACCAATCAGTTGGAATCGGCTGGCGGCATGGCCTACCTCAGTCACCTCATATCCGTCACCCCCACTTCGGCCCATTCGGAGCACTACGCCCAATTGGTCGCCCGCACCTCAACCATGCGGACGCTGATTGACGCAGCTTCCCGAATCTCGGTTATCGGCTACGACGACACCGACGACGTCGAAGCTACCCTACAGCAAGCCGAAGACATCCTGTTCGGCGTCCGATCCGGTCAACCTCAGCGCGGCGGCTTCATGCCCCTTCGCCAGATCTATGACCAATACTTGGAAGATCGGGCCGCCATATCCGACCCATTACTGGTGTCGGACACTCCCATGCTTACCGGGTACAACGACCTGGATGAACTGCTGGGCGGGCTACAGCGGTCCGACATGGTTGTCCTGGGGGCTCGGCCCTCCATGGGCAAGAGCGCCTTGGCAATCAACGTGGCAATCAACACCGCCCAAGCCGGGGCCAAAGTCGGCGTATTCAGCCTGGAGATGAGCCGCGAGCAACTTGCTCTGCGCATCCTGGCCGCCGATGCCGGGATCGACTCCCATCGGCTCCGTCTCAGTCTGGTTACCGAAGCTGACGAACAGCGAATCACCGACTCCATAGGCCGCCTGTCCGAGCTCCCCATGTACATCGATGACACCCCCTTCCAAGGGATGGTGGAGATGCGCAGCAAAGCGCGCCGTCTCTCCTTGGAACACGGGTTGGATCTCCTCATCGTCGATTACCTTCAACTGATCGAGGGCCGGAGTAGTAGGGGCGGCGGGGACAACCGGGTCCAGGAAGTCAGCGAGATTTCCCGGTCATTGAAGGGCATGGCCCGGGACCTGAACGTCTGCGTGCTCACCTGCTCTCAACTCAGCCGTGGCGTGACCAACAGGACAAGCCACCGTCCGATGCTTTCCGACTTGCGAGACAGCGGTAGCATCGAGCAGGATGCCGACGTTGTTATGTTCATCCACCGGGAGGACATGTACTACACCGAGGACGAATGGGGGCAGCACTCTCCTGGCCGCCCGTACCCCAGGAACATCGCCGAAATCATAGTGGCCAAGCACCGTAACGGTCCGACTGACGACATCAACCTGTATTTCAGGGATAACCTGCTGCGTTTCGAATCGATACAGCGGGTGGAAGCCTTCTGATGGCGCCCCTCTGATGGATTCCTTCCCAGGGTTCAACTCCGGCACACTTTATACGCCGGTGCCCAATCCCTGCTTCGGCCCGTTGTTGGAGCAGATTCAGGACATGGCGGAACTCAAGGTGGTGCTGCGTGGGCTATGGCTTCTGCATCGACAACATACCCAGCCCAAAAGGGTCTCGGCTCAGGATTTCCTGGACGACCGTACTTTGCTGAAGGGATTGTCCGATTCAGTCGAGGACAATCAGGAGGAGATACGCCGCGGCTTGAGTCTCGCCGTGAAACGGGGAATCTTCCTGTGTTCTGGGGAGAACGGGCAGGAAACGGACGACCAGTTCTATCTGCTGAACACGGATAGCAACCGTACCGCCATGGAGCGGATGCAAGCGGAGGGCGTTTCAAGTCTGAGAAAAGACCCACCTTTATCGGAGGCCGCGGCTCCGGAAACGGACGACCGGCCCAACATATTCGTCCTCTACGAAGAAAACATCGGCATGCTCTCGCCCATTCTTGCCGAAGAATTGAAAGAGGCCGAGGAGCTATATTCCGCAGGCTGGTTGGAAAGCGCGTTCCACATCGCGGTCAGTGAAAACAAGCGAAGTTGGCGCTACATCGCCGGTATCCTCCGGCGTTGGGCCGCAGAAGGGAAAGACGAAGGGAAATACGATGGAAAGTCTGGGAGACATCCTCAGAAGGATAACCGCCAAAAATACCTCGAAGACTACCAACGGCGCTGGGGCGGCGTATCTAGATAGCCAGCCAGAAGGTCCGGTTTGCTCCATCTGCAACGGGACCGGTTGGGTCAGCAAGCGCGTTCCGGTCGGACACCCCGACTTCGGACAGACTTTCCCTTGTGATTGCCAGGGAACCCAGGATCCAGCAGCCCGCATTGACGCCTTGCTCCGATACAGCAATCTCGGGCCTCTGAGCCGGATCTCCTTCGCCTCCACCCGTCCGGACGGTCCTCTGCCCGACGCCGCCAGCAGCCACCTGTTCCAGCAGGCACTTGAGGCCTCCGTGCGATTCGCCGACAAGCCTTCCGGTTGGCTGGTCCTGACCGGTCCCAGCGGTAGCGGCAAGACCCACTTGGCTGTCGCCGTGGCCAACCGGTGCATCGAGTACGGCCAGACCACTTTCTTCATCGTGGTTGCCGACCTGCTGGACCATCTGCGGGGAGCGTATTCGCCGGACAACCCCATGTCCTACGACGAGTTGTTTGACCAAGTGCGTAATGTCCCAGTCCTGGTATTGGACGACCTGGGAAGCCACAGCACCACCCCCTGGGCCCAAGAGAAGCTGTTCCAAGTGATAAACCACCGGTTCAACCTTGAGCTGCCCACCGTCATCACCGTGCGTGGCCCCCTCCAACAACTGGACGAGTCGCTACGGACCCGGATCGAATCGGTCCAGGACTTCTCCAAAGTATTCCAGTTAGGCCAGTACAACACCCGCCTAGCCAGGAGCATCGGAGACCTGCCCGCCGAGATGCAGCGGAGGATGACCTTCGCCGCATTCGACACCGGCGGCGGCAGCACCGCCACACGGACCGATCGGGAATCGTTAGAGCGCGCCAAATCCGCAGCCGAGAACTTCGCCGCCGATCCCGAAGGCTGGCTGGTGTTCAACGGACCTAGAGGATCGGGGAAGACCCACTTGGCCGTGGCCATCGCTGGGGAGTGCCTGCGCCGGGACCGTCCGGTTTTTTACGCCTTTGTCCCCACGCTTTTGGACCACCTCAGGGCTACGTTCAGCCCGGACAGCCCCATCCGTTACGACGAATTATTCGAGCAACTGAAGACGGTGCCCTTGCTGATATTTGACGACCTGGGCGCCGAGACCAGCACCGCTTGGGCCGAGGAGAAGCTGTACCAGATCGTGGTTCACCGCCATGAAGCCCGTCTACCCACGGTAATCACCAGCGCCTTCAGCATCGACGAACTGGAAGAGGCCAAGCCCCGCATCGGTTCTCGTCTGATGGACATGAACGTGGTGAACTGGCAACCAATCACCGCCCCCAACTACCGGGACCAACGCCGCGCCCGCAGACCCAACCGCAGCGGCGGCGCACCCGACGGCTAAGGGCCTCCAAAGTCCCCGGGACCGCCGCACCTAGACCCTACCCACTTCCTTGGCTTCCCTGTCCCTTCCCCCTTGATGGGGGAAGGCTAGTATGGGGGTGACGCAACTCCTCCTCCAATCAACGTTACTCTGAACACCGTCCGCCCTTCTTCGTAGAACTTCACCAACCAAACCACCACCACCCCATGGTCCGTTTGGCGGGAAAAGGCGGGGCATACGGCCCTGCTCTTGGGTTGGCGAACCGGAGCAAGCTGTCTTCACGGATTCAAACCGGTCCGTTTTATTGTTTGATCAAAACACGGGACCGACTTGCACCTTGGATCCAAACCGATTGGGAGGTTTTGGTATGAAATATCCTGGAAGAATGAAGTTTGGGGTATTTATGGCGCCCTTCCATCGCGTGGGTGAGAACCCAACGTTAGCCATGGACCGGAACCTGGAATAGGTGGACACGCTGGGTTACGACGAGGCCATATATCGGCGAGCACCACAGCGCTGGCTGGGAGACCATCTCATCGCCGGAGATATTCATCGCCGCCGCCGGGAGAACCGGGAACATCAGGCTGGGCACCGGGGTCATCAGTCTCCCCTACCACCACCCCTACATGGTGGCCAGTCGCATGGTACTTTTGGACCACCTCACCAAGGGACGGGTCATCCTGGGAGTCGGCCCGGGGGCATTAACCTCCGATGCCGTCATGCTGGGCATCGACCCCGCGCGTCAAAGGGAAATGATGGACGAGTCCCTGAACATCATCATGCGCCTGTTCACTAAAACCGAGCCGATCACATACAAGAGCGACTGGTTTGAGATGAACGAGGCGATGCTTCAGCTTCGTCCCTATCAGCAGCCCCACCTGCCCGTAGCTGTCGCCTCGACCCAATCGCCCGCCGGACCCAGGCTGGCGGGGCGTCACGGCGCGTCGATTCTATCCCTGAGTCTACCTCGTGACACGGTGCGGCGCACCAGCTTGCAGGAGCTTTGGTCCATCGCCGAAGAGACGGCGGCGGAGAACGGCAAGACCATGCGGAGGGAAGACTAGCATCTGGTCATTCCCGTTCACTTGGCCGAAAGCCGAGCCGAGGCCATCGAAGACATCAGGCTTGGCGGAGCGCGGTTAATCTCAGAATACTTCGACCAGACATTGGGCAATGAGGTGCCCGATGTTCCCTTTGATGGTATTGTTGAGCATATGGTCGAATATCACCTACGGATCGTAGGTACGCCCGACGACGCCATAGAAGGCATCAACAGGCTCCAGGAAATCAGCGGCGGGTTCGGCGGCTTGATGATTCTCGTAGCGGATTGGGCCTCCAGGGAAAAGGTCCTCCATAGCTACGAGTTGATGGCCCGCTATGTTTTCCCCAATTCCAAGGCACCGTGACCGGTCTTGAAGCCTCCGCACGCTGGGCCAGCGAACGCCGCACGGTGATGCAGGGTGGAAGGCTGGCAGGTTTGAAACAAGCCGACCAAGCTTATTATGGTGATAAAGACAATAGTCAGGAACCGGCCAAAACCGCCATTCCTAACCGAATTAGGACGTAAGAATTGGCAGAAGTTCTCGTGTCGTTAGACGACGTAAAGCAACCCCATTCTGAGCGAAAATTCCTTCTTGGTACCCTGACCTTCGGACACACGGTCATTCACTGGTACCAGCAAATGTTCCCGGTTTTCCTACCCATGATCAAGGCCGATCTGGGGCTTTCGGCGGTCCAAGTCGGCGGCCTGATGACGGCCAAGCAGGGGGCCAGCGGGTTGTTGACCCTGCCGTCGGGCTTCGCCGCTGACGCTTTCAACAAACACAAGGCCACGATTCTTGGCTCCGCGCTGGTGATGGGTGGCCTCGCTTACGTCGTCGCCAGCGTCGCTCCGACGTACTTCTGGGTCCTGGTGTTTCTGACGATGCTGGGAGCTGCCTCCGCTCTTTGGCACCCTTCGTCGGTGTCCACGCTGTCATTGCAATTCTCAGACCGCAGGGGTACCGCGATCGCCTTGCATGGGGTCGGCGCCAGCATCGGTGACAGTGTCGGACCTCTATGCATCGGAGCGATGCTCCTAGTCGTGGGCTGGAAAGATCTGGCCCAGTGGCATCTAATCCCGTCGTTGATTCTAGCGTTCATGATGTGGCGCACCGTCCGCCAGCATTACTCCGCAGGACCAGGAGGTTTGACCCGACGGTCTTATTTCTCCGGAATCAAAGGCATATTTGCCCGTCCCACAGTCTTCATGGTGATGATTGCCAGCAGCTTCGTCGGCATGGCCCGGTTGAGCGTGACCACCTTCCTGCCGCTATATCTCGCCGAAGAGATGAACTACGACTCCTTCTGGTTGGGATTTCACTGGGCGCTGCTGTACGCCATGGGAATCTTCTCCCAGCCGTTGATGGGAATACTGTCCGATAAATTCAGCCGCAAAACCGTATTGCTGCCGTCCTTCGCCACGATGGGAATACTGTATCTTCTTTTGCCCATGCCCGGCGGGGGCTTCTTACTAGCCTTGATAATCGCGGCTATGGGCATGTTTTTCTACGGCACCGGGAACATCGCCACTGCCGCAGTTCTGGACGTGGCATCCGAGCAGGTTCAGGGAACCACCCAAAGCTTCATGACCCTGTTTCAGCAGGTGGTGACGCTGCCAGCGCCTATCGTCGCGGGATTCGTAGTGTCCCATTACGGCTATGCAACCGTATTCTACTATTCCTCAGCGCTATTGTTCTCAGCGGCCGCCGTATGGGCGTTCATACGCATACCGAAGCGGGCTGCCGGCACAGGCGGGGGTGGCGGCGGTTCCTAACAGTTTACGACTGACGGATCGTTAGCCCCCTCTGAAGCACACGTTCCGGGCATCGGCCCCTTCGCTTGGCCTCACACGTTGTCGCACCAAGCCTGCCATTAGTAAAACCGAAGCGTCCACCGCGTCGTATTTACTCAATAACCTAACCTAGGACGCCTTTAGCCGATTTTCCGCATCTAACGGTTTGTCAGGCAGCGATTGACAGGGCCTTTACAAGCAACTTTAATATAACTAAGGCTGGGGCCAGCCCCGGGGCCAACGTCCCAAGCGAGGAAGACATATTATGTACGGCGTGTCGAAAGCTTTCTCCCTGGCGATAATCTCACTGTCGGCGGCAGTGATTATGGTAGTCATTTTTGCCTGGCAAGGCCCAGGGCTGGACAATGTCACGCCTTCCGCTTCCGCCGCCCTGTTCGACGAACAATTGGTCCAGGGCATCTACGATCAGGCCATCCAGGCGGTGGTGGACATCAACATCGATCGCAAGGTGGAAGACTCCTTCGGCCGCTTGGGCTTCGGGTCAGGCTTCTTGGTCGACTCAGAAGGGCACATCGTAACCAACAATCACGTGATTCAGGGCGCCGACCGCATCCGGATATCCTTCGAAGACGGAACCAGTGTCGAAGCTGAGATTTTAGGCACAAACCCGGCCAACGACCTGGCTATGCTCAAGGTAAGCTCCGACGCGGTCAAGGACATCAAACCGTTGACCCTGGGCGACTCCAACGAGACGCGTCCCGGCCAACTGGCCATCGCCATCGGCAGCCCCTTCGGTTTGGGCGGATCCATAACGGTGGGAGTAATCAGCGGCACGGATCGGACCCTTAACAGCGACCTCTCCCGTCCCATCTCAGGTGTGCTACAAACCGATGCGTTAATCAATCCTGGCAATTCCGGCGGCCCGTTACTGAACCGCCAAGGCCACGTGGTCGGGATCAATACTGCGATACAGGTTTCCCTCAACGACTTCAACCCCCGGAATCTGGGCCGGGGCAGCATCGGCTTCGCCGTCCCTACAAACACCTTGACGACTCTGCTGCCCAGGTTGAAGGAAAGTAAGGTTATTCGCCCCCCCTGGCTGGGCATCAGCGCCGCTTCGTTGGAGCCGTTGCTGGTGGAGGCCTTGGACCTGCCGGTGGACCAAGGCATATACGTCACCCAGGTGATGAACGGCAGTCCGGCGAACAAAGTGGGTCTCATAGCGTCCGGTCTCGCGGAACGAGGCCGTCCCGGCAACGACGGAGACATCATAATAGCGGTGGATGGGAAAAACGTAACTTCTGTCGCAGGCCTGATATCCATGCTAAACCTGCATCTGCCCGGCGACGAAGTGACGCTAACTGTGATACGGGAAGGCGAAACTATACAGGTGCCATTAAACCTGGGAGAGTGGCCTGCAGACCGGGAACTAGATCCGCGGCCGCGCAACTTCCCGCAGCCCAGTCCCGAGGAGTTTACCGAGCCCAAGAGCCCGCTGGTACCCTCAACTCCGGGGTTCGAGTTCCCCGACCTGTTCCCCAAGAAACGGTCTCGTTAGGGCGGGTGCAAACTGACCAGGCTCAACCTGAGCGGGGTGAGCCTGTCGAACCATCCTTCCGCAGAAGCGCCCTTCGACAACTTCAGGGTAAACGGAAGGTACGAGCTTAGCGCAGGTCCAGAGGGAACTGGACCGGGGTCTGGGGTTCAGGACGGCGGAAGTGCTTGCTAAGGGTTAATTCCTGATTCTGGTAGGACGACCCTACGTCTGCCCCGTACAACACCTTAGGAGCTTCTGCCATCGTCTGGAACTCCAACTGGCACACCTTCTGGCCGTTCTCAATCATGAAGGGCACGTCATGAGCTCGGACTTCCAAAACAGCCTTGCTCCCCAATAATAGGCCTTGATTATCGTAGCCGAATCCAGGATCGAAGAACCCGGCATAGTGGGTCCGCAACTCCCCGCTCGTCGGCTCGTAGGCATTCATCTCGGCGGCGAACGATGGAGGAATCCTTACAGTCTCCGCCGATAACAGCAGGTAGAACTCTTCGGGCTCCAAGACCAACCTGTTCTTTTTCTCCGGGTACACCGGGTCCCAAAAATCCTCTACGTTGTGCTCCCCTATAGTGCACAGATCCAGAAGATAGCTGTTCTTCTTGGCCTTATAGCCAACGACTCTATTCTCGTCGCCAGCCAGGTCTATGCTTAGAAAAACGCCGTTGTCTCCATCCAGGTAGCTGGCGTCCGCCGGTTCCCCCCTGGCAAATATGATTGGCGTATGTTGATGGAAATCGCGAGCGGAATTCTCGGAGGTGCGGTAATTGCCGGTGATTAGGCGGAGTTGGTTTAAAGAAAGCCGTTCCTTAACGTGGATGGTGAAGGACCGGGAGGCTACTTCAAGGTAGAGCTTGCCGTGGTATCCGGGGGCAATCTCATCGAACCGCGTGCTTCGGTCAGAGATTACCCTGGTGAAGATATCAAGACGGCCCGTGGAGCTACGGGGGTTGGTCTTCGCGTAGACGTTCGGGGGAAGACGAAGTTGCTCAATCAACGGGATGAGGTAAGGGCGATTCCTCTCTAATATGGCCCCGTCCCGAAGATCAATCTCGCCCATGACAAAGTCGTCGAGCTTTTCCGCCACGGTCTTGCTGTCGGACACGAAGCTGCAGCGCAGGCGATATGCCTTCGGCCCCAGACGAAGGTCTAAGCTAGCCGGTTGGAAGTTGGACTCGGGAATCTTAAGCTCTCCCGAGTCGATGAAGCCCCGGGCCACGGCTTCACGCAGCCATTGGTCCGGGAAGATTCCATCAGACTCGAAAGGAGTATTAGCCATAGACACCGGCTAGAGCGGCAGAGCCACGGCCTGTCCGGTTTGGGCGCTGCGGGTGACCGCCTCGGTCCACTCCATGTAATGCAGACCCACGTCGAAGGGAGTGCGGGTGATGACCTCGGTGCCGCGGATGGCGTTGCCGAACTCCTCTTCCACGCGCCATCCGCCCTGCATCTCAGCCGGATTTGGCACTTCGGACAGTTGGGTATCGCCCCGCTTGCCAGCCCATACGTTCAGACCGTTGTCGACTTTAATGGTCCCTTCAGTTCCGTGGAACCAGACTTCATTGCCGGTGGCCAAACCCGTGGCGGCGCTGAAACGCAGGTGCGCCTGGGCCCCGTTGGCCAGCTCGCACAGGACATTGACTTGGTCGGGAATGTTGACCTGTATCTGGGTTCCGTTTTCGTCCCGGCGGCTAGTCACGCAGACCTTAGTCATGGCCATGACTTTGGTGGCACGGCCCACCCAGCGAATCATCCCTTCATACCAGATGCCCATGTTCAAAATGTTGAAGCCGCTTATGTCCCGGTCGTTACGCCAGTGCATCGGGCCATCCACATCGGCAAAGCTAGGAGAACAGGACTGGACGTCCACCGACAGCAACTCCCCCAGATAACCTTCGCCTATCATCTTTTGCAGGAGAGGATCCACCTTGAAGGTTAGAGGCGACGGAACTATCTGGGCAACCAGATTCGGGTGGGCCCGTGAGACATTAAGCATGTCCCGGGCTTCTTGTGCGGTGGTGGCCATTCTGGCCTCGCACAGAACGTGCTTGCCTGCCTCCAAGGCGGCGATGGAGAGGGTGCGGTGCATGTTCGGCCAGGTACCGATGCACACGGCGTTGAGGGTTTCATCTTCCAGAAGTTCCTGCCAGTTGTCGTACACGGTGGGGATATTAAACTGGTCGGCCACGGTGCGGCCTGATGCCCGGCTACGATTGGCCACCGCAGCGACCTCCAACCCAGCAACCTTGTCAAACCCCGGCATATGACGGTCCCGGGTGTTGCGTCCCGCGCCGATAAGTCCTACACGAATCGGTTCATTAGCCATGAAAAGTCTCCTTCAGATATTACTAACAAGATTTTATAGGGGCAGATTAACCGATTGCCCCGCCTGAGCGCTGCGAGCTACAGCTTCGGTCCACTCCATATAGTGAACGCCGATCTCGAAGGAATTATGCTTCACCTGCTCCAGGCCTCGAATGGCGTTGGTGAACTCCTCTTCCACTCGGTATCCGGCCCGTTGGTCCTCTGGGTTGGGCACTTCGGTAAGTTGGCTGTCGCCACGGCGTCCGGCGAAAATAGCCGCACCCGGACCGATGTGTATCGTCCCTTCAGTGCCATACATCCATATCTGATTGCCGGTGGACAGACCGGTGGTGGCACTGAATCTCATGTGTACTTGGGCGCCTGTGGCCAATTCATACATAACGTCCAGATGGTCGGGGATGCCCACCGACACAATCTCGCCGCTACCGTTCCGTCGATAGGGAACGTGGGTCTTGCCCATCGCCATCACCCTGTTGGCGCATCCCAACCAACTGCTCATGGTTTCGTACTGGGCGCCGATGTTCAGGGTGTTGTAGCCGCTCATCTCCCAATCGTGACGCCAGTGGAGGTCACCCATACGGTCTGCGAACCCTGTTTGCAGGGCATGGACTTCCACCGAGAGCAACTCACCCAAGTAGCCCCCGTCCAGCATGCCTCGAATGACTCGTTCAACCCGGTAGGCGGTGGACGTAGGAGTTAGCATCGTTACCAAATCCGGATGACGGCGGGACAGCTTTAGCATCTCCCTGGCTTCTTCAGCCGTGGACGCCATGCGAGCTTCGGTGAGGACGTGCTTGCCCTTCTCCAAGGCCGCTCTGGTCATTGTCAGGTGCATATAGGGCCAGGTGCCGATACACACTGCGTTGATGCTTTCATCGTCCAGCAATTCCCGCCAGTCACCGTAGACCTGGGGGATGTTGAACTGGTCGGCGATAACGCGGCCCGATTCCATACTGCGATTGGCCACCGCCACGATGGACAGGTCGTTCACTCCTTGAAAGCCGGGGATGTGCCGATTGCGGACGTTACCGCCGGCGCCCATTAAACCAACTCTGATTTCTTCGTCAGGCAATATAAATCTCCCTAGAAAATTATAAAGGCAACGAGATCGCTTGCCCCGTTTGCGAACTGCGGGCTACGGCCTCGGTGAACTCCATGTATTGAACGCCGACGTCAAAGGGGGTGCGGGTGATTTGCTCCTCGCCCCGTAT
>ERZ651768.1335-NODE-1335-length-18085-cov-3.547368_pt1 | contig 18085 bp, 16 predicted proteins | sample MGYA00514754_ERZ651768 | MGnify/ENA metagenome assembly ERZ651768
CCGCTGGCTGCAGCGGCGAACAATGTAAAAAACACCGCTCGGAAGCAACCTAGAAGCGTCGTGACCCGACGGTGAGGGCCGCCTGGACACATTCGATATCGTGCGCTTCCGACAGCCGAATGACCTCAGCGCCACGTTCATCAACGCTGAATGAGGAGCCAGACCAGCGGTAGCCACAGTTCACGCCCGTAGGGAACCGGTCGCTCGTCAATCAGTATTTCGCAAGAATCATCTTCGCCGACGATGTCGAATAGGTCGTGTAGTGCCACCGCCTCTGCTGGAAAATACCGTGCTCGGTGCCGCAGCGTGGGTCCACTCCCAACCTCGCGGTACGCCGACGCCTGCCGCGCAAGCCTAACAGCCGTCTCGTAAGCTTTGCCGTCCCTCAGTTTCGCGAAGACAACAGTAATCGAGAAAGGACGAAAGTCATCCCCAAACAGTGCAGCCCGTAGATCAGGATCGAGTGCCGCGAGCTCCTCGACCGAGGGTTGTGACGCTGGCTCAATGTAGGGCCAAAAACACTCTACCGGTTCGTGCTGCAGTGTAGCCTCAGGCGCATCGTCAGGAGTTTGGTTCGACTTGGCGGTCTTGCTCATGTCAGTAGCCGACCGATGTGCCTGTAATGGTATCCTGAATCCTGAAGACCAACAAGCGAGCTGAATCCGATTAGAACCAATCTATGTCGAAATCACGGGTGATTCCATCGATCGAACAGCTACTTCAGCGTGATGGCGTGCAGGTTCTACTGCAAACCTACGGCCGAACCGCTACGGTCAAAGCACTGAGGCAAGCTGCTGAGAAACTGCGAACTCAACTTGAGGGTCCAGGCTCGCCCGACGAAGTTAAAGTTGAGGTGTTGGAAGCAGCGGAGCGCCTTGAATCCGAAGCAGGAACGAGCCTCACGCACATTTTTATGTCATCACTACAACCGGTCATTAACGCCACAGGTGTAATTATTCACACGAATCTCGGCCGAGCACCGCTTGCAGACTCGGCGGTTTCGGCGATCGCCGCCATTGCGCCACACTTCACGAATTTAGAGTATGACTTCAAGAATGGTGGCCGCGGTCACCGGGACACGCACGTAGAATACTGGCTTCGTGAGCTCACTGGTGCCGAGGCTGTCGTAGTCGTTAACAATAACGCTGCGGCGACCCTGCTATTACTAAGCGCTCTGGCCTCAGGACGCGAGGTCATCGTGTCGCGTGGTGAGTTGGTGGAGATCGGTGGTGGATTTCGCGTTCCTGATGTACTTGCGCAATCCGGTGCCCAGCTGCGGGAAATTGGGACTACGAATCGGACTCGCGCGGACGATTATGCAGCAGCGATTAATGACCGTACAGGTCTCTTGCTGCGGGTGCATCCTTCAAACTTCCGGATCGAAGGCTTCGCAGAACGTCCATCGCTTGAGTCGCTTGTCGCAGTTGGCCAACGCTTCGGCGTGCCGGTGGTCGAAGATCTCGGAAGTGGTTGCCTAATAAGTCATGACGAGTTGCCGGCAGAACCAACAGTCCGGTCAAGTATCGAGGCAGGAGTTGACGTCATCTGTTTTAGTGGGGACAAGCTGCTCGGTGGTCCCCAAGCAGGTGTCATCGTTGGTCGCGACCAGATGCTTCAAAGGGTCCGTACACATCCCCTTATGCGGGCAGTGCGTGCCGACAAGCTGACCTACGCCGCTCTCAACGCTACGCTACAAGAGTATGCCCTTGGACGGGCCTCTATTACGGTTCCCGTAATCCGCATGATTAAGGCACAGGAGGATGAGATTGAACGACGGGCACGAACTGCTGCCGCCGCCGTTAACACATCAACTATCAAAGTACAAATCATTGACGGCGTCTCCACGATAGGCGGCGGGAGCGCACCGGGCAGCGAGCTTTCGACCCGTTTGCTTGCAATGACTTCATTAACGATTCAGCCCAAAGACCTCGCGGCCGCGTTGCGGCGACTCACGCCTCCCATCATTGGACGGATTGAGCGAGGTCAAGTTGTACTAGACCTACGGACCGTTCTCCCCGAGCAGGATGAGATGCTCGCTAAAGCACTGGGGAGCCTAACAGGCTAACTCAACCACCGAGGAGCTAAGTAGACGACTCAATTGACGGAAGTTTGTCGCGGTTCGGACAGGTCTCGCAAAGCAACGACTCTCCATCTGAACTCAGGAGTTCTGGTCCACCGCACGAACCGCGCAGACAGCGGTTGCTCAGCAAGACACCAACGGCCATTACAAGCATAGCCGCACCTATGACGAGAGTCGTCAAGAGGAAGAGAACCATCGGCGCTATTCTACACCCCCACCATTGAGTACGCGCTCGAAAGCTGGCGTAGAATAATATTCGAAACCATTACCGTCGAGCTGCCTCACCACCATGAGCGACGCTACATCGTTTGCGACCGCAAATCGGTAACCATCCTCTGGCCCTAAAACTAACAGTGCTGTCGCGAGTGCGTCGGCGGTCATACACATGCGGCTCACCACCGTCACCGATGCCAGTGCATGGTTCACAGGACGCCCTGTGCGCGGATCAATCGTGTGAGAGAACCGCTCACCTTTCCACTCGTAGAAGTTTCGATAGTCTCCAGATGTGGCCATAGACGCATTGGTAAGCGGTACAATCGTCCGCAACGATCTCACACCGGCATCAGGTCGCTCAACGGCGATCTGCCAGGGGGCTCCGTCCTGATTGTAACCACCAGTCCGCACCTCACCACCAACCTCGACCATGTATCGGGAAAATCCGGCCGATTCCAGAGCTTCGGCAACGCGGTCCACCGCATAACCCTTCGCTATGGCAGACAGATTACCTTCTAGCCGAGGCTCGTTCTTCTGCACAGTGTGAGCTTCAGGGTCCAGCCGTAGCCTCGAAAATCCTAACCGTTCCCTCAATTTCTCAATCAGGGCATCAGAGGGCGGCTCATCCCGTGGTGCCGAGCCGAAACCCCAGGCCTCAACCAGTGGACCGACTGTGATGTCAAACGCCCCCTTAGTCCAGTCACTGATCCGATCCGCCTCGGCAAGCACTACAAACGTTTCGTCAGACACAACGAACGGAGTTGTCTGCACGTGGCGGTTGAACCGAGACAGCTCCGAGTCTGGACGGTAGTGAGACATCAGACCGTCAACGAGCTCCAATTCGGCCTGAACAAGTTCTTGAAGTGCCACCTGTGATTCAGATCTGTTTTCGTTGCTGACAATCTTAACTACAAACGATGTCCCCATCGCCGGACCACGGAGTTCATACATCGATGGATCGGTCGGAGGAGAGGCGCATGCCGCCCCGACCGCAAGGACGATAAACAGCACGAGTGTCCGGAAATAAAAAGGAAAAGACATAGGCGAGCCGTAAGCTGACGCCGTTATGCAGTCCTAGAATTCGTCAAATAGAATATTGTCCGGTTCAACGCCGAGTCCATCAAGCATGTTCATGCAGGCCTTCAACATCAGTGGTGGACCGCACAAATAGTACTCAATGTCCTCTGGCGCTGGATGGTCTTTCAAATAGTTGTCGTAGAGCACCTGATGAATGAACCCAGTCTTACCAGTCCACTGATCCTCCGGGAGTGGCTCCGATAAAGCCAAGTGCCACCTAAAGCTGTCAAACTCGCGTTCGAGCGTGTCAAAATGGTCAATGTAGAACGCCTCACGCAAGCTACGCGCACCGTACCAGAAAGATACCTTACGCGTCGTGTGCAACCGATAGCACTGATCAAAGAGGTGAGCCCGCATCGGCGCCATCCCAGCGCCACCACCAACGAAAACCATCTCCGCCTGAGTGTCTTTGGCAAAAAACTCACCAAACGGGCCAGAGATAACAACTTCATCTCCAGGTTTTAGGCTGAACAGGTAGGAACTCATTTTCCCCGGTGGAATGCCCTCGGGTCCACGTGGTGGCGGTGTGGCAACCCTGACATTAAGCATAATAATGCCCTTCTCCTCAGGGTAATTCGCCATTGAATACGCTCGCACCGTGAGTTCATCCACAGTCGACGTGTAACGCCAGATGTCGAAGCGATCCCAATCAGGTCGATACTCTTCACTGACCTTGAAATCCTTGTAGTGAACGGTACCCTGCGGGCAGTCGATCTGGATATAACCACCGGCCCGAAACGGTACCTCTTCCCCGGCCGGTAACTCCAACACTAACTCCTTTATGAAGGTCGCGACGTTGTCGTTTGAACGAACCTTGCAGTGCCAGCGCCGAACATCGAATATCTCAGCAGGCACTTCGATCTTCATGTCCTGCTTGACCTTCACCTGGCACGACAAGCGCGTGCCGACACGCGCCTCGCCACGTGAAATGTGGCTACGCTCAGTCGGAAGTATTGCACCACCACCGTCGATAACCTTCACCGTACAAACGCCACAACTGCCTTTCCCGCCGCACGCAGAGGGAACGAAGAGCTTGCTCGATGACAGCGTGTCGAGCAGCGTTCTTCCGGCGGTAGTCCGAAGCGCCTTCGCTGGGTCATCATTAATGACAATGGTTACCTCCCCGGCTGCCACTAGTTGCCGGCGTGCCAACATCAACACCACAACCAGAGACACAATGACCAACGTGAACATGAGCACGCCCAAGCCAACCTCGACCATCGCCCTTAATCCTTTTCCGCGCCTATAACTGCACGCCGCCAAACGCCATGAAGCCGATCGCCATCAGCCCTGTCAAAATGAACGTAATCCCTAACCCGCGCAGTCCAGCCGGCACATTGCTATAACGCAGGCGCTCACGGATCCCGGCCAGGGCGATGATCGCAAGGGCCCAACCAACACCGGAGCCAAAACCATACACCGCACTTTCTGCTAGCCCATAGTTACGTTGCACCATAAACAATGACGCACCAAGAATCGCGCAGTTCACTGCAATCAGAGGGAGAAACACCCCAAGCGCAGCGTGTAATTTCGGCACGAAGCGGTCAAGTGTCATCTCCACAATCTGAACCATCGCGGCAATGGTCCCGATATAGGTCAGGAAACCGAGGAACGACAAATCGTAATCTCCGAACGCCGGCGTGATCCAAACCAGAGCGCCGTCGCTCAACAGATACCGGTAGATCAGATTATTCATTGGCACCGTGACACTCAGCACGAAGATAACCGCAGCGCCGAGACCGATCGCGGTGTCCACTTTCCGTGACACAGCAATGAACGAACACATGCCCAAGAAAAACGCTAGAGCCATGTTCTCGACGAAGATCGCTTTAACCGCCAAACTCAAATAGGTTTCCAGCATCTCACTCCGCCTCGTTTTGTTCAGGCTTCCATGCACGCAGCGCCCAGATAAGCCCGCCGATGATAAAGAAAGCGCTCGGCGAGAGCGTCATTAGGCCGTTCGGGGTATACCAACCTCCTTCAGCCACAACCGGTAGTACTTGCACGTTGAATAACGACCCAGCGCCAAAAAGTTCGCGGACAAATGCGGTGGCCATGAGAATCAACCCGTAGCCCAGACCGTTCCCAATACCATCGATAAAGCTAGGAGCCGGCGGGTTCTGCATCGCGTAGGCTTCAGCCCGTCCCATGATGATGCAGTTGGTGATGATCAGGCCGACAAAGACAGTCAATTGCTTCGAAATCTCGAAAACATATGCCTTCAATATTTGGTCAGTCATGATGACCAGCGAGGCAATGATTGTTAACTGGACGATGATCCGAATGTTCGTGGGAATCTGATTCCGTAGCATACTGACGAACAGGCTAGAGAACGCCGTTACCGCGATGACCGCAATGCTCATCACAGCAGCGGTATCCATCTGAGTCGTCACCGCCAAAGCCGAGCAAATCCCGAGCACCTGCAAGGTGATCGGGTTATTGTTGAACAGTGGGTCCGTGAGTACCTTCTTGGTATTCACAGGCATCAACCGTCCGTCCTTTCCTGCCGAAGCCGATGCAGATACGGTCCAAATCCGTCGTTGCCAAGCCAGAACTGGAGCAGATTCGTCACTCCACGGCTAGTCATCGTCGCACCCGATAAACCGTCCACACGATGAGGGTCTTCGGTCGGAGAGCCTGCACGACCCTTGATGACGGTAAGGTTAGGCTCAAGGTCGTCGTTAAACGGACGTCGTCCCCGCCAGAGCGCCTTCCAGCGAGGGTTGTCGACCTCGCCGCCTAGGCCTGGCGTCTCAATGTGTTCGTAGAAGGTGAGGGCTTGTACAGTTTCAAGCGCCCCGTCGAGCGCAATGAACCCGTATAGCGTTCCCCAAAGACCCAGCCCCTCGACCGGCAGAACATGTAGCCTCAAGAGACCCTGCGCGTCACGCACCTTGTAGACCAGTGCTTGATTGGGTAATCGTACAACTTGCGCCGCATTCGGCGGTGCGGCGGTGCTGGTCGCAGGGTCTCTTGAGGCTCGTCGTTGATCGAAGGTGGATGGTTCAATTTCGGAGACTTCCTCACCAGTTTCCAAGTCAATTACGATCTGTTCAATGCCGGCGAATCTTCGTTCGACCTCTTCAGGTGCCAACTCCTCATCGTCACCAACCATGCCGGACACAGCCAGCACATTCCGTTGCTTGTCAATTGCGGCATTGTATTCTTGTCGCTCCCGGAGCGCGACGGCCGAAGACGACACAAACACTGCGCAAACCACACAAACGGCGGCAGCAAAGAATAGGTTGTAAACGACGCTACCCTGCATACCGTGCCTTCCGTCGTTTTACGTTTGAACGGACCACAAAATAGTCGAGCACAGGCGCGAATAGGTTCATGAAGAGAATCGAAAGCATCATGCCTTCTGGATACGCTGGGTTTACGACACGAATCAGAACCACGAGTACACCAATCAGGAAGCCATACATGTAACGCCCTGGGTCAGATGCTGGCGCAGATACCGGATCGGTTGCCATGAAGACCGTGCCGAAGGCCCATCCACCCAAAACAAAATGCCAAGCTGGGGAAACGGCAAAGGCTGGATTCGTGTTTGAGCCGATCACATTCAAAAACCAAGCGGTCACGAACGTCCCAAGTGCCACGCTCAGCATGATCCGCCAAGAGCCGACCTGCGTGATGATGAGCACAGCCGCTCCCAAGAGACAGGCCAAAGTCGATGTCTCACCCATCGAACCCGGGACGAAGCCCATGAAGGCTTCTCCCCAGTCAAGGCCGGTGAGTGCCTGGTCGCCATCGAGCGCAGTAAGGGCAAGCCACGTTGCACCGCTCACGCCATCGCTAGTAGTTGCGGCAGTAATCCAGGCAGTGTCACCTGACATATTGGCCGGGTAGGCAAAAAAGACAAAGGCCCGAGCCGTCAGGGCAGGGTTCAGCACGTTCATTCCCGTGCCGCCAAAAATCTCTTTTCCGATCACAACGCCGAAACTAATCCCGAGTGCCACCTGCCACAGTGGAATCGTTGGCGGCAGGATCAGCGGAAACAGCATGCCCGTTACCAGAAAGCCTTCATTAATTTCGTGCTTCCGCACGATCGCAAATAGCGCCTCCCAAGCTCCACCAACAGCAAACGTCACTCCCAGCACCGGCAAGTAATAGAGCGCTCCATGGATGACACACGCGAGCCACTGGTCCGGGTCGAAACTCAAACCAAGCGCCACAACAGCAGCCGACTGCCAAGTGTCGAGCATAGGCGCGCCGGCACGGATAGCCAGGTTGGCCTGGTAGCCCGTGTTGTAAATCGCCATGTAAACGCACCCAGTTAGCGCGACAACGACCGTCATCATCAGTCGCTTGACATCCAAACCATCGCGCACGTGGGACGCACCGGCCGTCACGTGACCGGGCGTGAACAAGAAAGTGTCGTTCGCTTCGTACAGGGGGTATAACTTCTCGAGCTTGCCACCCTTTTCAAAGAGTCTTGCTTGCTTGTCGAGAAGTGCTCGTAAGAACCGCATCGGTTGTGGCACGCTAGAAAACGAAGCGTCAGCCCTCTGTTTCAATTTCCGTCAACACTTCGCGCAGCTTTGTACCAAAATCAGTCTTCCCTGGACACACAAAGCTACAGAGTGCGAGGTCTTCCTCATCGAGTTCAACGCACCCAAGTTCTTCCGCCTTCTCCGCATCTCCCATAACGAGTGCTCTGGCGAGAAACGTCGGCATCAGGTCCATTGGCATCACCCGCTCATACATGCCGATAGGAATAATCGCACGAGGCGAACCGTGCGTCGCTGTCGTGAATACGAATCGTCGTCTTGGTAACAACCTCGATACAAAGGTGTTGATCGTGGAGTACTTATGCAGGCCAGGGCGCAACCACCCCAAGAATTCTCGGTCCCGTCCCTCTGTCAGCACTGACACTTGGACGTGATAGCGACCCAGATATCCGAAGACCTCACCGGCCGCGGCACGTCCGGAAAACACTGAGCCAGAAATCACACGATGTTCTCCATCCTCGAGTTCATCGCGCACCAGATCGTCGAGTGACGCACCCAGCCTCGTCCTGAGTAATCTTGGGTTCCGCACGGAAGTTCCACCGAGCGCGACCACACGCTCCGGCGGGACTTCTCCTCGTTCGAACAGACGCCCCATTGCGATGACGTCCTGATAGCCAACGTGCCACACCATTTTCTGACGGTCGACCGGGTCGAGCCGGTGGATGTGCAGGCCCACGGTTCCAGATGGATGTGGTCCGGCAAATTCCTCATGACGAACCTGACCGATTTTCGGGAGTGACAGAGATGTTCCTCTAGCTGTGCACACAAACACCGGACCATCAGTTAACTTCGACAACCCAACAAGACCGGTCTCAAATGCACCCTGTGCTCCCGTCATCACGGCCTCGACTGAAGCCGCCAACGGATTGGAGTCGATCGCGGTTACGAAAACCGAATGTGGGCGCCCATCTGGGTTTGCGACACGGCTGAACGGCCGACCGCGGATAGCCGTCCACATCCCCGACTCCAGAAGTAGCTCTCTGGCCTCATCCCCCGTCAAACTGCTCGGATGCCGACCCGAAAACGAGCTGAATCGTGGACTGTCCGGACGGCCTTCGAGCTCCGCGCGGGAGAGTTCGATGATGACCGACTGCAGAGCCCGTCGATCACCTCGGTTGATCGCAAGAATCCGTCCTTCGGCGGGTGCGGTATAACGTACTCCTTGGATTTTCTTGTCTTCCATTAGGAGCTGGCCTCGACGCACGTCATCACCGACGCTAACATGCATTGTTGGCCGTAAGCCGATGTAGTCCGCCGCAACAACACCGACGCGCCGTGAAACATCGGCGGTTTCAATCTCTTGTCTAGGTTCACCGGCGATCGGAAGCTCGAGACCCTTACGTGTTGTGTGAACTGCCATCAGAATCTATGCCGTCAACCAGCCAACTCTCTCTCAACGAGTTCGCAAATTACGTGCAATAAGGTTCGGTGTACTTCTTGTACCCGCGGCACGGAATCGTGGGGTACGTTGAGCTGAAGATCAGCGGCTCGACCAAGGGGTCCGCCATCCCGACCGGTCAGTGCGATGCGCCGTAGGCCTCCTCGTTCGGCAGCTTCTAACCCAGCGATTACGTTCGCTGACTTCCCGCTCGTGGAGATCGCGAAGGCGATGTCTCCTTGTCTTCCGAGTGCTTCGACCTGCCGGGCGAAAATTTGATCGAAGCCGTAGTCGTTTCCAATAGCCGTTACAACACTTGAATCGGCAGTTAACGAGATCGCCGGCCAGCCTGGTCGATCGCGTGCAAAGCGGCCAACTAGTTCAGCCGCGAGGTGCTCAGCATCGGAAGCACTCCCGCCGTTTCCAAACACCAACACTTTGTTACGTGATTTTAAGGCGGACACCAGCATGTCGGCCGCTAACAAAACTTGGGCTGGAGCAAAACCTCTGACGGTTTCAAGAAGAGCACTCGCCTCACGCAAAATCTCGTCGACCCTGAGCCGCCGAGCGTCACTACTTGCGTGATCAACCATTGCGTCCGTGTCCTCGTATCGAACTGGCGTGGCGGTCTAGTCGCCTCTCACCCTCACGAACAGTATCTGCTTGTGAAAAGTTTCCCAATCACTAACAGGGATCCTACCGGACTCGCTCAAAGTAAGTCAATTTGAATCAGAAAAGTCGAGGGACTCCTGGCACCAACAGGACCGGCCATGGTACCATTCCGAGCAGGTAGCCCAGGTAGAAGCAACCTCTGGGGTCGTTCGTTGAACTGAATCCATTCCTCATGGCCGTCCGTACGGTCGTCGTCTGTGAAGCCCAGGTTCCCTTCGTTGAAGGAGGCGCCGAGTTCCACGTGCGCGCTCTCGTCGCTCAGTTGCGTGAGCACGGCTATCAAACTGAGCTCGTCAGCGTTCCATTCAAGTGGTATCAGAAAAAGGAGATTTTGGCCCACGCCACAATCTGGCGACTGTTGGATTTAAGTGAGAGCAACGGGCAAGCTATCGATCTCGCTATCGGCCTTAAATTTCCCACCTACTTCGTACGGCACCCGAACAAAGTAGCCTGGCTCATTCACCAGTATCGTGCAGCGTACGAGTTGTGCGGTACGCCCTATTCCGATTTCCAGCATACCGAGACAGACGTAGGTCTACGTGACACTCTGATGCGCCTCGATCGGCAGATGCTTAATGAATGTCAACGCCTTTTCACCAACGCACGAAACACTGCGTCCCGTCTGCAACGTTACAACGGCTTGACTGCTGAAACCCTGTACCATCCTCCACGACTGGCCAACAAGCTCCGCGGAGGTTCGTACGGGAACTATGTACTCTCAGTTGGTCGGCTGGAGTCGGTCAAGCGCATCGACCTCGCCGTGGAGGCTATCGCCCTTGCCGATTCATCGATAAGGTTAGTCATCGTTGGTGACGGATCGAACCGGTCGAAGCTCGAAGAGCGTGTGGAGACCCTGGGGATTAGCGACCGAGTCGACTTCGCCGGCTGGGTAAATGATGACACCTTGATCGAACTTTACGCAGGAGCGCTTGGTGTCGTCTACGTACCCTACGATGAGGACTACGGATACGTGACACTGGAAAGCTTTCTCGCCCGCCGGCCGATACTTACCACTGAGGACGCGGGCGGTCCCCTCGAGTTCGTGAAGGACGGCATTAACGGTACTGTGTCTACGCCAGAGCCAAGCGCGATCGCCGACGCGATCAGCAAGCTTGCAGCTGACCGCGCCAACGCGGCACGCCTCGGCGAGGCGGGCTACGCAAGAGCGAAACAGATATCCTGGGACGGCGTCGTGGAACGGCTCGTCGGCGCCGCAGGTCCCGTGACGACCGGAAACGGATCGAAGGTACCGTGACGAAACTCATCATTCAGATTCCCTGCCTAAACGAGGCCGCGACACTCCCCGTAACGCTGCGAGATCTGCCGCGAAACATTCCGGGAATTGACGTAATTGAAACACTCGTTATTGACGACGGTTCCGAAGACGACACCGCTCGTGTCGCGCGTGACGAGGGCGTGAACCACATCATTAGTTTTCCGCGGAATCGCGGATTAGCAGTGGCTTTCACTGCCGGTATTGACGCCTGCCTGAAGCATGATGCGGATTTCATCGTCAACACCGACGCCGATAACCAGTATGCTGGCGCCGACATCGTCAAGCTACTAGCGCCGTTGTTGTCTGGCGAGGCGGAGATTTCAATCGGCGATCGCAATATTAGCTCGCTACGTCATCTACCTTTCTTTCGGAGGGCTCTACAGCGTTTGGGCAGTTGGGTCGTGCGCCGAGTTTCGAACACAACAGTGCCCGATACAACGAGCGGATTTCGAGCTTACACCAAGGAAGCAGCACTCCAGATGACGATTATCTCGGAGTTCTCATACACACTGGAATCGATCATCCAATCGGGTAAGAAACGAATGGCCATCGCGCATGTGCCGGTCGCAACGAATCCAAAGACGCGGGAGTCTCGGTTATTCGATAGCACGGTTTCGTATATCAAGAAGTCAACGGCCACAATCATCCGCGTCTACGCGATGTACGAGCCACTTAAGATCTTTACCTACATTGGTGGCGTCGTCTTCGCCGCCGGTTTCTTGATCTCGCTCCGGTTCCTCTACTTCTACCTCAGTGGATCTGGTGGTGGAAATATCCAATCGCTGATTCTGTCGGCCGTTCTGATGATCGTTGGGTTTCAGGTACTGCTCATTGGGCTGGTCGCTGACGTCATCTCAGGTAACCGCAAACTAATTGAAGATCTGCTCTACCGAGTCCGGGTGATGGAACTCAATCGGCGGAGTGAGCCACCTGCGGGATCGTCAGACACAGGCGCGGAAGTATCGTAGATGGCTGAGCCGACTACTACCTCTGTAATCATCCCGGCGTTCAACGAAGCCGCGACCATCGGTAAGGTCGTGACGGCACTAAAGAACGTCGCTACTTGGCGTGAAATCATCGTCGTGGATGATGGCTCGACGGACGGCACGAGCGCACATGCCCGTGACGCCGGCGCCACAGTCATTACGCACCCGTATAACAAGGGAAACGGTGCCGCCGTGAAGACTGGCCTTCGCAACGCCGTCGGTGATTACATCCTCATCACCGACGGCGACGGACAGCACGCGGCCGTGGACGGTTTGCGTTTGGTGAGATTGCTCGGTGAGTATGACCTCGTCATAGGCACTCGCTCCGGCATTAGCCAAGCAACTAGAGGGCGCCGAATTGGCAACCAAATCTTGAACTGGCTCGCTAGCTACCTCTCGGGACGGCCGATCCCGGATTTAACGTCAGGTCTGCGTGCGGCACGAACCAAGTATTTCCTCGAATTCATCCACCTACTGCCGAATGGGTTTTCGACGCCGACCACAACCACCATGTCGTTCATCAAGGCAGGTTACAACGTCGTGTTCGAACCGGCGGAGGCAAGGCTGCGAGAGGGATCTTCGAAGATCAGACTGGTGCAAGACGGATTCAAGTTTTTTTTGATCCTACTGCGAGTGATCACGCTCTTCAATCCGCTTCGGATCTTTCTACCGATTGCCGCTGTCCCGTTCATACTTGGCACAGGCTACATGATGTGGACGCTACTCCGATACGTGCGGGTGACAAACTCAGCCGTCCTATTGATCGTCCTGGGTGTCATCGTCTTCCTAATCGGTCTTGTCTCAGAACAGATCTCCGCGCTGAGATTCGAACGGAGACGGTAACAGCGTCCACCGTTCTCTACCACACTGACCGCGCGGAACCGTCCGGTTGATGTCATGGCCCATACCATCGTCATGGTTAGCACGTCCTATCCAAGGTTTGCCGGGGACACGGTGGGCACATTCCTCGAGCCTATCGCTCAAGGCATTGCGGCGCGTGGCCACGCTGTCCACGTAGTTCTACCGTGGCACCCCCAAGTCGACCGTGCACCAGTCGAACGCGGTGTCCATCTACACTACTTCCGTTACGCTCCAGCCAGCCTATCGGTGTTTGGGTATGCGCAGGGTCTCCGAGCCGACGTCCACTTGAAGGCCACGGCATATCTCACGGCCCCACTCGCGTCCATTGCAGCAATACTCAAAACTCGCCAAGTGGCACGACGCTACGGGGCCACGATTCTTCATGGTCACTGGGTAATTCCAGGAGGCGTAATCGCAGCCTTGGCCGCTTCCACCGACCTCCCTTTAGCGATCAGTCTTCACGGCTCTGACGTTTACGTTGCCGAGCGATACCACTTACTGGGACACGTGGCTCGCTGGGCATTCAGCCGGGCTGGTTGGGTAACAGCGTGCAGTGATGACCTGCGTCAACGTGCTATCGGTCTGGGCGCTTCGAAAGACCACATCGAGGTGCTTCCATACGGTGTGGACGCCAAACGGTTCAGCCCAGACCCCTCGACCGGTGCTCAGACGCGCGCTCAACTCGGTGTCCCTTTGGACGCTCCACTCATCCTTACGGCCGGTCGCCTAGTTAGAAAAAAGGGTTTCAAATTTCTTATTGATGCTATGGCAAAGCTTGCACTGACGTGGCCGGAGCTCCGTCTCATGATTGTGGGTGGTGGTGATTTAGATGCCGAACTTCGTCAGCGTGCCCGCGACGCGGGTATCAGCCACCGCGTAACGTTCGCCGGTAATGTGTCGCAGAACACTATTCCAAGCTATCTTAACGCCGCGGACCTGGTCGTTGTGCCGTCCGTCCGTGACACTGCGGGCAACGTTGACGGGTTGCCAAACTTCCTGCTAGAGGCGCTTGTATCGGGCACAACCGTCGTCACTACCGACGTCGGCGGAATCAGAAGCGTGGCTAAAGATGGACACACTGCGGTAGTCGTACCTCCCGCAAATGCCGATGCCCTTGCCGATGCTATCCACACTATGCTTGGGCAACCTGAGCGGCGGCGCGCGCTTGGAGCGGCAGCGCGCGCTGAACTCCAACGGAATCGAAGCTGGGCTGACTTCTCGGAACAGTTGGAGGCAGTCTACGACCGATTGGCTAAGGAGTCATGTTAATGAGTCGAAACGTCCTCAGGGGACGGTGTCATCCCTACCGGCCGCTTTCGCGCAACGATGGTCATGATGTCCCACAAGTTGACAAACGGTGCCAAGCGACCGAGATGAGTCAACGCGCCCAGCCTTAGCGCAGCCGAACCAGCACCAGGTATGACGAGGGACGCCAGTTTCCAGAGGGCGAAGCCAAGCGGTACCCGCTTGCCCGGCTTGGAAATCACCACGGCCTCAAAGCCAGCCTGGCTCAGTAAATTTCTGATTGTGACAGGCGAAAAGTAGTAAAGGTGACGGGGCGGGATCATCAGATGCCAGAAACGTTCCATCACTCGGGCAACCAAGCTCCCGATGTCTCCCGTGCTCAAGGCGATTAGACCGCCATTGCGCAGTAGTCTAAACGCACGGCGCAGGAACGCCAGCGGATCCGGCACATGCTCAATGACGTCCCACATCGTCACAACATCGACAGGATCGTTGCCCAGGCTCGCCCTCAGGAAATCCCCGACCACCACGTCCTGTAGACCCTTAGCTCGAGTTTGCTCAGCAGCATACATTGACATCTCAACGCCAGCAATGTGCCCGACATGCGGTCGAGCTGCCAACATAAAATCGCCGGTAGCACAGCCAACGTCAAGCCAGCGGCCGAGTGTTACACCGGGCGTCGTAAGCAGCCGTCGCACACGGTGCTCAGCATTTAGCCTGCCCGAACTCCCTGTCTGGCCAGAAAATTTCTCTCCCACCTGGAAGAACGACTCCGAATAGATCTTTTCCAACTCGTCGTGGGTCGGATGCGGGCTGGCAAATATCAGTCCGCACAAACGGCACCGCAGAATCGCGAAGGCCCCCTTGCGGAAGAGATGCTCCGAAACAGCCGGCGGTGTACACATAATGCAACAGCGCCGTTCATCGCTCATCATCGAATGACAATTCCTCGCTGCAAGCCAAGCAGGGATTAAGCAGTAGCACCATTCTACTCATGCAAGGACTTGCGTTACACTTCTGAGCCGGAGTGCCGACGTCGCGTTTCGGCAACTCGCATCCTATGCTCTATCAGCTGGTCGCCCTTGGCGTGATCGCCTACCTGCCAGGCGCCATTATCTTCCGGTCGCCGGTCGCCGATCGCTGGCGACGCGCAACACTAGCCGCCGAGGAACGCTGTTTCTGGGCAGTTTTCATTAGTCTCTCACTGACGTCGATAATCACCCTAGGCTTGGCGGTCGCGGAGCAGTACAGCTTCGAACGGTTACTCACAGCAAACACAATCCTAAGTCTCGTGTTCGTGCTCCTCGCACGTGGCCGGTTACGATTGCCCCCTGAGGCCCCACGGCCAAACCTCACCATCTTGGCTCCGCTCACCTTGATAGTTCTTGGAGCCTGGTTGTACTTTCCCTCCTCGGAATACATCATAGGCGGGAAGGACCCGGGCGTATATGTGAACGAGGGGGTCCAGATCGCTCAACGGGGTGCGCTCGTCACGCGGGATCCACAAATCGCATCACTACCGCCCAACTCGCGGGACCTTTTTGTTCCTCGCCATGATGACGACACTTATTACGGACTTCGGTTCATGGGGTACTTTGTCACTGAACCTGCTTCTGGAAAGGTTGTGGGGCAGTTTCCACATCTCTATCCAGCCTGGGTGTCCATTGGTTACGGCCTAAATGGCCTGACGGGAGCCCGACAGGTCATCGGTATCTGGGCAATCCTCGGCCTATTGGCGTTGTATTTCGTTGGAGCGCGGGCGGTCGGAACTTTGCCAGCATTCACAGGTTCTGTTTTGCTGGCGGTACACGTCGCACAGGTCTGGTTCAGTCGGTACCCGAACTCTGAGCTGGTCCTCCAGGCTACTTTGTTGGCTGCGTTACTAGCGTTCGCTCGCGCTCACAGCGATGGTGATCGATTTTTTGGTCCCCTGGCGGCCACGCTCCTTGGCCTGTCACTCTTCGTGAGGCTGCCTGCGGTACTGGCCTGGGCGGCGGTCAGTCTGGCCTGCCTGGTCGGTGCCGCTGAGGGACGACGACCTCGCCTCAGCTTCATCGGTCCGGCGATACTCTGGCTGGGGCTCGCAACTTGGTATTTCGTGACGGTACTCACACCCTATGCTGCACAGCCGATCGGATTCGTTCAGAACCTGCAGACGGTCCACATTCTCCTACTTGGTCTCGGTGCGGCCGCGGTCGTCCTGCTGCTAGTAGCAATTCGCTCAGAAAGCGCTTGTACACAAATGCGGCGTTGGTTGCCAGTAGTCGTCAGTGGTGCCGTGATCCTAGCCGCGGCTTACGCATACTTTCTTCGCACACCAGGCGGACGACTCGCCGCTCATGATGCATTCGCACTTCGAACCTATGCGGCATACTATTTATCACCCTACGGTCTTGTTGCTGCTCTACTCGGATTCGCTCTACTGGTCCGCCAGTCGTTCTGGCGGAATTCCGCACTAATCTTGAGTTTTGTTACATTTTCGTTCTTCTTCTTTTACAAAATCCGAATCGTGCCTGAGCATTTCTGGATGACGAGGCGGTTCCTCCCAATCATTCTCCCAATGTCGATGTTACTTATCACCACGGCGGCATTCTGGGGGGTCGGTTCGGGGTGGCCACGAGTGCTGCGAGAACGGATCATCCTCGTGGTTCGGGTCGTGATTGGTATCGTGCTCGTGGGACTCCTAAGCCAACAGTACTTAGCCGCGTCACGTCCATTGCTTAATCACATTGAATACGAAGGCGTGATTCCGAAGCTTGAGGAGCTTGCCGACCAGTTCGGTGATCGTGATCTCGTCATTGTGGAGTCCAGAGCTGCGTCTGACCTTCATGTTCTAGCGTTACCACTCGCCTACATCTATGGTCGAAATGTGCTCGTCTTCAGCGACTCCGAACCCAATAGAAATGCTTTTCTGGAATTTCTAACCTGGGCTCGAACAGAGTATCAGGACATCTTTTTTCTCGGAGGCGGTCGGACAGACTTACTGTCGTTTGCAACCGTCAACCCGGTGGGTTCGGAGAGATTCCAAGTGCCAGAATACCAATCGCTCTTAAATACCTACCCGAGAGCGGTGGACCAAAAAGAGTTCGATTTTGGCATCTACCAATTTGACGAGGCCATTCGTGTGCCAAGACCATTTTCGCTCGATATTGGCACAATGGATGACCTGCATGTCGTCGAATTCCATTCGAAGGAGCAATCGTCATTACTGGAAGAAACTCCTCAGTCGGGAGAACCGGTCACTTTTCGCTGGTCTCGTGAAGAATCTCGTATTGCCATTTTGAACACTTCAGCGAATGCTCAAGCACTAACACTCTGGATGAGTGATGGCGACCGTCCCGATAACGTCATTCCTGCGCGCGTTGCGGTCTATCTCGATGAAGTCTTGCTTGGTGACGTGGCTATCACCAACGGGTTTCATCCCTACACATTCTCCATTCCACCAAGCCTCGCTTCAGTGATGGCGGAACGACGAGAAACGACGAGCCTCACGTTACTCACCAACACCTGGAATCCGTCCCGAGTACTGAGCGTGCCTGATAATCGCGATCTGGGTGTGATGGTCGATCGCGTGGAGATACAATAAGGCAGGTGTTTGATCACCTTCACATCCATAACCGCGCTGAGCGATGGCTGGTCGGTGTCGCGGACCTTGCCTTGTCGGCGGGTGCTGTAATCACACGTCGCTCGACGGCTACCTCTCGTCAACCCACTCGCATTCTCCTGCTTCGTCTGGAACGTATCGGCGACTTACTGATGACGCTACCTGCCCTCTTGAAGCTT
>ERZ651768.1336-NODE-1336-length-18068-cov-3.717525_pt1 | contig 18068 bp, 23 predicted proteins | sample MGYA00514754_ERZ651768 | MGnify/ENA metagenome assembly ERZ651768
GATCCTTGTCTCCACGGGGATCGCCATGACGCTGGCACTATCGGGCTCGTTCGTGGCGCTGGCCACGGCCAGCGCGGTAGCTAGGCTCATTACCTACACGGGCGTTGCGGCTGCCACCCTGCGTCTACGACGCCAGGAATTTCAGGAGAGTGTTCGTTCGCCGACTTTCCACACACCGATAGGCCCACTTGTTCCCGTCCTCGCCATTGTGGTGTCACTCGTAATTCTCGTTGGCGCATCGCGCGAGCAGCTGATGGGTGGTGTTTTGGCGTTGGTCGTAGGGATGATTGTGTTCTTATGGAATGATCGTATTAACGGCGGGCCGGGCTCACAGCAAACGGTGTCTCACGAATCAGCGGTAACGTGGAATCACGGGTCGGAGTAATCTCATAAGTGGGAAGAGTTGTGTTGGAGGTAACTCGATGATTTTCGTACTACGCTGTGTGTCCGTTGTGTGTTTGGTGGTCGTGGCTCTGCCCTCACCAGCCAGCGCCCAGGAAGCGATTTTTGTCGTCCGGCATGCTGAGCGTGTTGATGGATCACCCGATGCGGCGCTGTCGGCGGAAGGCGAAGCACGGGCGGAGATATTAGCTCGGCATCTGAGGGATGTCGGAGTCGACGCTATCTACTCGACGACCTACCAGCGCACCCTTGGCACCGCTGCGCCGCTGGCCGAGGTGCTCGGCCTCGAGGTGCAGACCGGGCCGCCCCATGACATAAGCACGATGATGAATTCAGACCCAGCCGTGGACCGATACGTCGAAAGTCTTGCTGCGCAACTGGCTGTCCGGCATGGCGCAGACCGTGTTCTCGTGGTTGGACATTCCAACACGGTGCCGGCTTTACTCACTGCACTTGGTCATCAGGAATCGGTCTCGATCGGCAGCGACGAATACGACAATTTATTCATCGTAGTACCCCGGGGGCAAGGCTCTCCAACCGTAATTCGCATCCGTTTCTGAACTCTCAGCCGGCGAGGAGGCGTAGCCACCCACCCTACAGTCACTCAGTGTGCCCGGCACTCGTTAGAGTCGGCACCAGTCCTCTACACAAAGCTGATGAACTCTTCGAGTGATTTTTTCGTGATCTCGGGGACCTTGGCTTCACTGGCCGGATAGCCCACCACAAGTAACAGAAACGGCCGCTCGTGCGACGGACGGCCAAGGATCTCGTTCAAGAAACCCATCGGGCTCGGTGTATGCGTGAGCGATACCAGCCCGACGTGATGCAGTGCGGTGATGAGCATTCCGGTCGCAATTCCTACTGATTCCTGAACGTAGTAGTGCTTGACCTTGCGGCCATCGGGCAATACTCCGTAGGTTTCACCAAAAATGGCGATCAAAATGGGAGCTGTTTCCAAGAATGGCTTCTGGTAGTCAGTGCCCAACGGAGCGAGTGCGTCCAGCCACTCCTGAGGCGCACGTCCACCGTAAAAGGCACGCTCCTCTTCCTCCGCGCTTTTCCGGATCTGACTCTTGACGGCCGGATCTGAGACAACAACGAAATGCCACGGCTGTAGGTTTGCCCCGCTAGGCGCTGTGCCCGCGGCACGGAGACAGTTCTCGATAACTTGTCGATCCACTGGGCGGTCAGAATACTCACGAACTGTTCGTCGCCGCTTGACATCCTCGTAAAACTCTCTGGCGCGGGAGCGCATCTCGGGCTCCGGGGTTTCGCGATAGTGGGTGAATGGGAGAAACGTCGGAGTTGTCTTCGTCATTGCCCAATTTTTCCACGAAATGCGGGCGCCGAGGTAAGATCATTCGCCGATGACGAACAAACCCCCTACAGAACACTTTGCAATTCTTGGCTCGGGAGCCGTTGGTGGCTACTACGGCGCAAAACTGGCACGAGCCGGGCACCGCGTGAGCTTTCTCGCTCGCGGTGCCCATCTTGCTGCTATGCGTGAAGGTGGCCTGCAGATCCGTAGCCCTTTAGGTGACTTCACAGTGTCGGTTGAGGCCACCGACGACCCGACACTGGTCGGTCCGGTCGACGTGGTCCTCTTCACCGTGAAGAGCTATGACAACGACACGGCACTGCCGATGCTCGTGCCGCTTATCGGAGACCGAACGGTTGTGCTCACGCTACAAAATGGTGTCGACAGTGCGGATGAGGTCGCTGTAGTTGTGGGCGAATCGCATGTTCTTGGCGGGGCAACCTATATCGCTACCGGACTGTCCCAACCTGGACTCATTGAGCAAACTGGGACACACCGGAAAATCGTTTTTGGCGAAGTGTTCGGCCAGCGGTCGCGCGTGTCGGACCGCGTGGCAGCCCTTGGGCGCCTTATGGAGCCTGCCGACATCGAGGTCGAGACAGTGGTCGATGCTCGACGACAGTTGTGGGAGAAACTCATCTACCTTTGTCCCTTTGCGGCTTTCACTGGCGCGGCGAGGTCACCGATTGGAGTGCTGTGGAACGATTTGGACACGCAGGCACGCTTCATGGCAGCTGTCGCTGAGGTTGAGGCTGTAGCGCGGGCCGAAGGTGTGAATGTGAGTGCAACGGTCTCAGAGAAGGTTCGTGAATATATGGATTCACTCCCACCGGAGACTCGCTCGTCAATGCTTATCGACCTATCCCAAGGCAAGCGGATCGAACTGGACGCACTTCAGGGGACGATCGTCCGCCGGGGTCAAGCTTTGGGTATCGCGACGCCAATCATCGCGGCACTGTATGCGAAGCTAAAGCCGCATGCCGGAGGAGCTTCGGCATGAGGATGAGCGCGTAGTGGGTATCATTTCCATCGGCTTTATTCTTGGCTTTCTCATCGGTCTGACTGGTGTCGGTGGCGGTGCCCTGCTCGCCCCAGCACTGTATGCGGTCTTGGGGTTGAGCTACCAGGCAGCTGTTTCCGTCACTCTCATTTATGCCGTCATCACGAAAGCTTTTAGTGCTGTGCAGCATGTGCGCCAGGGAACGGTGCTCTGGCGGGTTACATTGGTCTACGGAGGCCTAGGGATTCCTGGCGCTATTCTAGGTGCGCGCATTATCCACTGGACCGACGACTCTACCCAGCAGGTCTTCCCCTTTGTTATGAGTGGCTTGTTGATCCTCGTGGCCTCGTTGATTATTTGGGAGTCTGGGGAGAGCAGTGCGAGTGGTCGACGAAAGCCGTTTTCACCTTTCAACATCAGAACTCGGGGCGTGCTGGCGGTCGCTGTGGTGCAGTCCTTTGCCGGAGTTCTGCTTGGAGCGACTTCTGTGGGCGCTGGGAGTATCGTGATTCTCTCCATGCTCTACCTTTTTCGTATGCCCGCCCAGCAGGTGGTGGGATCGAACATTGTCATCGCCATTATCATTGGCTTTCCCGCCTGGCTTACGCACTTCGCCGTTGTTGGTGTTGACTGGAACCTTCTGGGATTACTGGTGGTCGGTTCGGCGGCCGGCTCCGTTCTCGGTGCCAAGTGCACGATGCTTATTCCCGAGCGGCCACTCAAGCGAGTGGTGGCCGGCATCATTTATCTCGGTGCAATCGCGACGTTGGTAAAAGCGTGGACGACGTAAGAGAGAGCGTGATTCCACCACTCGATTAAACACCGAAGGTCAATCTGACTACTTGGTTCTAGGCACCTCTTGGAGGTTGAAGGGCACCGGGGTGGCTGTGGGGTTATCGCGGTTCGTGGTCAAGTTCCGCGTAATGTGGCGATGGTTGCTCCAAGGTGGCTTTCCAGTGCGTCTCTAAAGGTATCGACCAGAGGGTGCCGTTCCAAGGTCGCTTGGACAGCGCCTCGCTGTGTGCCGTTACCACGGCCGTGAATAAGCCTAATTTCCTCAAAACCGGCCTTGTACGCTTCCCGAACATACTCGTTTACGACGGCGCAGATGTCCTGTGGCTCGAATGGATGGAGGTCGATAGTGCCCTCGATCGGCACAGAATGCGCCAGTTTAAGGGCTTCGGGGCGGTTGATGAAATATCTGTCACCGGAGGTGTTACGTCGCATCAGACCGTTCACTGGACGGGTCGTAGATAGCGGTGACCGACGTTGTGATCCCCCCGCGCACCGAGAAGTTACCGACCACCGTCATCCGTCTTGGACGGCAGGCCGCGACGAGATCGTCGAGGATTTGATTGGTCGCCGCTTCGTAAAAAATCCCGCGGTTCCGGTACTCGATGAGATAGTATTTCAGCGCCTTGAGCTCAACACACAGCTGGTTTGGCACGTAGGTAATCCTGATTTCACCGAAGTCCGGTAGCCCTGTCTTGGGACATATTGACGTAAACTCTGGACAGTGAATGGCGATTTCGTAATTGCGCTCAGAGCGTGGGTTAGGGAATGTATCGATTATGGCAGCTGGCATGTCAAGAGATTTTAGCATTGTCGTGACACATGGTCCGTGATGGTGAAATACATCTCATCATTGACACCGGAAGAAGCGCAAGCTAGGATGCCACGATTTTTGGTTTTAACTGCGACGGTCGCTCGCGCGCGCGATGGTCGCTGGATGCGCTTCGCGCGCTTAAGTCAGGGGGACGCCGATGGCTGATGCCCGAAGGATGGGTAAGTCCGAGCTCTTCTCGCATTTTGCGGAAAAGTTCGAGATTAAGCGAGCGCAAGCTCGTGAATTTTTTGATGAGTTAAATTCGCTTGCTGAGTCTGAACTAAAACGAGCGAATGAGTTTGTGCTACCTGGGATGTGCAAGTTGGTGGTGCAAAACCGGAAGGCCCGACAGGGACGTAATCCCGCCACGGGCGAGACTATCCAGATTCCCGCGAAGACCGTTGTTAAGGCTCGCATTGCGAAGCAGTTGAAAGACTCAGTTCTGCCGGGATCGAAATAACCGGGCGAGCGCTAGGATCCACCGCGACCCCCCCCATTTCAACAGCTTTTTTAAGGGTTTTGAGCTGGTTGGGGGCCGCGGCGCACTCGCGTCCTCACTACGTCCAGCCTAGCCTCGGCCTTTGTTTGAGCAGCATTGAAACTTGGTCCGATAGCCGTACCGAATCTGGGTCGGATCCCACTGTTTCTGTCGAATGGTTGTGGCTCACAGATCCGACTCCGTTTTGTACTCATCACCCATGAGACAATTTGAGGTGCGGTTCCTTGGCACTGTTGGCTATTCTGATGCGCTCACGTTGCAACACACCTTAGTAGAGGAACGACGCCACGGTCGAGTTTCTGACCTGTTGTTGCTACTCGAGCATCCGCATGTCATTACGCGCGGCGCTGGCGCGCGCGAGTCCAATGATCATGTCTTAGTCGATCGGTCTACGCTGGATGCTGAGGCTATCGATATTGTCGATACAGGCCGTGGCGGCGACGTTACCTATCATGGTCCCGGGCAACTTATTGGCTACCCGATTCTCGACCTCAAGCCTGACCGTTGCGACGTGCGGCGCTACGTGCGAGATCTCGAGGAAGTTATGATCCGCACGGCGGCTGCGTTCGGCGTTGTTGCGGGGCGGGTTAACGGTCTCACTGGTGTTTGGGTGGGCGAAGCGAAGCTTGGTGCCATTGGTGTCCGGGTCTCGCGCTGGATTACGAGTCACGGTTTTGCTTTCAATGTATCTCCAGACCTGTCTCGATTCGAAATGATTGTACCGTGCGGGATCGTTGATAAGGGTGTGACGTCGCTTTCCGCACTGCTCGACCAAGAGTTGGTTCTCGCTGATGTCGAATCTGCGGTCGTGACCAGCTTCAGCGAGGTCTTCGAGCGAACGGTACGCACAACCGCCCTTGTATGACAATCCAAACGCCGTCAGTTTACTGGTCAGTTTACCGTCTGTTATCCAATCTGGCCTCTGAGTGTGCGTTAGTGCCGATGATGGCTAAGATGAGTATATAGAGAGAGTTGGAGGCTGTAATCTAGTGAAATGCCTGACACACCGCAACTGACCGACAAGGTCGCTATCGTCACGGGTGGTTCGAGTGGTATCGGCTTGGCTATTGCAGCGGCGTTTCAAGCGTGTGGCGCAAGCGTCATGATCGGCGCGCGGGACGAATCGAGGGTCGAGCAGGCGATACGGGATCTGTCGATGGGCACTGACCGAGTGGGTGGTGCGGCATTGGATGTACGCGACCCTGATCAGGTCGAAACCTTTGTAACGCAGACGGTCAAGCGTTTCGGAGGCCTCGACATCCTCATCAACAACGCGGGTGTTGGTGGCTATACGAAGATCGCCGATCAGTCACTGGAGGAATGGCGTAGCATCATCGACACCAATCTGTCCGGTGTCTTCCACTGCTGTAGGTCGGCCATTCCGCATCTCAGGCGGCGCGGCGGCGGGTTTATTGTCAACATTAGTAGTCTTGCGGGCAAGAACGCCTTTCCCATGGGGGGCGCTTACTGCTCCTCGAAAGCTGCTCTCAATATGTTCAGCGAAGTGTTGATGCAGGAGGTTCGATACGATGATATTCGGGTCAGTTATGTAATGCCAGGCTCGGTGACAACGGCTTTCGATGGAGGACGAGCGCACGCCGGCTCCGATTGGAAGATGACAGCCGAAGACGTCGCTGAAGTGGTGCTCGACATCGTATCCATCAATCGGCGAACACTGGCGAGCCGAGTAGAGATGCGACCGTCGAAGCCCAAGAAATGAGTCCCTGATGCGCAACAGGGACGAATAGAGGTCATTGAGTTATTGCAGTTGACTTCGGTTCTTGGTTGCTTCAGCCCGACGTTACACCTTCACCCTTCTAATAAGATCTCCGTCAGCCGCTCAACGTCGATATTGGCGCCAGACACAATCGCAACCACGGTTTGGTCGGCGGCGTTGACTGTGCTTTCGAGCAAAGCGGCCACAGCCGCGATGCCTGCTCCTTCAGCGATCAGTTGCTCATTCGCCACGAGGCCGTAGATGCCCTTGCGCAATCCGCCCTCACTCACGACAACCGTGTTGTCGACGAATTTCTTCACAAGTGCGAATGTGATTGTGGTTGGGTCTAGGTTGCCACTTAGGCCGTCGGCGATTGACTCGCCAACGGTAATTTCGGCGATCCGGCCGGCTATCAGGCTGGTACGAAAAGGGTGCGACACCTCGAGTTCGACGCCAACCACTTGTGCCGCCGGCGCTAATGCCTTGGTGGCGATGGCGATTCCGCTCAGGAGTCCGCCACCGCCGGTCGGCACCAGAATCGAGTTTGTGTCTGGGGCCTCCTCTAGGACCTCCAGTGCGACCGTTCCAGCACCCGCGATGACGTCGGGATGACTATAGGGAGAGATGTAGGTGGCGCCGGTCTCTATGGCGAATGTCTTTGCTGACTGCTCCGCTTCGTCGTAGGTCGGCGCCACATCGCGTAGGTCAGCGCCGTGACGACGAATTCCATCACGCTTAGTTTTCGGGGCGTCGTTTGAGGTAAACACCGTCAATTCGACGCCGAGCCGTTCAGCTGCCCACGCCATAGCTCGTCCGTGGTTCCCGGCCGATGCCGTCACGACACGCGGTGCCGCCTCAGAACGTTCGAGCAACGACGCGAGTGCGTTAACTGCGCCGCGCAGTTTGAATGAGCCAGTTGTTTGCAACGACTCGACTTTTAGCAGAATTCGCCCACCGGTCAATTCCGAGAGCCATGGTGATTGGGCCAACGGTGTTCGCTGAATATATTTATTGATCCGATTCCTCGCCGCCGTGATGTCATCAAGTGAAATCGACATGGAAGTGCCGCGATTCTATACTCTCAAGGCGCGTGCGCGCGGAGAGACTTATGCTACTGGAAAGCCGGGCTGTTGAACCGTTCTTTAAGAACGGATTCGTGCTGGGGTGTGAAACCTCCAAGGAAGGCGTCATCATCGATCCCGGCGATGAAATTAATGACCTACTGGCTATTGTTGAACGAGCCCAGTTGGCTATTAAATATATTCTACTGACTCACGCTCACGTCGACCACGTCACTGGGGTTGCGAAGTGCAAGGAAATGCTTGGCGCTCCGGTCTGTCTACATCGAGACGACCTGTTTTTGTACGACGAAGCCGTGCAACAGGGCGCTCTGTTTGGTCTGCGGGTCGATCCGCTGCCTCCGATTGACCACTACTACGACGAGCTGGGTCCATTGCGCTTTGGCGGGTACGAGGCGGTCGTACATCACACACCGGGCCATTGTCCCGGCGGAGTCTGCCTGCAGGTGGGGGAGGCCGGTAGGTTAGGGCAGATGCTGTTTGTCGGCGACACTCTTTTCGCTGGGTCAATTGGCCGAACCGACTTACCAGGGGGCGATCATGCGCTCCTGCTCCGGTCGATCAGAGAAGTGTTGCTGCCGTTTGGTGATGAAGCCGAAGTCTACCCCGGGCACGGCCCGAAGACGACCATCGGGGACGAACGCCGGACCAATCCATTCCTCGTCAGTGCGACCTGATGTTCCTTAGCCTTTGGGCTTGTCGTTGAGTGGTGATTGGGGGCAGCAGACCAAGAAGACCTAGGACGCCGATTCCTCAGATACTGTTAGCTCGATTTGGCCGATGAGCAGTGTGTCGCCCGAGGTAAGCACCTTGCGCTTGACCTGCTGACCGTTGACGAAGGTGCCGTTGGTACTGTCGAGGTCTTCCACCTCGAGACGGTCGTTCGTGCTGATGAGGCGACAGTGCAAACGAGACACAAGAGTGCAGTCGAGCGTGAAGTCTGCTGTTGGGGCGCGGCCGATTGTCTTCATCACGCCGGTCATGACCCGGAAGGTGACAGGGGTCGTCGTTGTGATGTCCGATATCAATCCCACTTTGACTTTCAGTAACCACATCGACTGACGCCCACTCAGGCTTCTTTGATGGCTGAGATTAGATCCAGAGCCGCTTTCTTGCCGTCAGAAAAGAGCATGAGCGTATTCTCGGCAGCGAAGAGCGGATTCGGAATACCAGCGAATCCTGGGCTAAGGCTACGCTTGATGACAACAACAGTGCGCGCCTTGTCCACTTCGAGAATCGGCATTCCAGCGATTGGGCTGGCCGGGTCGGTGTTCGCAACCGGATTGACTACATCGTTGGCTCCGATGACGATCACAACATCAGTCTCAGCGAAGGTAGGGTTGACGTCATCCATCTCGCGAAGTTTGTCGTAAGCGACGTCGGCTTCGGCTAACAAAACGTTCATGTGACCGGGCATCCGGCCAGCCACTGGATGAATCGCGAACTCCACTTCGGCACCTTGTGACTCGAGTAGATTCGCGAGATCGCGAACAGCATGCTGAGCCTGTGAGACCGCGAGACCGTACCCGGGGACGATCACCACCCGCCGTACTGAGTCAAACAACATCGCGACTTCCTCGGGTGACGCCGACTTGACTCGCCCCGCGTAGACTTCATCTGCCGAGGCGCCGCCTTCGACTTTTGGCACGATTGCGCCTGTAAGAACGTTAGTTAGGGATCGATTCATCGCTTTGCACATGACCCGCGTGAGAATTAGGCCGGACGCGCCGACGAGCGATCCCGTAATGATGAGTGCGTTGTTATCGAGGACGAAACCGGTCGAGGCTGCCGCCAACCCGGAGTACGAGTTGAGCAGCGCAATCGCGACCGGCATGTCGGCGCCGCCGATTGGAATAGTGAGTAGCACACCACCGACCGCGGCGAGCGCGACAAGCACCCAATAGAGATGCGTCATCGTCGGGTTATTCACGATCATGACGCCTACGGTGAGTGCGCCAATCCCAATCAATAGATTCACAAACTGCTGACCAGGGAAGTGCATCGGCTTACCGGGCAGCACCAACCCCTGCAGTTTGTCGAATGCGACGAGGCTGCCGAAGAAGGTGATGCCACCAATGATCCCGCAGGCGACCGTTGCGACCGTCATTTGGGTCGTTGGTTCGGTTGCGTCTAAGAGCGCCGCGCCAGCGACGAAGACCGAGGCGCCCCCCCCAAACCCGTTCAATAGTGCGACCATTTGTGGCATCGCGGTCATCTGAATCTTTAGCGCGAGCGTGGCGCCGATCCCACCACCGATGACGATGCCAGTGAGGATTATGCCGATTCCTTGCAGACCGCTCCCAAAAACATCGCGGGTTGCCAGTGTGGCGATTATTGCCAGTAACATGCCAGTCGCGCCGTAAAGATTCCCGTGAACGGCGGTGCGCGGATGGGTTAACCCTTTGATGCCTAGGATGAACAGAACCGACGCCGCGAGGTATGTCAGGTTAATAACAGACGAATCCAAAGCGTCAATCCTTCTTCTTGAACATTGCAAGCATGCGATGGGTGACGAGGAAACCGCCGACGACGTTCGTGGCGGCTAGTACGAGCGCGCAGAAGCCGAGCGCGGTCGTTAGTGTGTTTGGCGTTGTAGCAGCGATCATCGCGCCGATAATCGTGATGCCCGAGATCGCGTTAGAACCAGACATTAGCGGCGTGTGTAGTAGCGGAGGAACCTTCGTAATGATTTCGAAGCCGACAAAAACCGCGAGCAGGAAGATGGTAAGGAGCGGGATGAAAGCGTCCATCAGGCGCTGGTCCTTTCGTTGTCGATCGCGGGAGTGATCGTGTCGAGGAGTTCACGCAGTCTAGGGTTGACAACCTCCCCATCGTGGGACACCAGCGTGTCCTTCGTAATTTGATCCTCCAGGTCCAAGACGAACTTTCCACCGTCAATTAGGTGAAGCAGAAAGGATGTGATGTTTTTTGCGTACATCTGACTAGCGTGATACGGCACACTGGCAGCCAAATTCGTCGGACCGAGTAAGGTTACACCGCGGTGCACCGTTGGTTGGTCAGCCTTGGTCAGTTCACAGTTGCCACCTTGCTCGGCTGCAAGGTCGACAATGACTGACCCGGGGACCATTCCATCGACCATTTCCCTAGTGATGAGGATCGGAGCTTTTTTTCCAGGGACTAGCGCAGTGGTAACCACCACGTCAGCGCGAGCGATCACTGCAGCCATCGCCTCTTGCTGGCGTCGATAGAACGCTTCGTCCTGAGTCTTAGCGTAGCCGCGTTTGTCCTCACTATCCTCGGTCTTGAGATTAAGTTCGACGAATTTTGCGCCAAGGCTCTCGACCTGTTCTTTAACTGCGGGACGAACGTCATATGCCTCGACGTTGGCTCCGAGCCGCCGGGCGGTGGCGATTGCCTGCAAGCCAGCCACACCTGCGCCGAGAATAAGGACGCGCGCTGGTTTGACCGTACCGGCGGCAGTCATCAGCATCGGGAACATGCGAGGTGCTGTATCAGCTGCGAGCACCACGGCTTTGTAACCGCTGACTGTAGCCATCGATGACAGCACATCCATGCTTTGGGCACGTGTGATGCGTGGGATCAGCTCAAGTGAAAATGCCGTTACGTGACGTTCAGCGAGTGCCTTGGCCGAGTCAAGTGCGGTGAGCGGCTCCGAGAGTCCGATGATGACTTGGCCCTGCCGCAGCAGACCGAGGTCTACTCGGCCAGCCTCTGGGTTTGCACCCAGAGTGCGAACCTGGAGCACGATGTCGGCATCGGCGAACACCTGGCTGCGATCACTTGCTAGCTGTGCGCCCTTATCAAGGAACGCTGCATCAGGAAATCCTGCCTCGTCGCCTGCGGAGGCCTCAGTAAGGATGTGAAGGCCAGCTTTTGTGAGTGAGGGAATGACTGAGGGAACGATGGCAACACGTCGTTCGCCAGGAAACGTTTCTTTAGGGATTCCGACGATCATGAATTTGCGATCTCATACGTTAAAGATGCGACCAACTCCGACCAAGCATTATACGCGCCTTCCAATCCCTGGGGGCATGCGTTCGTCGCCTACGCGTCAGCGGCGAGAGGGCATGACCTCGTGCAACTTCTCCCCGAGGGCGGCGATTAACTCAGCACTGACCGTCCGTTTCTCGAGCGTCGGATATTCGCTAACCTCACCCGTCACGGCTGGGACCAAAAGGTGATTCAGGGCGTCGAAGCGGATCAATTCGGTTGGTACCCTCCGGTCACGTGCCAGGCCCATCTCAAGCAGGCGGTCTGCGTGTCCTGGAACGATTTGCCGGTCGAGACCGCCGTGAATGACGACCATTGGCTGGCGTAAGTCCTGAATGACGTCGGCCGGCCAGAAATTGAGGTAACTTGAAAACCACGGCGTGTCAGCCTGCTTGCGCATGTCAGGCGGAATATCATCCCAGCCATCGCCCGTCATGACCGCGTCGTGAATCCGTCGCTGTAGCTCCATCTTACTCAGTCTCTCCTCGTCGCTGATCTCCATGCGTACGAGCATTTGTCGCTGCTGTTCGAGGACGAACTCCACACCGCGTGTCGACGGAGCCGCCACCAATCCGAGGGCAGTAATCCTGCGCTCCTTCGCAGCGGCTAGCATGGCGACCCAACCACTTTCACCGTAGCCCACTACGGCAATCCGACGCTCGTCTACGTCAGCCCGGTCACGAAGATGACGGATCACCGACCTAACATCTTCAGCGTATTCCGAGAGTGTGATGGTTTCGAGCCGGCCGCCGCTCTGGCCGACTCCTCGTTTATCGTAGCGGATGACGATGAAACCAGCGTCGGAGAGGCCGCCCGCCAAGTTGCCATAGATTGGCACGCCCGAAGATGTTTCGTCCCTATCGGTTGAATTTGGTCCTGGCACAAGAACTACGGCGGGCCACTCACGGTCGTTATCGGTTTCAGGCGAGGCCGCGGGAGATGGCGGAGGCCTGGTGAGTGTCGCTGCTAGATTGAAACCCGAAGCGGGGATGTGCAGGTCTTCGTCCCCTTCGTTTCGTACGGCTTCCTGCCGTGCTGATAGCGAGACAATTTCCTGCCTCGCAATGTCGAGCCCGATCGTCGGCATGCTGATACGTAGCAATCGACGCTCAGCATCAGACCAAATTTCGGCATCAAAGGGATTACGATTGTTGAGAAAGGTCACATGATGCCGCTGCGCTTCAACCGTGCCAACACTTGTGGTGATCCGCTGCTCACTCGTTCGGTTTAATCGGATGGTAATTTCGGCTTGCGGTGCGATGTAGGCAGGAATAGCTGTGCCAACCTCGGTTACTGATAGGCGTGCTGCGAGGGCTTCGTACGACGCGAAAAAGTTCGTTGGGAGGACGATAGTCCCGGCTGATAGAGCGTCTACTTTGCTGCGGGTCTCGCTACCTTCGAGTATATCGCTCGTCGCGCTGGTTTCTGTGAATGTTGTCTGCACTCTGTAAGGCTCACCGGCAAGCGTGGCATCAATGAACAGGGCCTCCGGCCGCCACAAATCGTCGTAACGAATCTCAAACTGTCGAATGGCTAGGTCGAGCGGACCCGACACTCGGCCTGTTGAGTTAATTGTCCAGCCTGACTCGGTCTCCTCCAGCCGGATCTCCTCGGTTCCTACGAGAGCGAGCTGAAAAAAGATATTAAACGTAGACTGACCAGGAGTTGGTCTGGGACTTGACTGTGGAGCAGCCGTGAGTGAGCACATTGCCGTCGCCAAGAAGGCGACGGTACAATAGACCGGCGCACGCATCACTTCCCAGCATACCATCCTGTGTGTGCGAACTGGTTGGTTACATGGTCAACGCGACGCTAATCCAGTCCTACGACAAGCTCCGTGAAACAGCTGGGCTCGTGAGTCTCAGTAATCGGGGCGCGATAAGTATGAAGGGCAGCGACTGTGCTTCGTACTTGCAGGGTCTTCTTACGAACGACATCTCGGGGCTGACAACTGGCGCAGGTTGTTACGCTGCTTACCTCACGCCGCAGGGGCGCATGATTGCCGACATGAGGGTTCTGAATCTCGGAGATCGGTTACTGCTGGACGTTGATTCTGCGCTATCTGACACGCTAACCTCTCGGTTCTCGATGCTGGTATTTTCTGAGGATGTCCAGGTCAATGATGAGTCTTCAGCCTGGTATTGGGTTGGTGTGCGTGGGCCAGGTGCGACGGCTTGCCTGGAGCACATCTTAAAGCTGGAGCGAACCCTGTCGGGAACGAAAGCGCTAACTGCCTATCAAGGTCTTGACAACGGATGGTGGGTGCTCAACGGAAAGCCGGTGCTGGCCGTGAGTAACAATGAGTTGGGTGTCCCTGGCATTGACCTCGGTGTTTCAAGTGCTGACGCCGGGCAAATGAATGAGCAGCTGGAGGGTTTAGGTCTTGAGTGGGGGAATGCTGGCGCAGTGGAAGCGCTCCGTGTGGAGGCCGGCACACCTCGGTTCGGGATCGATATGGACCAGGACACGATCCCACTTGAGGCCGGTATCGAGGCTCGTGCCATCAGTGAAACGAAGGGTTGCTATGTCGGCCAGGAGGTCATCATTCGAATCCTGCATCGCGGCAAAGGGCGTGTCGCACGACGACTAGTCGGCCTGATATTCTCACAGGATCACACGACGGAATCCGCGTCGGGCGAGTCTGTCTACGACGGCCATGAATCAATTGGCCGGGTGATGAGCACGGTTCTGTCGCCGCGACTCGATCGACAGATTGCCTTAGCTTATGTTCAGCGTGCGTACACGGCGCCAGGTACACGTGTCGAGGTAGCGGACGGTGAGCGTCGGGTCGCTGCTGAGGTTACGGCACTTCCGTTCCCATCTTCGTCAGCCTGACGATTAATGCTTTATCGGCGAGTGGAAACTCCAGTGTGGCTAGTTCATGTCGTTTGACCCAACGGATCTGCTGATTCAACATCGGACGTGGTTTTCCCTTTAGTTGGCAGCGATAAAAATGTAGACATACGATCCTGTTAGGATAAGCGTGTTCGACGTAATCGATTTGCTCGCCAATCTCAATCTCAACGTCGAGCTCCTCCCGCATTTCCCGTCGCAGCGCATCTGTGAGTGATTCTCCGGATTCCAGTTTGCCTCCAGGAAACTCCCAACATTCTGCTAGATGATCGCCTGCTGCACGTTTCGTAATTAGAAAGCAGTCCTGTTGTTCAATAACTGCCGCTACTACAACAAGCGGTGCACTACTCATTTCTTGCGTAGTCCCGCTGGACGACTATCGATCGGCCCAGTACGACAGGTGGTGGCCAAGGGACAGGAACGACATCGAGGCCGTCGTGCCGTACACACAGTTGCGCCAAAATCCATGAGTCCCTGGTTGAAATCGAACACGTGTCGTCGAGGCAGGAGCACCCTAGACAGGCTCCAGAGATGGCGCTGCAATGCGTGGGTACGCAGTTCACCCGTGCCGACAAAGACTCGGTACAGTACGCGCGCCACGTTGGTGTCAAGAATCGCCTCCCGGCGGCCGAAGGCGAAACTTAGGATCGCGCCGGCTGTGTATGGGCCTATCCCTTTGAAAGACCGAAGCGTGGTCTCGTCATCGGGCAGGGCACCTCCGTACCGCAGTACTGATTCCCGCGCGATAGCGTGCAACCGCCTGGGCCGAATGTTATATCCGAGTGGATACCAACTGCGGATCACGTCATGGGGTCTTGCCGCCGCGAGCGCTTTAAGCGTCGGATATTTCTTTAGCCACTCCTTGTATTTCGGCATCACTCGATCGACTTGCGTCTGTTGCAACATGATCTCCGATACGAGAATGCGATACGGATCGCGCGTTCGACGCCAAGGTAGGTCACGGCCGTGTTTCCAGTACCATGTGAGGAGCCGACGGCGGAACCTCTGTCGTTCTACTGGCGCTGGCAAGGCCAGACGTGACTGCCTGCGTTCAAGGGTCATCGTTTTCGGTGGCCGGTCGATGCGCCAACGATGGCATTATAATTGCGCAATGTCGATCTACACTCGTACCGGCGACGACGGAGAGACCGGTCTTTTTGATGGCACCCGTCTTTCGAAATCCGATCCGCGGATTGAGGCCTGCGGTGAGGTTGATGAGTTGGACGCAGTACTTGGGCTGGTGCTCGCCCACCTGACTGAGCCAGACCTGATTGAGATCATCACGCATGTGCAGCGCGACCTTTTTGCTATTGGTGCGCGATTGGCCGACCCGCAACGCCGGATTGCCGAGCGGATTACCAAGGTCGATTTGGATGTTCGAGCCGTGGAACGGCTGGAGTCGTGGATTGATCGTTTCGACGAAGAATTGCCTGAGATGCGGCAATTTATTCTGCCTGGCGGCACGCCGGCTGGGGCATCGTTGCACTTGGCGCGCTCCGTATGCCGCAGAGTAGAGCGCCGGATTGTTGCATTGGGAAGCGATGTTGTCGAGCGGGCGGTACGGGTCTACGTTAACCGACTGTCCGACCTTCTCTTCATGGTCGCCCGGGCCGTAAACACACGTGCGAAGATGCCAGAGACCGAGTGGTAATCGTTTAAACGGGCCCGGTTGCGTCATCCCGCTCCACAAGATCCAACTTCACGCAATCGAAAATTCGTCGGGCTAGCTCTTGAGAAATTCGTTCTCGGATTGCGCCGCATTCTACAAGGGTCGTTTCATCAACTGTCTCGATGGCTACGTCCCATCGATCGTGCGCGATGTCCTCAGAGCGATCCTTGAAGGCAGTAGGCATTGCCTTCAGTGACGCTTGAAACCGTTTAGATTCGTAGGCTGCGATCGGGGATCCGTTAATCAGTACGCGCACAGCCGTGATTCGCCGTTTGTCGATCGTTGCATCGCGGTAACAAAAGATGTTGTCACCTTCGCTGAAGAGCGTCATGTCGGTGCCGGACGGAAGTTCAGCGACAACACGGCGGCCCTGCTGGAGCTCGCGCCGGCGTTGCGCCTGACGACGTTTACGAAACATATGGAGTGTTGAGCCGAGGCTCACTGCGGTGACGAGCAGCAGTACGGCGAAGGCAGCGGCGATGAGATCTCGCATCAACGTTTTCCAGAGACTTAGATTCCGGCCGCACTGGTCTCGGCCGCAACCGTCAGCGCGAGCCGCTCTTTGTCGGCATTAGTTAAAAGATGGTGTTCGGTCATGGGATCAAAATCACACGCTGCGATCTTTTCCAGTGTTGCCATGTAGAGCCGGATAATCAACCGCAACACAAACATTCGGTCTGCAGGCAGTTGCTCTTTCAAGGGCGTAAGTTGTGCTTCACCCGCACGGCGCCATGTGTCTGCTCGTCCCGCCAAGTCCTCGACTAACGCCTTAAGGCCTGGGCTAGCATGTTCCCGTCCCAGGTCTTCTAGCAGCGTTGCCTCAGTCACGCGGTGCGCCGCCATGTCGTCACCGGCTAGATAGACTAGGCCTTTCTCGCCAGTGACTAGGTCCTGACGGAGATCTCGCAGGACATGGCTAACATATGCGAATAGCCCGAGATTGTGGCCACAGCCCTGTAGGTCGAAGTCTGCTGGGGTGCGAAAGACTCCATCAGCGCCCTGTTCCGCTGTGATCAGGTAGAGGTAGATGGTTGTCGGCGCCACCGTCGCACCATGGGCATAACGTAAAAACTCTTCAAAGGTTTGAAATCTGTCACGCTCGAGGTCCTTCTTCATAGCATCGAAAAAAGCACTCCAAAGCGAAGGTTCTATTGGGAACCGTGCTACGCCTCGCCCGAAGGCGTCTAGAACATCAGCTGCACGTGGCTCTTTGGTTGCTTGGACCTCAGCGGAGCTTGGTAACTGATCGGCCATCGCCGCAGAGACCGCGTGCTCCCATGCGACAAGAATCCGCTGTGTATGAGGCACAGCATCGCTATCGAGGCCCTCGGAGAGGACTGCATCGACGCAATCGTCGACGAGTCGCATCACCGCGTACAGCGCGCAGAACGCTCGGTAACGTTCGATTTCGGTGAAGAAACAGCTTGCCCGATAGAGGTTATTAAGGTCTTTAGCGGCAATCATCTCGGCGATACTGTCCGTACCGGTCAGTGAACCCGGGTGCCAGAGCTGTTGAGGATTTCTGGTCATGCAGGATCACTCTACACAGGTAACGCGTCAGACCGTCCGAAACTTGACCGCAGCAGTTGCCAAAGAAATCTCGGATTTAACAGGTGATGTCTTGGGCCGGCGTGGCCGACAAGCCCCATGAGTTGTCCAGCCCAGCGGTTATCACACGTGGCGTGCGCGACCAGCTTCTCCAGTAGTCGCTGATTTCCGTGGACATGCTGCAGGAGTCTGCCGGTCCCGAAGTCAATCATGAATCGTCGCCGCCACGCCAGTTATCTCCATGCACGCGTTCGAGATACGCTTCGAGTACCGCCGCGGATTTCGGATCCTCGCTGCGGCAGCTGGTTAGCAGATCCAACAAGTTTTCGAGTTTGAGCTCCCTGAGTCGCCGACCCTCGTGCGGGCCCTCGAGCACGATCCCATCCAGGTCGCCGCTATCATGGT
>ERZ651768.1341-NODE-1341-length-18054-cov-17.555432_pt1 | contig 18054 bp, 18 predicted proteins | sample MGYA00514754_ERZ651768 | MGnify/ENA metagenome assembly ERZ651768
GGCCTCAGGCGGCATCCAGCAGCGAACCGATGAGCACCGCTCCGTCGGCGCTGCCCAGCAGTTCGTCGCAGGCCCGCTCCGGGTGGGGCATCAGCCCGACCACGTTGCGGCCCTCACTGCAGACGCCGGCTATGTCGTCGACCGACCCGTTCGGGTTGTCCACATAGCGCAGGACGATCCGGTCCTCGTCCCTGAGTTGGGCGAGCGTCTCGGAGTCGCAGGTGTAGTTGCCCTCGAAGTGGTTGATCGGCACCGACAACTCGGTGCCCACCGACGCCCGGCTGGTCAGGACCGACGCCGAGGTCGCCACCCGTAGCATCGTCGGCTGGCAGAGGAACCTGAGTCCCGTGTTCTTCTGCAGCGCGCCCGGTAGCAGCCCGGCCTCGGTCAACACCTGGAAGCCGTTGCAGATGCCGACCACCGGCCCGCCATCGGCGGCGAACCGGGCCACGGCGCCCATCATCGGAGAGAAGCGGGCGATGGCACCCGGACGCAGGTAGTCGCCGTGGGCGAAGCCACCGGGGACGATCACCGCGTCCACCCCACCGAGGTCGTCATCGGCGTGCCAGAGCATCCGGCCGTCGCCACCCAGGCGTTCCACGGCGACCACAGCGTCCATCTCGCAGTTGGTGCCGGGGAAGACCACGACTCCGACGGTGGTGGCCATCAGCCGACCGGGTCCGCCGGCGAGACCGCCACCGACGCGTCCTCGATCACGGGGTTGATGAGGAACGAGGCACAGAGGTCCTCGGCACGGGCCGTGGCCTCTGCGATACCGGTGGCCTCGATGGTGAACCTCACCGTCTTGCCCACGGTGACACCGCTAACCCCGTCGTAGCCGAGGGCCGGCAGCGCCCGCTCGATCGTGGCCCCAGCCGGGTCGGCGATGCCTCCCCGCAGCCGCACGTCCACCAGCACGTCGAATTCCATTGTCGCCTCCTGCTCCAGTTCCCGGTCAGCCGCCGACCCCGGGCCAGTCGGCGAACGACCGGCCGGTGATGCGTTCATAGGCCTCCACGTACCGTGACGAGGTGGCCGATACCACCTCGTCCGGTAGGGGCGGGGCGGGGGGCTGCTTGTCCCAGTCCAGCCCGTCCAGGTAGTCGCGGACCGGCTGCTTGTCGAACGACGGCGGGGTGGACCCGGGAACCCAGGCATCGGCCGGCCAGAACCGCGACGAGTCCGGGGTGAGCACCTCGTCGGCCAGCACCAGGCGGCCGTCGACCAGCCCGAACTCGAACTTCGTGTCGGCGATGACGATGCCCCGCTCGGCCGCCCACCCGGCACCCCACCTGTAGCAGGCAATTGACGCCTCCCGGGCCCGGGCGGCGACCTCGCCACCGACCAGGTCGACGGCCTCGGCATACGAGATGTTGACGTCATGTCCCTCGTCGGCCTTGGTCGACGGGGTGAAGACCGGTTCGGGCAGGCGGCCGGCCTCCAGGAGGCCCGCCGGCATCGGGCTGCCGTGCATGGTGCCGGACGTCCGGTACTCCTTCCATGCCGATCCGGTGATGTAGCCCCGGACTATGCACTCGATCGGGAGCATCTCGGCCCTGTGGCAGAGCATGGCCCGGCCGACCAGGTCGTCAGGTGCCGGGCCTCCCAGGACATCGTCCAGGTCGCCCACGTCGGTGGAGATCAGGTGCCCATCCACCAGGTCGGCGAACTGCTCGAACCAGAAGGCCGTCATGGCGGTGAGCACCCGGCCCTTGTCGCGGATCGGCTCGTCCATGACCACGTCGAATGCCGAGATGCGATCCGACGTGACCATCAGGAGGCGGCCGTCGCCTGCGTCATAGACGTCGCGGACCTTGCCCGAGTGCAGGAGCGGAAGGTCGACCGTCGGGCTCATCGGGACTCCAGGGTGCGGTCGCGGATCAGAGGATCGGTTCGGGATCGTATGCCGCGGCCCACGGGCGGGCGGCCACCACCACGGCGATCCGTTCCACGACGGCCGCCACCTGCGCCGGGGCGTTGCCGGCGAACGCCGACGGGTCTTCGACCACGGCGTCGAGGGTGACCCGGTCCAGAGGCAGGCGACCGTCGGCGGCGAGGCGGTCGAGCAGGTCGGTCTCGGACGCGCCGTCGACCCGCAGTGCCAACGCAGCGGCCACCGCGTGGCCCTTGATCACCTCATGGGCCTCTTCGCGGCCCATCCCCGCCTGCACGGCGGCGACAAGCACCCGGGTGGTTGCCAGGAAGGGCAGGTACCGCCGGAGCTCGCGCTCCACGACGGCCGGGTAGACGCCGAACTCGTCGAGCACGGTGAGAAAGGTCTGGAAGAGGCCGTCGGTGGCCAGGAAGGCATCCGGCAGCGCCACCCGGCGTACCACCGAGCAGCTCACGTCGCCCTCGTTCCACTGGTCGCCGACCAGACCACCGACCATGGCCAGGTGGCCCCGTAGCACGATGGCGAGGCCGTTGATCCGCTCGCAGGACCGCGCGTTCATCTTGTGGGGCATGGCCGACGAGCCAACCTGTCCGGGCCGGAAGCCCTCGGTGGCCAACTCGTTGCCGGCCATCAGGCGGATGGTGCGGGCCAGGTTGGCTGGACCCCCCGCGGTCTGGGCCAGGGCCGACACCACGTCGAAGTCCAGCGACCGCGGGTACACCTGCCCGACCGAGTCGAGCACCCGCTCGAAGCCGAGGTGGTCGGCGACCAGCCGCTCCAGGCGGTCGACGGCGGCCACGTCGCCGTCCAGCAGGTCGAGCTGGTCCTGCTGGGTGCCGACCGGACCCTTCAGGCCGCGCAGCGGATAGGAGGCCAACAGGTCCGACACCCTGCGATGGGCCGACAGGAGTTCCTCGGCGGCGGTGGCGAACCGCTTGCCGAGGGTGGTCACCTGGGCGGCCACGTTGTGGCTGCGGCCGGCCATGGCCAGGCCCTCGTGTTCGACGGCCAGCCGGGCCAGCCGGGCCAGGGCGGCCACGGTGCGGTCCAGCACCAGATCCAGGCTGCGACGGACCTGGAGTTGTTCGACGTTCTCGGTCAGGTCCCGCGACGTCATGCCCTTGTGGACGTGCTCATGTCCGGCAAGGGCGCAGAACTCCTCGATGCGGGCCTTCACGTCGTGGCGGGTGACACGCTCTCGTTCGCGTATCGAGTCCAGGTCGACCTGGTCGACCACAGCGCGGTGGTCGGCAACCACCCCGTCGGGAATCTCGACACCGAGCTCCCGTTGGGCCTCCATGACGGCGATCCAGAGCTCGCGCTCCATGACCACCTTGGCCTCGGGCGACCACAGGTCCACCATGGGCCGGCTGGCGTACCGGGAGGCGAGGACGTTCTCCATTGATATCGGTTCCCTGCGTTGACCGGGCCCGCCGGTCAGCGCGGCACCATCTCGGAGCGGTGGGCCTCCAGGGCATCGACCAGCGCCGGGTCGTGTACGGCCAGCATCTGGACTGCCAGGAGTGCGGCGTTCATGGCACCGTCGACGGCCACTGTGGCCACCGGAATGCCCCTGGGCATCTGGACGGTGGCGAGCAGGGAGTCCCAACCGTTGATGGCACCACCCGAGAGCGGCACCCCGATGACCGGCAGGGTGGTGTGGGCGGCTGCCGCACCGGCCAGGTGGGCCGCCATGCCCGCGCCGCAGATGATCACCGAGTACCCGGCATCACGGGCACCGGCCACGAACTCGGCCACCTGGGCCGGACTGCGGTGGGCCGACATGACCCGTACGTCGGCCTCGATGCCGTAGCGCTCGAGCGTCTCCGCGGCCGGGGCCATCTTGTCGCCGTCGTTGGGCGATCCCATGAGGACCGCCACCTTGTACGCCATCGGTGTCTCCTGATCTGTTTCCTCAGTGTTGTGTTCTACTCGCCGGGACATGTGGGCGTGGCGGCGATGTCGGTCCGGCACCGGAGTCCGGGCCACGAGAGCTCGGCCACCGCGGCGTAGGCCAGTCGGCGGGCCTCGTCGACGCTAGGACCCTGACCGGTCACCGTGAGCACACGGCCTCCGGCGGTGACCAGGCAGCCGTCCGGTCCGGCACCCACGCCCGCGGCGAACACGGTGACCCCGTCGACGGCCGACGCCGCGTCCAGCCCGTCGATCCGATCGCCGGTCCTGGGCGATGTCGGGTAGCCCTCCGAGGCGCAGACCACGGCCACGGCTGCGCCGGCGTCGAACGTCGGCGTCCCGTCGAGCCGGCCGGCGGCCGCCGCCGCCAGCAGGTCGCCCAGGTCGCTGGTCAGCCGCGGCAGCACGACCTGGGTCTCCGGATCGCCGAAGCGCACGTTGTACTCCAGAACCTTGGGACCGGTCGGGGTGAACATGAGCCCGCAGTAGAGGACCCCCCGGTAGTCGATTCCCCGATAGCGCAGCGCGGCGAGCGTCGGCTCCACGGCATCGGCCATGAGGGCGTCGACAACGGAACCGGTTGCCGCCGGCACCGGGGAGTACGCCCCCATGCCGCCCGTGTTGGGGCCGACGTCACCGTCGCCGCTGCGCTTGAAGTCCTGAGCCGGGGCGAGCGCCACGGCTGTCGATCCGTCGCATACGGCCAGGACCGAGAGCTCGGGCCCGGTGAGCCCCTCTTCGATCACGAGCGTCCTACCGGCGTCGCCGAAGGCATCACCCGAGAGGTAGGACCGGACGGCGTCGACGGCTTCAGCCCGCTCGGTGGTGACCAGCACGCCCTTGCCGGCGGCCAGGCCGTCGGTCTTGACCACGAACAGGTCGCCCATGGTGTCCAGGAAGGCGAGGGCACCAGCCTCGTCGTCGAAGGCGCCGTGGACGGCGGTGGGCACGCCCGCGTCGACCAGCACGTCCTTCATCCATGCCTTGGAACCCTCCAGGCGGGCGCCGTCGGCGCCCGGTCCGAAGACGAGGCGACCTGCGGACCGCAACCGGTCGGCAAGGCCGTCGACCAGCGGGGCCTCGGGCCCGATCACCGTCAGGTCGGAGTCCAGCTCCTCTGCCGGGGTGGGGACCGAACCTGGGATCCCGGGATTGCCCGGGGTTACCACGACGTCGTGGTGGCGACCCAGCACGTGGGCCAGGGCGTGCTCGCGGCCACCCGAACCAACGACGCACACCCTCATCGGATCGGCCCGTCCCCTGTACGCCGCGATCAGCCGGCGAACCGGAGGACCTGGTGGCGGTCTGGTCCGACACCGACCATGCCGATGGGCACGCCGACCTGCTGCTCCACGAACGTGAGGTAGGCCTCGGCCTCGGCCGGTAGTTGCGACCGTTTGGTGACGCCGGAGAGGTCTACGCCCCAACCGGTGAACTCCTCGTAGACCGGCTTGGCGCGGTGGAGCACCGACTGGTGGTAGGGCAGCTGTTCGTGGCGCTCACCGTCGGCCTCGTAGGCCACGCAGACCCTGATCGTCTCCAGCTGGTCGAGGACGTCCAACTTGGCGATGGCCAGCTCGGACAACGAGTTGACCCGGACGGCGTAGCGGAGCATGACGGCATCCAGCCAGCCCGGGCGCCGACGACGCCCGGTGTTGGTCCCGTACTCATGGCCGACGTCCACGAGGTGGTCGCCCACCTCGTCGAACAGCTCGGTGGGGAACGGCCCTGCTCCCACACGCGTCACGTAGGCCTTGGCGATGCCTATGACCCTGTCGACATCCCGGGGACCGATGCCGGCACCGGTGCAGGCGCCGCCGGCAACCGGGTTGGACGACGTCACGAACGGATAGGTGCCGTGGTCCAGGTCCAGGAAGGTCGCCTGGGCGCCCTCCATGAGGATCCTGCCTCCGGCGTCCAACTCGTCGTGGACCAGGCCGACGGCGTCGGTGATGTGGGGGATGAGCCGCGGCGCGCAGGTACCCAGGTACTCCTCGGCCACCTCGTCGGCATCGACCGGGAGTCGGTTGAACACGCGTGTGAGCACCTTGTTGGTGTGTTCAAGGGCGGCACCGAGCTTCTGTCGGAAGATCTTCTCGTCGAGGAGGTCCTGGACCCGGATGCCCACCCGCATGGCCCGGTCTGCATAGGCCGGCCCGATGCCCCGCTTGGTGGTCCCGAGCCTGTTCTTGCCCAGGTGGCGTTCGTGGAGCGCGTCCAGTTCCTGGTGGTACGGGAGGATCAGGTGGGCGTTGCCGCTCACCCGGAGCCGGTCGGTTGCCACGCCCCGGACCTCGAGCATGTCCATCTCGGCGAGGAGGACGCGTGGGTCGACGACCACGCCGTTGCCGATGACAGGCGTGACGTGGGGGTAGAGGACGCCACTGGGTACAAGTTGGAGGGCGAACGCCTCGCCGTCTACGACGATCCGGTGGCCGGCGTTGTGGCCGCCCTGGTAGCGGACGACCATCGACACCTCGCCGGCCACGAGGTCGGTGAACCTGCCCTTGCCCTCGTCACCCCACTGCGTCCCGACGATGACGGTCGCGGGCACGGCACCTCTCCTGGATCGGGTCCCTTACGGGCCGAGCCTATCGGTCGGAACGGGCGGCCTTGAAGTGCATTCCGCACCCGCGGACAACCGTGACGGGGCGACGTGGCTGGATCCTGAGCGGTTCCCACGCAACACCCACGGTTTCCCCAGCCTCCTGTGGAAAACCCTGTATCCCCTACGGGGATAGGGCTTCCGCTGTGGACTGGAACCGGTTCCCACCACCACTCGGGTGCCGTCCCGCCGTTCCGGGAATCGATGAGAACCGGCAGGTCAGCGAACCATGACCCGCCCTGGTCAGCGCGTCCGACGGCCCCGGTAGAGGGTGATGCTCTGCTTCACCGGGACCAGGTCCCGGCGGTACTGGCGGTGCACGTCGGCCACCGCCCGGCTGCCGTCGGAATGGGCAACCTCCAACTCCGCCTCCAGCCTGGCCACCTCGGCCTCGAGGGCCAGGACCCGCTTGACCCCCGCCAGGTTCAGGCCTTCGGCGGTGAGTTGGGAGATGCGGAGCAGCAGGACGACGTCGGCCTCGCTGTAGCGACGGTTGCCACCGCTGGTTCGTGCCGGGTCGACGAGACCCCGCCGCTCGTAGATGCGGAGGGTCTGCGGATGCATGCCGGCCAACTCTGCGGCCACCGAGATGACGTAGACGGCCTGGTCGGGTCCGGGTCGAGAGTGCGGCATCAGCGGGCTCCCTGCATCGGTCATCAGTCTGCCAGCCTGTCACGGGGACTGCCGTCGGTGGCCCCGTCGAGGGCCTCGATGGCGGCCCGTTCGGCGTCGCTGGGATCGGTCGGCACGTGGACCTCCACGGTCACCAGCAGGTCGCCGGTGCCCTGCCCGGCCGGGACACCCCGCTTCCTGACCCGGAAGGTCTGGCCACTGCGCGTTCCGGCCGGGACCCTGAGGGTGACCGTCTCTCCCTCGAGGGTGGGCACAGGGATCTCGGCGCCCATCACCGCCTCGGGGAAGCTGATGGGCACGGCCACGGTGAGGTTCCGGCCACGGCGTCCGAACCGCCTATGGGGTTCGACGGCCACCACCACGAACAGGTCTCCATCAGGTCCACCGCGACCCGGTTCGCCCCGTCCCTTCAGCCGGATGCGCTGTTCGTCGTCGACTCCGGCCGGAATCCGAACCCGGACCTCGCGGGGGCGCCGTTCAGCGCCCGAGCCCCGGCACGTCCCACAGGGATCTTCGATGCGGTGGCCACGTCCGCCACAGGCATCGCAGGGCCGACTGAACGAGAACGGGCCCTGGTCGTCGGCCCGGACGCCCCGGCCGCCACAGGCATCGCAGCTCGTGGGACGGGTCCCCGGGCGGGCGCCACTGCCCGAACAGGTGGAGCATGCGGCGTCGCTGACCAGGTGGACCGAGGTGGTGACACCGTGCACCGCTTCGATGAACGACAGCGTCAGGCGGGTCTCCAGGTCGGCGCCCCGACGACCACGCGGAGCGCCGTGGCCCCCTCCCCCGAACAGCCCGCCGAACAGGTCGCCCAGGTCGAAGCCACCACCGCCCGGAAAGCCACCCCCCGGAAATCCGCCACCCGGCATGCCACCGGCCATGGGACCCATCGCCCGGACCTGGTCGTACTCGGCCCGTCTAGCCTCGTCGCCGAGGACGTCATAGGCAGCCGAGACCTCCTTGAACCGGGACTCGGCCGCTTCGTCGCCCGGGTTGGCGTCGGGGTGCAGCTTTCGGGCCAACTTCCGGTAGGCCTTCGTCACGTCCTTGGCCGACGCACCCTTCTGCACGCCGAGCGTGGCGTAGTAGTCCTTCTCGAACCACTCGCGCTGGGCGGTCATCGTCGCCTCCGGCTCCGCCGGGTCAGCCCCGGACCTTCACCATGGCGGGCCTGAGCACCCGGCCTGCCCAGGCATACCCACGACGGAGTACCTCGACCACCACCTGCCCGTCGTCGCCGGCCTCAGCCGGTTCGTGGAGTACGGCCTCGTGTCGGGTCGGGTCGAACGGCTGGTCCATCGGATCCAGGACCTCCAGCCCGGCCGGCTCGAGGGCGTGGACCAGCGAGCTTCGGATCGGCACGACGCCGTCGGCACCGTGCTCGATGGCCAGGTCACAGGCGTCGAGCACCGGCAGGAGGCGCTCGGCCAGGGCGCCCCGAGCCCGGGCCCCGACCTCGATGCTCCGCTTCTCGGCCTGCTTCCGGAAGTTGGCGAACTCGGCCGACACCCGCTGCAGGTCGGCCAGGTACGAGTCCCTCTCCGCCTCCAGAACACCCATCAGATCCAACACAGGATCGCCTTCCAGGTCGTCGATGACCGTTGCGTCGACTTCGGCGATCGTGGGATCTGGATCGACCGGGACGGAGGACGACGGACCGGAGACGTCTGTCGACGGGTCGTCGGCCTCCGGCCCTGACGACGGCTGAGACATGTCGTCAGGAGTCAGGTCGCTCACGACTCGTTGACGATCTCGGCATCCACCACGTCCTCGTCGGACCCCGATCCATCCGAGGCCCCAGCGGAGGCCGCCTCGGCCTGGGCCGCCTCGTAGAGGCGCTGGCCGAACTCCTGGCTGGCCGTCATGAGGGTGTCGGTGGCATCCGCGATCGCCTCGATGTCGTCTCCCTCGAGGGTGGTACTGAGCGCGGCCAGCTTCTCCTCGACGCTGGACCGCTCGTCGTCGGTGAGCTGCTCGCCCTGGTCGGCCAGGAGCTTCGCCGTCTGGTACACGAGGTTGTCGGCCTTGTTGCGGACCTCGGCCTGCTCGCGACGGACCCGGTCCTCGTCTGCGTGGGCCTCGGCATCGCGGACCATCTGGTCGATGACGTCCTTGTCGAGCGACGACTGGCCGGTGATGGTCATCGACTGCTCGTTGTTCGTCGCCCTGTCCTTGGCCGCCACGTGGACGATGCCGTTGGCGTCGATGTCGAAGGTGACCTCGATCTGCGGGGTACCCCGCGGGGCGGGCGGCAGGTTGATCAGCTGGAACTTGCCGAGGGTCTTGTTGAACTGCGACATCTCCCGCTCGCCCTGCAGGACGTGGATCTCGACCGACGGCTGGCTGTCCTCCGCCGTGGTGAACACCTCGGAACGCTGGATGGGGATGGTGGTGTTGCGCTCGATGAGCCTGGTCATCACCCCACCCTTGGTCTCGATGCCGAGCGAGAGCGGCGTCACGTCGAGGAGGAGCACGTCCTTGACCTCGCCGACCAGCACGCCGGCCTGGACCGCTGCGCCGATGGCCACCACCTCGTCCGGGTTGACGTTCTTGGAGGGATCCCGGCCTGCGATCTCCTTGGCCAGGTCCACGACGGCGGGCATCCGGGTGGAACCGCCCACGAGGATGACGTGGTCTACCTCTCCCCTGGTGAGGCCCGCGTCCTTCACGGCCATCTCGAACGGCTTCCGGCAGCGATCCAGCAGGTCGGTGGTGAGCTCCTGGAACTTCGCCCGGCTGAGCGTGTAGTCGAGGTGGAGCGGCCCGGAGTCGGTCGCCGTCACGAACGGCAGGTTGATCTGGGTCTGCTGGACCTGCGAGAGCTCGATCTTGGCCTTCTCGGCGGCCTCCTTCAGCCGCTGGGCTGCCATGGCATCGGAGCCCAGGTCCACACCGTGGTCGTTCTTGAACGACGTGACCAGCCAGTCGATGACCGCCTGGTCCCAGTCGTCACCACCCAGGTGGGTGTCGCCGTGCGTGGCCTTCACCTCGAAGACGCCGTCACCGATCTCCAGCACCGACACGTCGAACGTGCCGCCACCCAGGTCGAAGACGAGGATGGTCTGTTCGGTGCCGTCCTTGTCGAGGCCGTAGGCCAGGGCTGCCGCCGTCGGCTCGTTGATGATGCGGAGCACCTCGAGGCCGGCGATCTGTCCCGCCTCCTTGGTGGCGGTGCGCTGGGCGTCGTCGAAGTAGGCCGGCACGGTGATGACGGCCTGGTCGACGGTGGTCCCGAGGTAGGCCTCGGCATCCCGCTTGAGCTTCTGGAGGGTGCGAGCCGAGATCTCCTGGGCGGTGTAGTCCTTGCCGTCGACGCCCTGCTTCCAGCCGGTTCCCATCTGGCGCTTCACCGACCGGATGGTTCGGTCGGGGTTGGTGATGGCCTGTCGCTTGGCCACCTCGCCGACCAGGACCTCGCCGTCCTTGGCGAACGCGACCACCGACGGGGTGGTGCGGGAACCCTCGGCGTTGGCGATCACGACGGGGTCGCCACCCTCGAGGACGGATACCACCGAGTTGGTGGTTCCGAGGTCGATGCCCACGGCCTTGCTCATGGTTCTGTCTCCTTCTTCTCTGTCTGCTGAGAGGTCTGTACGGGGGATTCGCCCCGTCGGACCCGGGAGGAGGGGGAGGGATCCCGGGCCGACGGAGCAGGATAGGGACTGCCTACAGCAACTCCACCCTTTGTATATACTACCACTCTAGAATGTTGAGTGCCTCTATAGCAACTTCTGTTCGAAGAAATTACCGAGTTCAGCCCACCGAGCCGGTCCGGTACCGTTGGCCCCGCCGACCTGCCCCTACACAGGACCCGCCATGCCCACCCTGATCCTCCTCCGCCACGGCCAGAGCGAGTGGAACGCCACCAACCAGTTCACCGGCTGGTACGACAGCGACCTGACAGCCCGCGGCGAGGCCGAGGCCCGCGAGGGTGCCTGCCTGCTGGCCGCCGCTGGCATCCTGCCCGACGTGACCCACACCTCACTGCAGACCAGGGCCATCCGGACGGCGAACCTGGCCCTGGACGCCCTCGGTCGTTCCTGGATCCCGGTTCGCCGGAACTGGCGGCTCAACGAACGGCACTACGGCGACCTCACAGGGCTGGACAAGGCGACCACCAGGGAGCAGTACGGCGTCGAGCAGCTCCAGGCATGGCGCCGGGGCTACTCGACGCCTCCACCACCCATCACGGCCGACAACCCGTACAACCCCAACGACGACATCCGGTACGCCGACATCAACCCACCTCTGGCCGAATGCCTGGCCGACGTGGTCGACCGGATGCTCCCCTACTGGGAGGAGGCCATCGCCCCGGACCTCCGGGCCGGCCACGTGGTGCTGGTGGCTGCGCACGGCAACAGCCTCCGGGCCATGTGCAAGTTCCTTGACGGAATCACCGACGACGACATCACGGACCTGAACATCCCGACCGGAACCCCGCTGGTCTACGACCTGGACGACGAACTGCGTCCGGTCGAGGCGAAGCCGGTGCTGGAGCGCTCGCTGGACCCGGATGCCGCCCGGGCCGCCGCCGACGCCGTGGCGAAGCAGGCCGGCTGATCCGTTCCGCTGCGGGCGCGGATCGGGCGGGCCCCGTAGGACCCGCCCGTCTCCCTGCGAACCGTCTGGCTCAGCCGGCCAACACCGGCTCCGGGCCGTAGCCCGGCGAACCGTGCTCGGCCACGTCGAGGCCGGCCAACTCCTCCTCAGCCGACACCCGCAGGCCCACCGTGGACTTCAGGACCTTGAACAGGATCGCCGAGGTGCCCAGCACCCAGGCGGCAACGATCACCACGCCGATGGCCTGCACCAGCAGTTGGTCGATGCCGCCACCATAGAAGAGGCCGGCGTCGTCACGTCCCAGGAACGCGTCGTCGTACCTGGCGAACAGGCCGATGGCCAGGGTGCCCCACACGCCGCACACCCCGTGCACGGAGACCGCGCCCACCGGATCGTCGATGCCCCTGCGCTCGATGAACAGCACCGAGTAGACGACGATCACCCCGCCGATGAGGCCGACGACCACCGCACCGGCGAAGGTCATCGTGCCGGTCCCGGCGGTGATGCTGACCAGGCCGGCCAGGGCGCCGTTGCCGGCCATGCCGACGTCCATGGCACCGGTCTTCCTCCAGATCACGGCCCCGGCGCCGACCACCCCGGCAGAGGCGGCGAGCAGCGTCGTCATGATGCAGTGGGCCACCCAGTTGTCCATGGCCAGCTCGGAGCCGGCGTTGAAGCCGAACCACCCGAACCAGAGAACGAACACGCCCACCACCACGAAACCGACGTTGTGGCCGGGGATCGCCCGCGGCGTGCCATCGGGTCCGTACTTGCCGATCCTGGGGCCGAGGAACACGGCGCCCATGAGGGCCGCCCAGCCACCGGCGCTGTGCACGATGCTCGAGCCGGCGAAGTCGCTGAACCGGGCGTCGCCGATGTTCAGGTCCGAGAGGATCCCGTCGCCGTGCCAGAACATGTGGACCACCACCGGGTAGATGAACCCGCTCATCACCAGGCTGAACAGCAGGTAGGCGGAGAACTTCGTGCGCTCGGCCATGGCCCCCGAGGCGATCGTCACCGCCGTGGCGGCGAACACCACCTGGAAGAAGAAGAACGACGGCGTGGCCAGCACGTCGCCGTCGGCGAACGACTCGGACATGCCCGAGAGGAAGAAGCTGTCGGTTCCGATGAGGCTGCCGCCGTCGGTACCGAAGGCGAAGCCGAAGCCGACGGCCCAGAAGGCCAGGGCGCCGACCGCCATGTCGGCCAGGTTCTTGGCCATGATGTTTCCGATGTTCTTGGCCCGTGTCATCCCGGCCTCGACCAGGGCGAACCCGGCCTGCATGAGGAACACCAGGCACCCGGCCACAATCAGCCACAGGCTGGTCAGCAGAGCGGCGTTGTACTCAGCGGGCGTCAGTTCCTGAGCGACGGCCGGGGTGGCCGACAACAGGACGGCAGCCAAGACACCGAAGAGGCCGAAGCCGACCTTGCGGGCTCGGCTCCTTCTCATTCGGTGGTTCCAGGCCGCGATGACCATTCGGGCGGTGCTTCTCACGATTGCCCCCTCAGGAGGTAGACGTCGGTTCGAACAACCGGATCGTACGAACGACCTGTTTCTCGTCTGTTTCGTCTCCGTTAACCAAAGGTCAACTACCCCACAGTGACTGCCTGCAAGTGACCACCCGACGGTTAGTCTCCGGTCGCCATGGCTGAGAACCGCTTCCGTCCCAACCACGCGGTGATCGGGCTCGGTATCGCCGTTGCTCTGTTCACCGCCGCTTCCGGCGTTGCCTCGGTCGTCAACGGATTCCACGACGATTCCCCAGTCACTCGTGAGGTTTTCTTCAACGTTCCCGGGTCGTTGAAGCTGGCCTTCTACACGGTGATCCCGGTGCTCATCGTCTACGGAGCTGTCCTCTTCTCACACCGGGTCCAAAACTGGCAGCGCGGCACCCCCGACAACCGGGCCACCACGACTGGTAACGCAAAGCGGCGGTTCGGTGACTTCCGATCAGGCGTCTACATGCAGACCCTGCTCCGGGAGCCAGCGGCCGGCGTCATGCACGCCCTCATCTACTTCCCGTTCCTGGTCCTGATGGCCGTGACCACCGTCCTGGAAATCAACCATCAGGTCCCCGAGGCCATGAAGTTCCTCCACGGCGACGTCTACCGGGCCTACACCGCGGTGGGTGACATCGCCGGTGTGCTCTACCTGGTCGGCGTGGTGTGGGCCCTGCTGCGCCGCTACGGACCACGCCGGTTCCGGCCGTACCGCATCCGCATCAAGTCCAAGCCCGAGCACGCCGCAGTGCTGCTGATCTTCCTAGCCATCGGCGTCACCGGGTTCGGCGCGGAGGCGTTCCGCATCGCCCTGCAGGACACGGCGTCCGGCGGCTACGGGGCCGACGCCGAGACCTGGTCAGTGATCGGCTACCCGCTTGCCCTGGCCATCGTCGAGGTGGACTGGCTGGTCGACGACCTCGCCGGCTGGCACCAGGGCTGGTGGATCGCCCACGTGGGCGCCTTCCTGGCCTTCCTGGCCCTGCTGCCCATCACCATGATCCGGCACATGTTCACCTCCCCGCTGAACATGTACCTGCGGGACCGGGACCGCCCGAAGGGAGCCATGAAGCCCCTCCCCAACCTCATGGAAACCGAGTTGGAAAGTTTCGGCGTCTCCACCATCGAGGAGTTCACCTGGAAGCAGTTGCTGGACACCGACTCCTGCACGATGTGTGGCCGGTGCACCAGCGTCTGTCCGGCCCACGCCACCGGCAAGCCGCTGGACCCCCGGGAGATCGTGCTCAAGGTAGGCGAGGTCATGGCAGCCACCGGCGACCCGAAGGTGTCGCCCCCCCTCGGAACTGACGTCGAGGTCACGGTGCCCGCCAACTGGATGTTCGACCGGATCACCAACGACGAGCTGTGGTCGTGCACGTCGTGCCGGGCATGTGACGAGATCTGCCCGGTCAACATCGAAATCCTGGACAAGATCCTGGACATGCGGCGTTACCTGTCGCTCATGGAGTCGGACTTCCCGAAAGAGTTGGGGGCTGCCTACCGGTCGATGGAGAACTCGGGTAATCCGTGGGGCCTGTCCCAGAGTGAGCGGGCCGAGTGGGTCGGCGACCTGGAGGGCATCGAGGTCCTAGACGGCGGCGACCCGTTCGAGTCCGAATACCTCTACTGGGTGGGCTGCGCCGGGTCTTTCGACGACAAGAACAAAAAGGTGTCGCGGGCCATGGCCTCCCTGATGCTGCGGGCCGGCGTGTCCTTCTCCATCCTCGGCCCGTCGGAGATGTGCACCGGCGACCCGGCCCGTCGGTCCGGCAACGAGTACATCTTCCAGATGCTGGCCACGCAGAACGTCGAGACGCTCAACGGGATGGGCGTGAAGAAGATCGTCACCCAGTGCCCCCACTGCTTCAACACCCTGGCTAACGAGTACCCGCAGATGGGTGGGCACTACGAGGTGGTGCACCACAGCCAACTCCTGGAGTGGCTGATCGACCAGGGCCGCCTGGACATGGAGGGGGCCCGACTGGAGGAACGGGTGGTGTACCACGACTCCTGCTACCTGGGCCGCCACAACGACGTCTACTCGGCGCCCCGAAACGTGATCGGCAGTCTGGCCGGGATCGACCTGGTGGAGGCCGACCGGCAGGGGACGAATGGCATGTGCTGCGGAGCGGGGGGCGGTCGCATGTTCATGGAGGAGCACATCGGCAAGAACATCAACGTCGAGCGCTCCCAGGAACTGCTGGCCACCGGGGCCGGGCGCATCGCCACGGCCTGCCCCTTCTGCTACGTGATGATCGACGACGGGGTCCGGGGAGAAGGTGTCGACGACGACGAGGTGAAGGTCGGCGACATCGCCCTGCACCTGCTCGAAGCCCTGGAAGCCCGGGATACCGCCGCGGTCGAGGCGGGCGATAGGGGCGCCTGACCCGATCCGGTCGGCGTCCTACAGGTCGAAGAACTGGATGGCGTTGCCGCCCAGCACGGCGCCCCTCTGCCGGTCATCCAGGAAAGCCGATCCCCGCACGAGTTTCCCCGGGTGTTCCTCGCCCAGCGGGAACGGGGTATCTGAACCAAGCATCACCCGCTCGGACCCCATGACGGACACCAGGAGGCGCAAGGCGTCGTCGCCGAGGACCACCGAGTCGACGCTGAACCGGTCCGTGTAGTGCGACGGCGGGTCCGGACAGTCGGCTCGGACCAGATCTCGCCGATGCCAAGCGTTGTCGGCCCGGCCCAGCTGGGCGGCGAAACTGCCTCCGCCGTGGGCGAAGCACAACCGCAGTTCCCGGGGTAGGCGCGCAAAAGCCCCTGAGAGAATCAGCGACAGGATGGCCAAGTGGGTCTCGGCGGGCATGCCGACAATCCACTGCAGCATGTGGTGGGACATCCGGTCGGTACCCACCGGCTCCCAGGGGTGAACCAGAACCGGGATCCCTTCCTCGGCACAGTGGTGGAGAAACCGCTCCAGTTCGGGATCGTCCAGGTTTCGTCCCGACACGTGGGTGCCCACATGTACGCCGACGTGACCAGCGGCCACCGCCCGGGAGGCCTCGGCGCAGGCCCGGTCAACATCCTGGAGTGGCACCTGGCAAAGAGGACGTAGGCGGTCGGGATGGTCGGCGCACATCTCCAGGGCTAGGTCGTTGACCAGGCGGGCCCAGGACCTGGCAACCAACGGATCGGCCCCGTACCCGAAGAGCAGCGGCGTGGCCGAGACGATCTGGATGTCGATCCCGTGCGCGTCCATCTGGGCCACCCGCACGGCCGGGTCCCACAGGGAGGCCTCCACCGGGCGGTACTCGTCTCCCCCGACCATGAGCTGGCCCGTACCGTCGCCGTCGTCGCGCAACCATGGTCCGGCCGAGCCCAGCATCGCCCCCTGTCCCCGGGTGATCCGGGGAAAGAAGTGGGCGTGGATGTCAACAACCGGTGTCACCACCGCGTCATCCCTCCCCGGGGTGGACGGCCCCACACCTCGTGCAGGTCCGGGCCTCCGGGTCGTCGTAGAAGGCCTCGAACAGCGGTGGGAGGTCGTCCACGATGGAGGTGAGCTGGACCTCGACACGGTGGACCAGGTGGTGGCAACTTCCGCAGTACCACTCAAACCCGTCGACCTCGCCCTCCGATCGGGCGTACTCCACCACGAGGCCGATCCCGTCCGGGTCGGCACGCTGGGGGGAGTGCCTGACGCCGGGCGGCAGGAGAAACACCTCGCCGGCTCGGATCTCCAGGTCGACCGGCGGGCGGCCCTCGTCTTCCATGATTCGGAGCACCATCGAGCCCTCGATCTGGTGGAAGAACTCGGGCCGCGGGTCGTCGTGGTAGTCGGTGCGCCGGTTCCCGCCACCCACCACCATCACGATCATGTCGGAGTCCAGCCAGACCTGCTTGTTGGCCACCGGGGGCCGGAGCTCGTGGCGGTGCTCGTCGATCCACCCCTGTAGGTCGAACGGCGGGCCGAACGGGAACCCCATGGCTCAGCCCCTGTTCCTCTGGCGCGCCGTGGCCTTCACCTCAACCAGCAGGTGGGGGTGGGGAAGGGCCCGCACGGCGACTGTGGTCCGGGCCGGGGCCTCACGGCCGGTGAAGAACTCGGCCCACGCTTCGTTCCAGGCGTCGAAGTGATCCATGTCCACCAGGAAGGCCGTGGCGTCAACCAGGTCGCCGCGGTCTAGGCCGTGGTCGGCCAGGATCCGCTCGACGTTGGCCAGCACGGCCCGGGACTGGACGGCCGGGTCCAGCCGGACTGTCCCGTCGTCTCCGACGTCGGCACCTTCGACGGTGTCGTCGAACCTCCGGGCGCTGGTTCCCGACACGTGGACCAGGCCTCCTGCAGCGCGTGCGTGCGGAAATGCTCCCCGGGTGTGCGGGAGCGGATCGCTCACTGGTCGAAGTTCTCCCAGTAGCGGCTGGGCCGGGGGCCGTCCTGGCCGCGGTACTTGGACCCCAGCTCGCTGGAACCGTACGGCCGGTCGGCGGCCGTCGTCATCCGGACGAACGAGATCTGGCCGATCTTCATCCCCGGGTAGAGGGTGATGGGAAGGCTGGCCGCGTTGGACAGTTCCAGGGTGAGTTGGCCGTCCCACCCGGCGTCGACATAGCCGGCCGTCGAGTGGATGAGGAGGCCCAGGCGTCCGAGGCTGGACTTCCCCTCCAGGCGAGCCACCAGGTCGTCGGGAACCACCACCCTCTCTGAGGTTGAGCCGAGCACGAACTCGCCCGGGTGGAGGATGAACGGGTCGTCCTCGGCCGCCTCCACCTGCTCGGTAAGCGAGGAGAGGTCCGTTCGTACGTCGATGTGGCCCATCGTGTGGTTTCGGAAAACCAGGAAACGGTGGTCCAGGTGCAGGTCGATCGACGAGGGCTGCACACAGGCGTCGTCGAACGGTTCGATCACGATGCGGCCGGCGGCGATCTCTTCGCGGAGGGAGCGGTCGGAGAGGATCATGGCCCGCCGATGCTAGGCCGGGTCGGGCGACGC
>ERZ651768.1343-NODE-1343-length-18052-cov-3.143644_pt1 | contig 18052 bp, 12 predicted proteins | sample MGYA00514754_ERZ651768 | MGnify/ENA metagenome assembly ERZ651768
GTCGGCGGTGGCTCACCCGCCGCTCGCCCAGAGAGGGGCCGTGAGTAATTTTCGATGCCGTGACAGTATCCGATCTCCCGCATCATCTCGAGATCGAACAACGTGCGCTGACGCAGACGATCAGCCTCAGCAAGTTTGTTCTTCGCCCTGAGCTTCGGCTCCCACTCGTCTAGCTCATTTCTAATCGTCTCAATCGCCTCCCGTGTTCGCTCCTTCGGTAGAACAAAATGGGTCCTTGGGTAAATCGCCATCTTGTCGTGCGTTCGTTTCGATTGACCATTTACAGGATCAAAACTTACCAGCTCCTCAACTTCGTCACCGAATAAGCTGATTCGTACCGCCTCGTCATCGTACGATGGAAACACCTCAACAATGTCGCCACGAACACGAAAGGTGCCCCTTTGAAACTCTATGTCGTTTCGCTCATACTGAATTTCTACCAACTTCCGAAGGATCCAATCACGTTCGATGCGCTGGCCTCGTTGAACACTTAACAACATGTCGAAGTAAGCCTCGGGTGCACCTAAACCATAAATGCACGACACACTTGCGACAATAATCACGTCTCGGCGCTCAAACAGTGATCGTGTAGCCGACAGCCGCATGCGATCAATCTCGTCATTAATCGTGGCTTCTTTTTCGATGTATGAGTCGGTGGCCGGGAGGTAGGCCTCCGGCTGGTAATAGTCGTAGTAACTCACAAAGTATTCAATCGCATTTTCTGGAAAGAACCGTCCAAACTCTTGATAGAGTTGCCACGCCAAAGTCTTGTTATGTGCCATAACAAGCGTTGGACGATTGATTTGCGCAATGCAGTGCGCCATCGTGAAAGTCTTCCCCGACCCAGTCACGCCAAGAAGAACTTGCCTACGATCTCCTCGGTTAAGCCCAGCGGTCAGTTCATCAATCGCTCGTGATTGGTCGCCACGAACTTCAAACTCTGAAACCAGGCGAAAATTACCACTCACAATAGTCCCTAACCCCTTTTCCTACTTGCCAATTAGTTTGTAAGCAATTGGCTAGCGTAGTTAACCGCCCATCGTACCACAAGGCAAGATTGACAGATTATCGAGCTGGAAATAGAAGTAGTAGTGGACTTGAAAAGGGTTTAGGATTCGGGAGGTTTGTAGGGGCCGAAATAACCACGGCGTGTGCGTACAATGGCGCCCTCAAGTTCAGGCCGAGAACTCAATAGCTTCACTCTCACCTCGCGCCAGGCGCCGTCCGTTCGCATATCCGTGGATGCGTAACCGAAAGAATACCGTGCGGCAATCTCCTCGGCGATCTGTGCATAGATCTCGTCCAACGGGTCGGCGGTCAAAGGCAGGAACACATCTCCACCCGTCGTTTCCGCCAAGGTTCGAATCCGTCTCATGAGCCGCGCATTACCTGGATCCCCCTTCAAGAAACCGATGGCATACACTGTTACGTCAGAGGCCTTAACTAGATCAAGTGCTTCGCTATAGGACACTTCGCTCCGTGTGTCACTGCCGTCGGTATAGAGTACGAGAATCTTTTGTCCGTCTTGGGCAGCCGCCCCGTCGAGGTAGACACCCAATGCATCGTATAATGCCGTCCAACCTTCTGGTTTTTGACCCCGAATACGTTCAATCAACCTTGGGAAATCCGACTGCCGATAACGCCCAACTCTCACCTCGGTATCAAAATCCACAAGGGTAATGTCCTCAGCCTGACGGACAGTGTTGAGGAATTTGATGGCCGCCGTTCTGGCAAGGCGTAGATCAGTCTCCATGCTCGCACTCGTATCGAACAAGAGCCCAAGGTGCAGTGGCGGACTCGTCGCCTCGGGTGTGTTCGGACTTACAAAATAGCTTATGGACTGCTCAACGCCTTCCTCGTAGATTTCAAAGTCACCCTCGACCAGATCCGTGACGAAATTCCCCTCACGATCGATTACGGTAACTCCGAACCGAACAAGATCGATGCCGGTCGTAAACGTGGGCTGCGCCCGAGCTACGCCACATAATGAAATAACCAGCGCGGCAGCAAGGAAAACAAATCGCGTCGGTGGTTGAGTTCGTCCGCGTGCTGACATGGGTTCCGGCTCAATCATACTGGAACTCCGCCCGAAGGTAACGTGCCAGTTTGGTCCGCCGATGTACTACCCTCTTCATCTCACTGGTCCACGCCGATCATCTAGGATTGCGTATAATGGCTAGGTAAGCTGCATGTGGAGTCACGAACTTAAAATTACACGACAACAATGAGGTGTCTCGCTGTTTGCCAGGACGAGGCTGTCGCTAGAACGCTGCATCACGCCTTGATACCTACATTCGAGTTCACTTGCTTAGTGGACAGACAGCCCCTCGCCAAGCGGCTACAGGACGCTGGCCTGCGCTGCTTAGCAGCGGATCCTCGTCGTGCTGATAGCTACGTAAAAGCCGACGTAACCTCTCAAACATGCGTAATCATAGAAGATCCTGGGAAGCGCGGGTTGAGGCGGGTTCTACAGGCGGTGCAAGATGCTGGTGCGACACTTATCTATGTGCTCGGCACGCCAAATCTTCTTCATCGAAGCTGGAACGACGAATTACGTCTAGAGTTTCCCGACGTCACAGGATTAGAGTTCGCTGAACTCCTCTCCGAGCCACTCCTGACCCAGCTTAGCCGATCGACGACGAGGGCGAAGGTGCAACAATATCAGCGTTACTTTGCCGATGCCGACCGCGTTCTGATACTCCTTCACAACGATCCGGATCCAGACGCCATGGCGAGCGGACTTGCGCTCCGGACAGTGCTCCGACGAACGAAAACCACCGCAATCATCGGCGCCCTTGGGGGCATCACACGCCCTGAGAATCTCCGCATGGCAAAGCTACTCGACATTCAGGTCGAACGGATAACGCCTGATGCATTTAATCACTTCGACCGTGTCGCTACGGTCGACGTGCAGCCTCACTACTTCGGCATCGCACTACCCAAAGTCGATCTCGTGATAGACCATCACCCCGAGCAACCAGGATACACAGCTATCTATAAGGACATCCGAGCCGACTACGGTTCGACATCAACAATATTGACTGAACACCTACGCGCGGTCGATATGTCCATCTCTGAACGCACGGCCACGGCGATGCTCTACGCTATCAAATCGGACACCCTTTTCTTCGCTCGCCACACCAATCGCTTAGATTTGGACGCCTTTACCTATCTGTATCCCTTGGCCGATTCCGCCATGATCCGGAAGATGGAAGGTGCAGAGATTACCCTCGAACGACTGGAGTACGTTCGTCGAGCAATGAAGCATGGCGCCTTACATAACCAGGTGTTTACTGCCTTTCTCGGAACCTCATCGCGCGAAGATTTCATCGTATATTTAGCGGATTTCTTTCTTCAGCTTGAGGACGTGAAGTGGACTGTTGTCGCTGGTGTTGTCGACGACACGCTTATCGTTTCAGTGCGTAATCTTGGCTACACGCGAAACGCTGGGGAGTTTGTGCGCCAAAGTTTTGCCGATATCGGTAGCGCAGGCGGACATCGCTCAATGGCCAAGGCGTTATTACCACTTAAGAACTTTCGAGAGAAGTTCGGCAATCTCGACGATGCTCAAGTGCCCCAGACACTACACCAGTTGATTAAGACTTTTCTGAAAGATTAACCAGGTGCCGATAGCCGTAGGAACCATCAAAGACCCGACCTACTACTGACCTCTCAACCAAGCGCCTGATCGAGATCGGCAATTAGATCTTCTGAGTCTTCTAGGCCCACAGACAATCTCACCATGCCAGCCGATACGCCGGCAGACCGTAATTCATCCGCTGACAAGCCATAATGCGAAGTGAGCACCGGTAGGCTACACAGACTCTCCACCCCCCCAAGACTCACAGCCCGGGCGAATACCTTCAGTCGGTCAAAGAATACGGACGCCCGTTGCAGACCACCATCAAGGTCAAGGCACACAATACCTCCGAAACCACGCATCTGCCGAGAAGCAATCTCGTGATCGGGATGCGACGTGAGGCCGGGATAATACACCCGCGCCGCCCGCCGATCAGCCTCAAGAAATTTCGCGACGGAAAGAGCATTAGCGTTGTGACGTTCGATTCTGACTGGTAGCGTTTTTAACCCTCGCCCCAGCGCGTAAGCCGCCTGAGGGGCAAGCACGGTGCCAACCAGACGTCTCGCTAAACCAATAGACCTTAGGAGGTCCTCTCGGCCGGCAATCGCACCGGCAATGAGATCACTATGTCCATTCAGGTACTTCGACGCACTATGCATGCAAATGTCTACGCCCATCTCTAGCGGTGCCTGGTTCACCGGGCTAGCAAATGTATTGTCGATTACTGACACGACACCTCTCTCACGGCAGGCTGAGCTGATCGCCGCAATATCCAAACATCGAAGCGTCGGGTTGATCGGAGACTCGAACCATAGCACTCTTGTCGCTTCACTAAGCACATCAGCTGGTGCCTTTAGGTCGTCAAGACCGACAAACCGCGTTCTCACCCCAAAGCCAGACAGAACATCACGGAGTAGGCGATGCGTACCACCATAGATCGCCGAACAGCAAACAATCTCATCGTCGAACTTCAGTAAACTCACGAGCGTCGTTAAAGTCGCTGCCATCCCCGAAGAGAAAATCAATCCAGTCTCAGCACCTTCAAGCTCACCGACGATTTTCTCAACCGCTTCTACAGTAGGATTCTCATATCGCGAATAAAAATAGTTGTCCGATCGACCTTCGACATAAGCCTCCACGGCAGCAGCAGACTCGAACCTAAATGCTGTAGTCTCGTGAATCGGCGTCGTCAGTGGCGCCACCTTTGAAGAGCTCAATCGACTGGTATTAATGATCCGTGTTTCAGATTTCACACTTTCACTCCTGTTACGTCCAGACCTTTGACCGTCAATCTCGGTTCGCTGATCGCAGTCACTCGCCTGAAATTGCAATAACTGGATTAATGAACTGGCGATAGGCGTCCTGGTAACCTTGGTCGACAAGCTCAACCACCGATTGCTGTCGATCCGACCGATCGTCATATGCTCCAGAGAAATCAAGCGGGCCAATCGGATTATGCGCGGGACGGATTAAGAACAGTCTCTGAAAGTGACCAACGCGCGCTGCAACAGCATCGCGGACAGAAGCACCTTCGATCGCGCCGAGATACTCCCCGACTCTTCCGCGTGCGTCACGCCTTCCCGCACTGAGCGTATGTGGCCCTGAGAGTTCGGCTGTCGTGGAGACAACAATCACTTGCTCAACCCCAGCGTTAAGGACCTCTTCAAGAATCCTCGTAATGGCATCCACGCGATCGGCAGCTCGATGAACCTCGCCTCTCCATTGGCTGTCTGGCGCAAAGGCGATCAGGTGTGGCTCTGTAACAACCGGTAAACTGACCGACGCCGCCAAAGCGTCGAGTGCATGACCCCGCGCCGTGCCGGCGAGATCCCAGGTTTCAGAGGCCCGTCGTCCGCGTTCGTCAGTTGAATTAAAGAACCCTTCACGGTAAGGCTCGGCCAGTAGCGCAAAGACCAAGTCCCGCCGAATATCAACATCGTGTACCGTCACAATCAGTTCGCGGAAACCAGGCTGGCCAAGATTGTCAGACAGTAACTCCGTATACTCGTTGCTGATCTCACGGCCAATTGGCCTATCCGTCACCGATACGCCGCGGATGAGCTCCCATAGCGCGTTCGTAAAGCGGTCGAGTACCCCAGTCGCTGTCAGAGGAACCACTAGTATTTGCCACCATGCTGCCCCACGAGCTCGTCGTCGTGATCGGAAGGAGCGGAGTACGGTCACGGAAAAAAGTGCTAATACCAACAATAGTAGGAAGACTACCAACCATGGAAAAATGATAGGCAGCGAGATCGAATCGAATATCGCCAACAGTTGTGCGCTGTAACCATCGAACAATGCAACACCCGAGCCGCCCTCGATCATTTGAAGCGACAAGACAATCGGATAGACCAAGGCTGCAGCCACCAGTAAGACCAGCGGTAGAAGAACAGTGGCTACTGCCATGCCGAACAAATACCCTGCCACGCGAAGAATAGGTCGCCAACGATAGAACTGCCTGGTTAGACCACCACGCCAGATTCCCTTTTCCTCCCAGAGCTTTGCCCCGCCATCAACTGCCGCAAACATTGAACTCACGGCACCCATACCTCGCCCAGCAACCAGATCGATCCTAACCCCAGCTTCGTTCAGGGCTTGTAAAACGCCGGCATGATAAGCACCAGCCGTACCAGCACCATTAAGGACGAGTGCCGTCCGGAGGCTCGGCGAGTAGGTCGGCTTACGAGTGTCTATGTTAGCGTCTGTCATTCAACCGTCGTGTACAGTTGTTAGCTTGAGGAGCTCGAACTTTCGAGTACCAGTTGGCGTGGGCGCTTCTAACTCATCACCTTCCTCCTTACCCACAACTGCACGACCGATCGGTGAGGCAGTCGAAATCCATCCCTTGTCAGGCTCAGCATCCTCCGGCATAACGAGATGATAGGTCACCGTCTCTCCACCCAACTCTCGCAGCTCGACCGTAGAACCGAACCCAGCCCGATCTCTCGGTAGTTTCTCAAAGTTCATTAACGAGATCTGGGATGCGCGCTGCTGGAGCATTGAAACTCTCGCCTGAACCAATCGTTGACGCTCCTTCGCAGCCTGATATTCAGCATTTTCGCGGAGGTCCCCAAGTTCACGAGCCCGCTGGATCTCCTTAGGGAGCTCGTGTTTGAGCTCTCGTTCGAGCTTCTGAATTTCGTCATCAAATCGTTTAAGTAGTGGCCCTTTAACCATTGGAGTATGACGCCCCCCAGACCCTAGAAATCATCCACAGTCGCACCTCCCAAGACTAGCACAGTCTGTTATTCTGCTCTGGCAGCACCGCGCCTTACTACAACAGGCCGTGGTCGTCACCGCATCGGGTACTTTGACGTGGATCGAATCTCTAGTCGTAGAAACAACATCGTCGCCGCATTTCGCACTGCCGCCGCCGGGCAGCACGGACTGCTACTGCTCGATGGTAAGCATCTTGTTGAAGAGGCGGTACGGGCCGGTCTTTCCATCAAAACCCTAGCAATGACGACTTCGCGCCTAGCTGATAACAAATTACTCGCAGAGTCATTAGCCGATGTAGGCACTAAGGTAATGAGCGTCACCGAAAGTGTAATGGACGCAATTAGTCCGGTGGTTACTCCATCGGGAATTGTCGCTCTTGCTGATCGGCCACCCGTAACCGTTGACGATCTCCTAGTTAGAACTCCCCAGTTCGTCGTCGGTCTGGTCGACATCCAAAATCCTGGGAATCTTGGCGCGGTCATACGTACCGCGGAAGCCGGAGGGGCTACCGGTGTAGCAGCAACCGGGCGAAGTACGGACCCCTACGGTTGGAAAGCACTACGAGGAGCGATGGGAGGAACATTTCGCATTCCAGTCACGTGGCCTATTGCCCCGCTGTCGCTCATCGCCGATGCCCGGGCGTCTGGACTCAAAGTTGTGGCTGCAACTGTGGGTGGTGGCAAATCGCTGTACGAGTTCGATTTAACGGAGCCAACTCTCGTGATGGTCGGCGGTGAGGGCTCTGGCCTGTCGCAGGAAATCATTTCCGCCGCTGACCAAACTCTCTTCATTCCAATGCCGGGCTCTGCCGACTCGCTCAATGCTGCAACTGCAGCTGCCCTGATCATTTACGAAGCGTTCAGGCAGCGTTACCACGACGGCGCTTCCTCATTGGAAGGCAACTGATAATGGAGTCTAGCAACCTTTTCCCTGATCCCAATCAAGATGCATCTCAGGGTGCCGCTTCGCCGCTCGCTGAACGAATGAGACCGCGGTCGTTGGCTGAATGCGTAGGTCAACACGATTTGCTTGCACCAGGTCGCCCACTTCGAAAAGCGATTGAACTCGATACACTTCAATCAATTATCTTATGGGGTCCACCAGGCACTGGAAAAACAACCGTCGCCAGACTGATCGCTGTCGATACACGCGCGGACTTCATAGCCTTCAGTGCCGTGCTCTCCGGAATCCGAGAAATCAAGGCCGTTATGGCCAAGGCCCAAGAGGCACGAAAGCGTTTGGGCAAGAACACGATTGTTTTCATCGACGAAATTCATCGATTTAATAAAGCTCAGCAGGACGCATTCCTGCCTCGAGTCGAAGCTGGTGACATTACGCTCGTCGGGGCCACGACGGAGAACCCATCATTTGAAGTGAACGCGGCGCTCCTCTCACGATCTCGAGTCTTCGTCCTAAAACCACTAGAAGTAACTGACCTAGTAACTATCCTCACGCGCTCCCTCGATGATCCTGAGCGTGGGCTTGGTGGTCGCGGTCTAACGGCAACACCGGAGGTCCTAGAAGCAATTGCTCGCCATGCCAACGGTGATGCCAGAGTAGCGCTGAACCTACTCGAACTCGCAGCAACGTTGGCTCAAAGGGAAATCCCAGAAAGTGAATTGCAGCAAGATGCCTTACCGACAACCATTGATACAGCCTTACTTGCCGATTTACTCCAACGGCGGGCTCTCCTCTACGATAAAACCGGCGAAGAGCATTTCAACCTAATCTCGGCCCTTCATAAGTCGATGCGCAATAGCGACCCTGATGCGTCAGTCTACTGGCTTGCCAGGATGCTCGAAGCAGGCGAGGATCCACTTTACATTGCACGCCGCTTGGTCAGGTTTGCCTCTGAGGATATCGGTAACGCCGATCCACGCGCCTTAATGATCGCCGTGGCGACGAAGGAAGCCGTACACTTTATCGGGATGCCCGAAGGCAATACCTCTCTCGCACAGGCCGTGGTCTACCTAGCAATGGCGCCAAAGAGCAACGCCGTCTACACCGCCTATAGGCGCGCCGCTGCAGATGCACACGAACATACCGCGGAACCGGTTCCCCTCCACCTCCGCAACGCTCCGACAAAACTTATGCGGTCTCTCAATTACGGAAAACACTACCGTTACGCACACGATGAGCCTGGGGCCGTCGCCGCAATGGACTGCTTGCCCTCTGAACTTCAGAAGCGCCAATATTACAGACCGACTGACCGTGGTTACGAGCAAACTATCTCCGAACGTCTGCTTGAATTGAAGAAGTCAAAAATCAAAAAGAATCGAAAGACGTGAGAACGAGCCTCAGGACTTTCCCAAAATATTGACTGAATCACGGAACACTCACCAAGCACAATCAGGAGATCTAAATAGAAGCCCTCACTTGTGCATAGCCGGCCTTAACAATAACCAGCCAACGATGAACAAAACTACACCGCCAGAAAAAATACGAGGACTCGGGCCGAGTGATCCGGCGTTGACGATCGCAAACAGCAAAATCGACATTCCCAAGAGTTGCAGAAATCGGCCTGCGTAGTAGAAAGCCCAATGCATTAGGACCGCTCAAAGCCACGCTCGATTTCACGCCGTCCAAGCCGGAGTAAGACAGGGCGCCCATGAGGGCATACGGTTGAGTACGAGGTGCGACCGAGTTCGTCGAGAATGTATCGCATCTTTTCTGACGTCAACGGGTCATTTGCCTTTACGGCTGCGTGACAAGCGGTGGTCGCTGCAATCCGACGGAGCGCCTCATCGACACCATTGCTAGTATCAAGCCCATCCAGATCGTCAGCAAGAATTCGAATTGCGTTTTCACAATCACCAAGCGTCAAGAGCGCCGGCACAGCCCGAACACGCACATCATCTCCACCAAACGGCTCAACATCGAATCCTATCTGAGTCAGCGCCTCAACGTGCGTTACGAGTCCCTGACGTTGACCAATGGATAACTTCATTAAAATGGGCTCAAGCAATCGTTGACTCTCTAAACGACCTGAGGATAAACGGGTCATTACACGTTCGAATAGCACACGCTCATGGGCTACGTGTTGATCAACTACAACGATACCCTCCTCATCCACGGCAACTATAAAGGTGTCGCGAAATTGTCCCAGAGCTATCATCGGCTTGATGCCAGCGCCAGGCTGTAACACCGAGGTGTTCACATCGTTCTCAGGGGCATTTCCAGGTATTAGAGGCGCCGGTGATTCTCGTACGAAGGCAGCCGCCACTGGCGTCCACCGGCTCGGAATTGATGCGCCAACCATGACTCCAGGAATCGGGTTTACCTTAGGCTCATTTAATTCTGTCGGCATTAACTGGGAGTGCAATTGAGAGGGGCCACTTTCACCGAGTGCCTCAATTAGCGCACGCCGCAAAACCTCATGGACGAGTGATTGATCTAAGAATCGCACCTCGGCTTTCATCGGATGTACGTTGACATCGACCCGATCGGCGGGTATCTCAATGAATAAATGCACTTCTGGGCGACGCTCCTTGATTGTCGCTCGACTGTAAGAATCGATGATCGCGTGTGCAACTGTTCGGTCTTTCACGATTCTCCGGTTCACAAAAATATTCTGTGAGCCACGTGAAGGTCGTTGGTTAGCGAGAGCTGCGACATAGCCACTAATCGCTATTCCCCCGGCCTCTTTTTGGACCTCAAGGAGATCTGGCCTCTCACCATAAAGCTGATAAAAGCGTTCCGTAACCGTTTCGGCCGGAGCGCATTGCACTACCTGACGCCCAGAACTCTTCAAACTAAATCCGACCTCCGGATAACCTAACGCTAATTGTGTTACCAGCTTTGACACTCTGGCCGATTCCGCCCTATCTGATTTGAGGAATTTCCGCCGCGCCGGCATGTTGAAGAAAAGGTCGCGGATCTCGACCAACGTTCCTACTGGCGCACCTACCTCGCAAACCGATGTAGTCACGCCACCACTCACTTCGATCAGCGTCCCAGCAACTTGACCAGGACCACAAGTTCTAAGTTTTAGACGACACACTGATGCCACGCTGGGTAACGCTTCACCACGAAACCCCAACGTATGGATGGCAGCAAGATCGCTTGATTTCGCCAGCTTACTAGTCGCATGCCGCTCAAGAGCCAGAATCGCCTCGTCTGGCGACATTCCATCACCGTCATCCTCAACTGAAATAAACCTCTTCCCCCCTAGTTCAATCGTCACGTCGATCCGTCGTGCGCCAGCATCCAGAGCATTCTCGACAAGCTCCTTAACGGCAGACGCGGGCCGCTCGACCACCTCACCCGCAGCGATCTGGTTAGCTAGCTCAGCGGAAAGACGAATGATCTTAGCCATGACGTTCGGAGACGTCGAGACTCAAGCTGAATCGCGCAACGAGGCCTGGGCTGCGGCCAAGCGGGCGACCGGAATACGAAACGGAGAAGCACTAACGTAATCAAGTCCTACTTCGTCAAAAAAGTGTATCGACGCAGCATCACCGCCGTGCTCACCACAAACACCAAGCTTTAGGTTCGGTCGGGTTTGCCGCCCGCGCTCTACGCCAATCCGCACAAGCTCGCCAATACCCACCGTATCAATTGACTGGAACGGATCCCGCTCAATCAACTTAAGGTTCTGATAAATTCTGAGAAATCGGCCAGCGTCATCGCGTGAAAAGCCGTAACCCATCTGTGTGAGATCGTTCGTGCCAAACGAAAAGAAGTCTGCCTCTAATGCGATTTCATTGGCAGTGACCGAACTACGTGGCACCTCAATCATAGTTCCCACGAGGTATCGCACTTTCACTCTTTGGGCTTCCATGACTTCAACCGCCACCCGATCGACAATTAATCTCTGTGCTCGGAGTTCACGCACATCGCCAACTAAGGGAATCATTATTTCGGGGATTACCTTGACTCCTTCCTTCGCCAGACGGCAAGCGGCTTCGATGATGGCGCGAGACTGCATCTCCGTGATCTCCGGATAAGTGATACCGAGCCTGACGCCACGATGGCCAAGCATGGGATTGAACTCGTGGAGTTGCTCCACTCGTCGTAAAACCTGTCGCTTGGATTCGATCAACTCATCCACTTCACCACGTGCCTCGGCGACAGCTATATCAACCATCAGCTCTTCACGTTTTGGTAGAAATTCGTGCAGAGGAGGATCGATCAGACGAATGGTCACCGGCTTCCCTTCCATAACCTTAAATAGGCTGTAGAAGTCGTCGCGTTGCAGCGGAAGCAATTCGTCAAGCGCCACGCGGCGGTCAGTTTCATTGTCCGCCATGATCATTTGCTGGACGATCGGAATACGCTCTTCGCCGAAAAACATGTGTTCCGTCCGACAGAGTCCAATGCCTTCAGCACCGAATGATCGAGCAATCGTCGCTTGATCGGCCAAGTCCGCGTTTGCCCTTACTCCGAGGCGGCGATGTGCATCCGCCCACCGAAGTAATCGTTCGAAACGTAGAAAAATGTCAGAATGGTTACCGTCGAGATCACCCGCCAGCACTTGTAGAATCTCGCTTGGCTTTGTAGCTACCTGGCCACACTTCACTTCACCTGTCAGTCCATCGAAGGATAAGTATTCGCCTTTGATCACCTCTACACCGCCAACCCGCACACGCCCTCGTCCCTCATCAATCTCGAGCTCGCCGGCCCCGACGACGGATGGTTTACCCATCTGCCTGCCAACCACCGCTGCATGAGATGTCATGCCACCTGTTGCCGTCAATACACCTTGAGCAGCATACATACCGTGAATGTCATCTGGAACAGTCTCCTTCCGAATGAGCAATGCGGGCTCACCCTTTCGTGCAGACAAAACGGCATCATTAGCAGTAAATACAACGTGACCCGACGCTGCTCCAGGTGAGGCGGGCAGCCCTTTCGTCACCGTTGGCAAAGCCCGCCACGCTTTTGGATCGAAAATTGGAACTAGCAACTGCGTCAGCGACTCGGGATCGACTAGCGAAAGTGCTTCCCTAGCAGACAATCGCTTCTCCGCAACAAGGTCAGTGGCAATAACGACCGCGGCGTATCCCGTCCGTTTGCCGCTTCGGGTCTGCAACATATACAACTGGTCGTCCTGGATTGTGAACTCAAAATCCTGCACATCACGATAATGTCGTTCCAATCGAGAGGTGATCGTCCTGAGCTGGCGGTAGGCACTCGGCATTAGTTTTTCTAACTCGGCGATCGGCTTTGGAGTCCGAATGCCAGCCACAACATCCTCACCCTGAGCGTTGACAAGAAACTCCCCGTAGAACTCCCTCTGACCCGTAGCCGGATTTCGTGTAAACCCCACACCAGTTGCCGACCGATTGCCGGTATTACCAAACACCATCAGTTGGACATTCACAGCCGTTCCAATATCGTTCGGAATATCGTAAATTCTTCGATACTCAATCGCACGCGGATTCTGCCAGGACCGAAATACGGCATCACGAGCCATCTGAAGCTGATCGTACGGATCTTGGGGAAATAAGCGGCCTGTTTTCCGTTTAACCAGTCGTTTGTAACGATCAACGACCATCCTTAGCGCTCTCTCACTAAGCTCCGTATCCTGCCGCACGCGTTGGTCGCGCTTAACTCGCTCAAGCACACCATCAAACGCTTCCTTCGGAACTTCTAAAACTATGTTACTGAACATCTGGATAAAGCGACGATAGCTGTCCGCTGCAAAGCGACCATTTCGTGTCTTACGCTTTAGCCCTTCAACAGTCTCGTCATTCAGGCCAAGATTCAAAATCGTGTCCATCATGCCTGGCATCGAGAATCTCGAACCAGATCTGACGGACACCAAAAGAGGGTTCTCCGTTGAGCCGAACTTATTGCCAGTCACTCGCTCGAGCTGCATAAGATGCTTAAGGATTTCCTTATCTAACAATCCTGGCAACTTTCCTCCACGAGCGTAAAAGAGACCACAGACATCGGCTGATATCGTAAAGCCTGGCGGTACGGGGAGACCGGCATTAGTCATTTCTGCCAAACCCGCGCCCTTGCCACCCAGCGAATTCCGCATATCCCGGTTCCCCTCGGCCTTACCTCCGCCGAAGAAATAGACGTGCTTCGCTGTTCGGGCCTTTCTTGTCACTTGCCCACGACCGTTTTGCCCGCTCATTTTCCGCTGTGCGGCACGACGTCCTCGGACAGCCTTCTTCGTTGTTCGCTTCTTAGCTCTCTTCGCCATTCCCCTCACTCACCCCTGGTCACATTTCCGACACCCTCGGTTACATGACTGGCGTCGTCCTCTCCTACCTCAACCACAATTTCTGAAATGTCCGCCAACTGAAGGATCAGCCGTTCTAACCTCTTCATCAGCCTGAGTCTGGCAACCCGAATAACTGGGTCGTCGACCATTACAAATACTTCCGTAAAAAATCTATTAACAGCGGGACCGAATTTAGCCGCCTCGGTAAAGCCACGCCGATAATCGTCTCCAACATCGATAACGTCCTCAATGACTGGTTGGCGAGCCTCGACCTCGGCCAACAATTGGCGCTCGGCGTCTTCCGTTAGCAAGCCATTTAGATCAGGCTGGGACCGCTCAGCCTTGTCATAATCAGCATCGGATAAATCGCATGCGATGTTCCGTACCCGCTTGAACGCCATCGCGAGCTGTTTGAAATCTGACGACTCGGTAAACTCAGGCAGCACTTCCAGCTTACCGCGAGCTTCTAGGGGCTTGACTCCTGAACCGGTAGCCCCAATCACCGCCCTGACATTACGAATGTCGTGCCCCCTCTGATCCAGAACGTAATGCAATCGCTCCAGCATAAAGGTCGCAATAGCTTCTCTAACATTGGCTTCGGCCTTCCAGGATTCAAAGGGTAAAGCCGCTGCTGCAAGTAGTTCATCGCACGATGGCCGTACAGTCAACCCAGTCAGCTCAGGTAAATCTAAGAGAATCCTGAAAATGCCATGCGCCTGTCGCCGAAGACCGAACGGATCACGTGAGCCAGTCGGACGCTCACCGACACTGAATAAACCCACAATTGTGTCGAGTTTGTCGGCGAGCGCGACCGCTGCCCAGGTAATAGCACCAGTCCCGAGATCAACTGCAGTGGGACGCGACGTAGGCTCAGGATTAACGGGTAAATAGTGATGGTAAATCGCTTTCCATACTGGTTCGGGAAGCTGATCCTCCAACGCGTAAATGCCTCCCATGATGCCCTGAAGTTCTCCAAACTCTCCTACCATCTCGGTCACTAAATCGGCCTTCGCTAGCCGAGCCGCCGTACAAGTATCGGCGCGCATATCGTTACGACCGAAAACCTTTTCTACAACCCAGCCTGCCAGCTTCTCGATCCTGGCCGATTTCTCTCGATAGCTTCCCAAGCGTTTATGGAAGAGCAGGGTGTCTAATCGGTTAAGCCTCGACTCGAGCAGAATTTCACGATCAGCTTCCCAGAAGAACCTCGCGTCCCGTAAGCGAGCCGCTACTACCCGCTCGGCATTTCGGGAGACACGTTCACTATTTTCATGAACTGTGTTCGTCACAGCCAGAAAGACCGGTAGAAGGCCATTCTCAAGACCTGCCAGTGGAAAAAAGTGTTGGTGATGCATCATTGTCGTTGTGAGCACCTCACGAGGCAATTCGAGAAATGTTTCATCGAACCTACCCTCCACAACCAGTGGACATTCAACAAGGTCTGATACCTCGTCAAGTAACGCCGCCACCGTAGGAAATGCGAAATCCACCGAGCCACCGTGCTCCTCAGCTTTGGCGAGTAGGGCCGTCTGAATCTTCTGCCGGCGTTCAGTGTGATCGAGCACGACAAACCTCTCGGCGAGCTTTGCTCGATAGTCCGCGAATGACTTGACCTTGACGGGCTCACCTGCTTGCTCACCAAGAAAACGATGGCCGTAGGTAAAATTAGAGGACTGGAGCACTGCAACATCAATGCTCTCCACCGAGGCGGTTCGACCGATCTTAAACGGAACCACCTGGCCACCAAACAGAAACAATATCCATCGAATTGGGCGCCCGAACATCAGTTCACCCCGACCATCATCGAGCGTCGCTTCCCATTGCATCTGTTTCGGAAAACTTAAGTCGCGGAGCGTTGCAGCAAGGACTGCCGGCAACACTTCAGTCGACGCCGCACCGACCTGATGGCGCGAGTAAGCAAGATACCGTCCTTTCGGAGTATCAACCTCAATAAGATCAGAGACTTCAGAGCCGTGCTTGCGAGCGAAGCCCGTCGCGGCCTTAGTTGGCGCGCCATTAGCATTGTAGGCCGCTGCAATTGACGGTCCAGTCACTACTTCCTGAACGTCAATTTGTCGATCGGAAAGCTTGGCGACTGTCGCAACGAGTCGTCTCGGTGTACTGAAAGCTTCCGGTGGAATGCCTGTCGCGATCCTCGCCTCGCTCAATCGAACTTCCAGTCGGCAGGCAAATTCAAGCGTCAACTTTGGCAACCAAGCCGCCGGTAACTCTTCGCAACCGATCTCGATTAAGAGCTCTCGTTCCATCCCGTCTTTACCTACACTCAGAACTTAAGCATGCCTGCGTCAGCCATCCGCTTCATCGACTTGTCCGTCGTCAACGTAGGCGCGTGCGATCGCAACGGCAAGTTTCCGCACTCGAAGAATATAGGCCGTGCGCTCAGCCACTCCAATCCCACTGCTTGCATCGAGCACGTTAAAAATATGAGAGCACTTGAGACAGTAGTCCAGTGCAGGGATTACCAAAGGCGTCTTAAGCAACGTCTGCGCAAACTCCTCATACTGCTCAAACAATCCTCGATGGAAAGCAGCAAAGTCCTCTGGTGGCTGGTCGACCCGCCCAAACACATACTTTGACTGCTCGACTTCTTCTTGAAATCGAACCGCACCATACTTGACTCCCGGTGCCCACTCAATATCAAAAACATTGTCCACGCGTTGCAACAACATGGCGATACGTTCTAGGCCGTAGGTGATTTCAGTGGAGACCGGAGATAGCACTTGCCCGCCTGCCTGCTGAAAATAGGTGAACTGCGTAATTTCTTGACCATCGAGCATCACTTGCCAGCCAATCCCCCACGCACCCAAGGTTGGGGACTCCCAATTATCCTCCTCAAATCGGACATCATGGGACGCGCAGTCGATGCCACACGCCTCGAGACTCTCCAAGAAGAGTTGCTGGGACCGGTCTGGGGATGGCTTTAGGAGCACTTGAAACTGATGATGCTTAAACAATCGGTTCGGGTTCTCACCGAAGCGGCCATCAGCCGGACGCCGTGAGGGCTGAACGTAAGCAACCCGCCACGGGGACGAACCTAGCACCCTTAAGAACGTTTCTGGGTGCATTGTCCCCGCTCCAATTTCTACATCGAGCGGCTGGTGAATCAAGCACCCCTTCGACGCCCAGTAGTTGGAGAGAGCAGTAATAAGATCTTGAAAAGTCACGAATGGTCTTATGGGATCTCAGCGAACAATGAAGCGGCAGTCAATTCTGCAATTCTCTCATCACACGCATCGATCTCAACTCCTTAGCCAGATGTGTAGCGATTAACAAGCTGTGAGCCGCCTCTAGTTCACGGCCGATTTGAATTGACCACGATATCGCCTCCAAATCGGCAGGTCGAATTCGTGACGCTTCATGAAGAAACCTAATCGAAAGCGACGACAGTCGCACGCCCTTTCCCGGCCCTCCACAGCGGGCACAGAGAAACATCCCCTCCCTCGCTGAAATCCACGCACCATCGTCCTCGAGGCCAGCTGCACACTCATGACATGCAATTGCCGGTGGGTAGACCCCCTGTATCCGAAGTAGCCAGTATTCGAAGTAACGCGCCAACCGAGCGATCGGCGCACCTAACGCCATTGCCTCAACCATGGATGCTCCAAGGCGATATAAGCGCTCATTTGGATCGGCTTCTTGAGCCCACTCGTCCATCAGCTCGGCAAAGTATCCAACGTAGTTCAACGATTCTGGATCTCGTGCTGCTAACGGAGAGCGAACCGTCTCCACATCGCTAACACGCACCAAGTCTCGATGTTCTCGTTCGTAGTACGACACCCGCACGCTCGTAAACGGCTCCAACGCTCCAAGGAATCTCGAGCGGGTACGTCTGGCACCCTTGGCCACGCCACGCTTTTTCCCACGGTCGCTAGTCAGGAAGACTACGATTCGGTCAGCTTCTCCCAATCGGTAGGTGCGCAATACAAGAGCCTCTGAACTAAACAGCGGCATGAGCGTAACGGCAGCGGCCCCCACCCCAAGCTACCTAAACCCTCGGGAACCCCGACGCGCAGTATTCTAGTGTACTCGCGGCCTGTTTTCGGTGATGTGTTAGATGA
>ERZ651768.1345-NODE-1345-length-18047-cov-7.136394_pt1 | contig 18047 bp, 20 predicted proteins | sample MGYA00514754_ERZ651768 | MGnify/ENA metagenome assembly ERZ651768
TGGCTCTAAAGATGCTTTTCAAACCACGCAAGCCGTTCGGCGTTGGTAGATACAAGATACAGGGATTAATCCCAAGTCGACGTAATGACCTCTCAGGTACCATAGCCAAGACCATATCGGATGAGTTGCTTTCCTCGGAAGATCTGGTCAAAGCAATGAATGAATTGGATATCAAGGGGATTGCCTTATCTCAGGTCAATTCAATTGTAGAAAAGAAGATTGAATCTCTGGACTTGAAAAATTCGCCTCCACTTGGTATGTTGCATGATACGATAGTAAGCACAGCTCAATCAATAGTTTCCAGTCAGGTTGAAGATTCTATTGATGATTTTCTTGAGAATATGGGGGATCACGTTTCTGGAAATCTGGATATCGTACGACTCATGGAGGAAAAACTTAGTTCCCTGGATGATGAACGGATTGAGGAAATTGTCACCGAAGTATCTAAAAAAGAGTTGAAGCATATAGAAAGATTAGGTGCAGTTCTAGGTTTTATCATTGGATGTTTACAGGTGTTATTGCTATGGCTGACCGAGTAGACTCCAGATTGCCTTACTTTGCATTGGTTATCGGGATGATTGCTATTTCCACTTCTGCAATTCTGATAAGGTTGAGTAATAGCGATCCTTTAGTTATTGGTTCGTACCGCCAGTCATTTGCGACACTTCTTTTTGTTCCTTTTCTGTTTAAGGACAGGGGTGGTGAGCTTCTATCCATTCCACGTTCCAAGATCATGGAAATGGCAGTTACAGGAATACTCTTGGGCGGTCACTTCGGATTCTTTATTTCCTCAGTCAAGGCCACTTCCATAGCCGCATCAGTCCTTCTTGGAACCTGTCATGTTGTATACGTTGCAATTATTGGCTGGTTTATACTTGGTGAACGTCTAAACCGGAGGGCGATTTATGGTACGATTGTAGCTTTGTTCGGGATAGTTGTCCTTTTCTGGGGAGATTTAGTAGAAGACCCTGGCAACTTCCGAGGGAATATTCTAGCTTTTATCTCAGGAATCCTAGCAGGATTGTATTACCTCGGGGGGCGCAGGTTGCGAAAGGAAATCAGCTTGCCGATGTATGCCCTTGTCGTTTACTTCTTTAGCGCGTTGACTATGTGGTCAGTTGTCATTGTTCAGGATCTGGAGTATCAATCCTTACCAGTAGCGGAGATTCAATTGTTCATTCTTATGGCGTTGATTCCAACCTTAATGGGCCATACTATGCAGAATTGGGCCCTTGCCTATCTACCAGCATATGTCGTGTCCATAAGTCTCCTATCAGAGCCCGTGGGCTCGGGAATTCTGGGTTGGCTAATCTTTGATGAACTCCCCAGCCTCGGTGTCTTTGTCGGTGGGTTCATAGTGCTTGCTGGAGTCTATGTGGTGACGTCTGCTGAAAAAGTGCCTAGTTGACGAGGTCCTCTTTCAATTTCTCAAATTCCGCGCTGGAAAGGATTCCCATTTTATTTAGTTCAGCCAGTTCCTTGAGCCTCTTGCTTTTGTCATCTTTGGGTTTGTTGGCAACTTTAGGTTGTTTGGGTTTACTTTGAGAAGTTTTTTTCCCTTCTTTTTCCCTATTCTCTATTTTCCTTTTCCGTTCCTTTCTTTCTGCTAATTCTTTCAATATCACGGCGGCAATCTCAAGCTCCTTACTCCCCATCACTTTGTTCAGAGCATCTTCCGTTTCGTTTTTCTTTTTCTTTCTAACAAATTTCCTGACAACCATATTGCCCACTACTGGAGTTAAAGGTCCATACATAAATGTTAGAGTAGTTGTGTAAACGTTTTAACCACCCTACTTACTGGAGCTGCATGTCTGGAATAACCCTTCTTAGAGGAGAAGAGATGAAAATGCAATTGAAGCCGCATTTCTTTTCTTTTTTTCATTTGTATGTTATATTCTTTTTACTTCTTGTCTGGGCCTATGTTATATATGATTTTTTTGAATCAAATAAATTTGAGGAATTTCCAGGTTATGATTTTATCAAAGGTCTACCATTTGTGAATGAGATCTTGGCCGGTGCTATAATCTGGTCATTGGCCCTATTCGCGGTCGGTTTCATAGCCAGATATCTCTTTATGGATGCTGGAGGCCAGAGTATATTTCTTCTATATTCAGGAGTAGCTATCATTGGTATCATTGCACTTTCATATCATCAGTGGAAGATGGAAGATACAATGGATTTTGGACGCTGGTTCATCCCAGGAATTACGGCTGTAGTTGGCCTGTTAGGTCTATTTTCTGTCGATGCCTATCGTCGTTCTTTCACGTATTATCTTACAGATAACCGTATAGTCCTTCAAAGTCGTTTCTTGATGAATCGTAGCGAGCGCCAAGTACGTTATAATCATATTGAAGATATAAAAATGGAGCAGGGTATTATTGGAACTATAGTGGGCTATGGCACGGTTTTACCTCTAACCGGATCTGGGCTGGGTACGGGGTCGGATGAATCTATGATTATTGCAGGTTCAGGAGCTGAAGTGAAAGGACTTGGTAGCATTGGACTGGCTGGTGGATCACGCACTTCATCCAAGCGTATTCGGCATAATCCCAATGATTGCTTGTATGGAGTACCTAATCCATCCAAGGTTCGTGATTTGATAACAGAGAATATCCAATCTGACACAGGTGTAGAGCATTTAAAGAATATTCAAGACCTGCTAAGTAAACAGGAAGAAAAGGAAGACGAATAAGTCTTCTTCAGAAATTTTTAAGCAGTCCTGGTTTGAATACCAGCTTCCTTGAACATACTGAGGGAAAGCTCAAAGTCCGAGATCCATCTTTCTGGTATTTCGGTTTTTTCAGGATATACTATCTGAGAGATTCCCGCTTGTATCAGAGATCTAGCACATCTGGTACAGGGTGGCCATGTAATGTATGCGGTACATTCCTTGAGAGACATTCCAATTCTTGCAGCATGCATTATTGCATTTTCCTCAGCGTGACATATCAGAGGATATTTCACTTCGCGGTCGTTCAATCTTTCTTCACTATCTTCGATTCCTCTAGGCAGTCCGTTGAAACCTGTGCTCCTTATTTCACGGTCAGGCCCTACAACAACACATCCAACTTGGGTAGAGGGGTCCTTACTCCATGACGAGATTTGTTTCGCAAGTTCCAAAAACCGAACATCCCATTTTGTCATCAACGCATATTCTGTGATGGGCCCATATAGGTATCTACCAGTTTTTTATGCCTTCACAAATTCGACATTCACATCTTCTTTTTCTGGCTTGACAATGTTCCCTTCCGTAGAATATCATCTGTAAATGCAACTTGTTCCAATCTTTCTTTTCAAATTTGGATTTCAGATCCTTTTCGGTTGTTTTCACATTCTTGCCATTTGAAAGCCCCCATCTGAAGGCTAGACGATGAATATGGGTATCCACTGGAAATGCAGGGACGTTGAAGGCCTGAGCCATTATCACTGATGCGGTTTTGTGACCAACACCCGCCAGTTCCTCCAGATCCTCAAAATTGTCTGGAATTACTCCGTCATGCTTCTCTAACAATTGTTTACAGGTTCTCTTTATGTTCTTTGATTTAGTTGGAGACAATCCAATTTCCCTGATTATAGTTCTTATCTCCCCTTCGCTCAACTTATCCATCTTCTCCGGAGTATTTGCTCTTGCAAACAATCTTGGAGTTACCTGATTTACTTTCTTATCCGTACTTTGGGCGCTTAACATGACAGCAATCAGAAAAGTGAAATTATTCTCGTGTTCGAGAGGGATTTCCGGCTCAGGATAGAGTTCATTCAAAACTGAAGTTATGAATCTTGTTTTCTCGGGTAATTTCAAGACCGTCTCTCACTTTCCATTAAAATTGGCTTTTCTTTTTTCAATGAACGCAGCGATTCCTTCTTTTCCATCCTCTGATTTGAAACATTCGATAAACATATCCTGTTCATATTTCAATCCCTCCTCCAATGACATCCTGGCTACTGCCTTTACACATTTTTTTGCCCTCTCAACAGCATACGAGGATTTCTCTGCTATGGTATTTGCCATTTCCATGGTTTTCGCCTTTAACTCCTCGGAATCAAATATGAAATTCACGATACCGTATTGGTGTGCTTCCTTAGCAGTTATCATTCTGCCCGTTAGTATCATTTCCATTGCTCTGCCCTCTCCAACCAATCCGGTCAGTCTCTGAGTACCGCCTGCGCCGGGGATAATCCCAATATTTATCTCCGGTTGTCCCAATTTGGATTTTTCACTGGACGTTCGAAGATCACACGACATAGCTATTTCCAACCCTCCTCCCAAACAGAATCCATCTATCATTGCAATCACAGGTTTCGCCATTTTGGATATGACCTTTGTTACTCTCCAGTCTTCCTCCATTTCATCTCTCGTTTGCAAACTCATTTCCGAGAATTCTTTGATGTCAGCTCCTGCAATGAATGCCTTGCCGGCCGCTCCAGTCAAAATTACTACAGAGACATCTGAATCCTTTTCCATGGTCTCAAAGGCTTTAGCCATTTCGCTGCGTGTCGCCGAGTTCATACTGTTCAATTGTTCAGGTCGATTAACGGTGATAATTCCAATTTTGCCTTCTTTTTCCACCAGAACGTTAACCATGTTTTCCCTACCCGGAGTCTTTTATTGAAGTTTTCTTCTAATCGTCGAAAACTCCGCATGAGGGGCAGCTTCTTTCATCAGTTAACTCAAACATTGCGCCACATGCTCCACACAACAACTCGCCATCAACTTCAGTGAAATTTGAGGCCCCCTCTCCTACAACCTCACCAACAACGATGTTTCCTGGGCTACTTGGGCTTAAGAAGTAATATCCTCCTCCTAAAATGCCTGCTGCTAAAAGTACCATTATGCCTGCCATATATCCTGTGAAATCCTGAGTTTCACTTTCACTATCTTCAACAATAGGTTCTTCTTCGACCACAAGATCTATGAATCCTATTTCAGCTTCCGATTCGAATTCCATGCGGTCAACGGCCATCACTGAATAATAGTATGTCGCACCTAAATTCACCTTTATATCTCGATAGGTGAGGTAAATTTTTCCTGAAGATTTCATACTTTCAATTAGCTCTCCGGTCTCATTCGGATCGGTGGAGCGATAGATTCGGTATCCAGCAAGATCTTGGGATTGTGAGGACTGGAATTCGAGTATTACATCCACAGTTCCATTTTCGATTATTTTTCCGTCACGTATCGCTAGATTACGTACTTTCAGTGGTGGATCCCGATCAATTATAGTCTCCTCGTAACTGTCGTTTACAAGGTGGTTATCCGCTAAATCATAGGCGGCCATCTTGAAATAGTAATGAAATTGATTATCTACGTTTATGGATATAGGCAAATCGGTTATCAAATAATCACCATATACATCCCATTCGACAGGAGAAACTTCCTGCCCCTCTCGAACATAAGAATAGTACAACGTGAAGTTCACGGCGTCTTCAATTTGTGTTAGATTGATCACGATCTGTTCTGAATCCGTAAATTCTGGTAATTCAATCAGCCTAGTGTTTGGTGCTTTTGTGTCTACGGTTATATTCTGACTTACTTCGGAGATCCCTCTGTTGTTAGCCATATCTGTGGTTATTACTCTAAATTCATAGATTCCATCAATCATGGCATTAAATCCAGCCCACTTTGCTAAGGTATCTTCTTCAAAAGTCGTCCAATTCCCTCCATTAAACCGATATTGTGCACTGTAACCGGTGACATCTTGATGAGAAGTTATCCATTCAATTTCAATGTAATTTATATTTGTTATATTACCTTCCATCCTCACTTCTAGTACTGCATAAGGCGCAGAAAGGTCGACAAGCGTTTCGGTATCATATCTGTCTTCCTTGTTCTCAACTAACCCTGCGTCATCTCCTCCTATTGACCGGAAACGATAACGATATCCATCGAAACCATATGTAAAAATTTCCGACTTCAGTTCTGATGAGAAATTTCCCCACACTGTCCATTCGCCCCATGTCTGACCGTTGGTTCCGTTGTCCGTCATATATTCTATAATGAAATATTTAGTGTCATTACCTAGTATTTCATTGTCTTTGTACCAATCCTCAATATACCATTCAACCTCAAACGAGGAACTATTGACTAAACTGGGAGTTTGAGCATATGTTCCTGGCGGTAAAGTGTCGGGAATGATATACAATCTAGCCTTGACCACCTCCCATAAACTGATTTCTTCAGTTGAATTCATTGAAGTCACGGAAACATTGAATTCACCGACTGAGAACTCAGTTACTGATGGATTCAGAACAATGGTGAGATTGATGGTCACTTCTTCATCAAACTCGGCATGTATTATCGAGTCGACGTCCACGATTGAGAAGTTTACTGTATCATTTAGAGTTACGTTAATCTCATAGGAATCCTCTATGTTCCCTCTGTTATAGGCCCATATTACGAATTTGTAGGTCCATTCTTGCTCGCAACACGATTCATCTTCTTTTACACCCATATCAGAGATAGGAGCCACTAGTTCGAAAGCATATACTGGCAGGACCTCGAGTTTGAGAGAGAGGTACTCGGGTTGGAATCCCCAGACTGAGGATTTAGGAGTTACACCTACTAGTTCTTCATCAAACCACTGTGTATTGCCAGTTTCTCTGACCACAGATGCCAAAACATTCTTTCCTTCTTTCAATAGACTTGTATTGAATTTGATCTCTTCGTTCCAATACTGGGCATAGTGACCGCCTCCCTGCCCTAGATCATCGAACATTTCCTGTCCATTGAGATAGTATGTCCCATAGTTATTCGCAGCCATATTCAGGCTGAGAGTAGCATTTTCGTAATCACTCAGGTCCTCAATGTAAAAAATGTGTCTGAAATACGCATAATTGTTCCCTGTCCATTCGGTATTGTAGTCAATACTACCTAGATCATCGTCTCCAAACGGAGCAGGGGCTAACGTCCAATTTGAACCAGGTTCAAAATCAATCTCGGTCCAGGTTGTGTTATCAGCATCGTAGAGCCTGCTTCCTGTTGAATTCACCCATTTCCATTCTGTTTCATTGTCACGTCCACTCTGAACAATCGTACCTGTTATTTCACCATGGTATTGTGAACGCGCGGTAAGTGTCAATTCGTAAATTCCCGAATAGGTGCCGTTATCAGGTGTTATTTCAAGCCTAACTGTGCCAGTTTCACCCGGAGCGAGATTAATGACGTTCGGGACGAATTCTACGTCCCAGTCGTTGAACGCTCCAAATAACTGGAAAGTATAATTATCGTCCACATCACCTTCGTTAGATATGGTTATATTGTAAGTTAAGAGTTCGCTGGTGTTACCTACAAGATAATCATCAGCCACTGAAAAATTGTAGGCATAATGCCCAACATGTATGATTCGTGTCAAACTAGGGTTCCCGTAGCTTCCGCTTTCATTTATGACCTTTGCAGTTACGTTGAATTCACCTAGTCTGTCGGGCGTCCATTCAACCGTCCATTCAAATGTCTTATTGGCCTCTATCTCAATGGTCTGATTCGCAAATTCCGTCCCTTCTATTTCCAGAGTCACGTTCAGATCAGTCACATTACTTTCTTCATTGTTGAAGAAATCAATTCCAAGTACCAGGTCATCGCCAAGCACAATAGGGTCCTCTTTCCAAGATTGCACGTTAATCACAAGTTCGACGTCTATCCACTGGTCCTGGTCACCTTGGTAACAGCAATGGTCGTACGCTAGTATGGCGAGTAAGTTTTCACCATCGACCAACCAATCCGGATTGGGTCCAGATTCACTACTTCCGTCATAAGTTAGAAAGTTATCTCCGTTTGTCTTCCAGTATTCCGGGTCGTTTTCATAGCAGTCATCGTGATAATTGTAATAATAGCAGTTTCGAATAAGTTCTCCGTTAAGGTAGGCGACATAGTAGTTATTGTGGACTACTTTTAGCGTCGCGCTAATTACGTCATCCTCATTATCATAATTAAAATAATGCCGGATCACGATATGATCATTAACTCGATAATCTCCACTTCCATCTTCAGATTGCCATATTGTCCCTGGGCTGACTCCATCAAGATCATCATTACCGAATGGTGCTGCGCTTGAATTCCAATTAGAATCATCAAAGGATACATTATACCAATTTTCGGGGAGGCATGATTGTACATCACAATCGTCATCATCATCATCATTTCGGTATTGATCATCGTCATCATCGTAGAGATGATAATTGTGCACTGTAGCTCCATCTTTTCCATTTCCAACAAGGATTACAGTTTCACCATTCTCAAGATCATTAGTATATTTAATAGCAGATATGTCTATTTCGGGGTCTTCTGCTTTCACCCCACTAAGACAAATCATAGAGATGATGAAAATTGGCAAAAGCATTGAGAATCTGCCTAATGACACAGTGCGGCAGTAGTCCTTCATATAATTAGTTTTTCACCAACTAGTAATTACCGGAATCAGTTTCCTTAGGTCATTCTCCTTTAGATGATAATCCGCCCTCTCTATCACTTTACTATTTTCAGTATTCACGGCAATTCCGAGCACGGCCCTCTCAAACAATGGTATGTCAACGACAGTATCGCCTATTGCCGCTGCTTCTTCGCGTGGTATGCCCAGTTTTCCCATCAACTTGTCCATTACTGGCCCCTTGGCATGCCCACTGGCCCCGATAGCGAACTTCAGATGTCCGTTATTGCCATCGACCAATTCGTTTGCTATGGCCTCCTTCATGTTCCACTTTTTTGCCCATTTGTCAGCTAGATACTGGATTCCTCCAGATATAATTGCAGTCTGAATCCCCTCTTGATGTAGTGCTACTATTAGCTCCCTGGCCCCCTCAACAGGGACTATCTCATCCAGTATGGAATTGATATATTCTTCATTGACCTGTCTTTTGCTGTTTTTCTCCCACATGTCAATATCGGCTTGGACAAATTCTTCATCCGTTACTTTATGTTCTATATATTGTCTCAACATCTCACTATTATCGGTTCCGAAGTGCTCATGGATATGCGCCCAGCATGAACGAGCCTGCAACAGTGTCCCATCCATATCAAAAACGGCTAGTCTTATTCTTGTCATTTAACCAAAAGAAGAACTGAATCTATCGGTAGGCCCGGTTTCTCTGTCCAACATCATTTTCATTTGTTCCTTTGACATCGAATGCGCCTTCAGGGCCATTTCATAAGCCTCCTTGGAATCATCCTCGTGCATATCTATTTGGAAGCTTAGTCCTGAAAACATGATTGAGTTCTTGCCTTTGTTGGTGAAGATGGAAATAAGATTTATTTCGGGATTGGATTGAAATTCAACGTTCTCAAATACTTGTGTTTCGCCTTCAGTGGGCATGAAAACAGTTACTTTCTTCGCTTTAAACATATTGAACCAGACTACTGCCTATTCAAAAGGGTTCTACTGCGTTATTATGTCCAATTCCACTTGCATTTGCCTTCTACAATCGAAGTCCTCATCTAGATGGTGCCAATGATTAACTGTCTCTTCACCGAGCCTATAGGATAGGAAAACTGTTTCAATACCCCTTAAGGAACTAAAATTTACAACCCCCAGATTCGGGTCATCGATTTCCACGCCCAACTTTCCCAATTCTACATTCAAGTTGTTAATGTGGTTGATGTTCTCTTCAAGTTCAACCTGAAGCTCCTCCCATCCAGGCCTCAATGCGGTTCTATAATCGTCTTTGACCTCCTCCATTATCTCCTCAAGTTGTTCCTCAAGCATCTCCTGTTTCACAGAACGTTCAGAGAGTTTGTCTAAGATTGGAGAGATAGTATTCAGGAGGCCATTGGCCTCTTCCACAGTGAAAAGCCTGGTGGCATTTCTTACCATGGAATTTGCTAACTAGACAAGGGCAAATAAATAGAACGGTACCTAGCACACGAAACGCTCATAATCACCTCTCGCAGTGATGCACAATATTTGTTTATGACTAAATCGTACTCCCATCCAGACAGATTTGTCCGCCGACATATTGGACCAGCGCCAGCGGATATCCAGCTGATGCTGGAAACATTGGGTCATAGCAATCTGTCAGAGCTCTCGAATTCCATAGTACCTGCTTCAATCCTTCAGAGCAAAACACTGGATATTCCGGAGGCATTGTCTGAAGCAGATGCCCTTTCAAAATTGAAATTATTGGCATCCCGGAACCAGATTTTCAAGAATTATCTAGGCCATGGATATTACGGGACTATTACACCCGGTGTCATTAAACGAAATGTTCTGGAAAATCCTGGTTGGTATACTCAATACACACCTTATCAGGCAGAGATAGCCCAAGGCAGATTGGAAGCACTTCTCAATTTCCAGACAATGGTCTGTGATCTGACAGGAATGGAAATTGCCAATGCCTCCCTTCTTGATGAGGCCACAGCCGCGGCCGAGGCGATGAGCATGGCCCGTAATCTAGCCCGGGCCGACAAGAATGTTTTCCTAATATCTGATGATGTAAATCCACAGACCATCAATGTAGTCAAGACCAGGGCTGGGCCACTGGAACTCAATGTAGTTGTAGATAAACTCTCGAATCTGGAGTTTGATGACAATGTCTTTGGAGTCTTGGTACAGTATCCCTCTTCTGAAGGTTCGGTATGTGATTATTCAGGTATTGTAGAGAGAAGCCATGCTTCAGGATCTTTGGTCGTTGTGGCTGCAGATCTTCTTTCACTTTGTTTGATTAAGCCACCAGGCGAATGGAATGCAGATATAGTGATAGGCAACTCCCAAAGATTCGGAGTTCCAATGGGTTTTGGAGGTCCTCATGCGGCTTTCGTAGCGACAAGAGAAAAATTCAAACGAAGTCTACCCGGTCGCCTTGTGGGCGTCTCGAAAGACGTCCATGGCAATGATGCCTTGCGGCTGGCTTTGCAGACAAGGGAACAGCACATCCGCAGGGATCGTGCTACCAGCAATATCTGTACAGCTCAGGTTCTATTGGCCATAATGTCATCCATGTATGCGGTTTATCACGGTCCCAATAAACTCAGGCAGATAGCAGAAAGGGTAAATCATCTGACTGGTGTACTATATTCCAGCCTAGTATCAGGAGATTACACCGTTCATTCAGAATCATTCTTTGATACAATCAAAGTGGAAAAGAAGGATCAAAAGGTTATAGAAAAAGCTCTCGAAAAGAATTTTAATTTCTGGGATTATGGCGGTTCCATAGGCATTTCTCTGGACGAAACAGTTACAGTTTCAGATATAAAGGATTTAATTGATTTTTTTGGAGTGGAATGGGTGGAGCCTGAAAGCAGTGCCATTCCCCCCTCTCTGGTTAGGAAATCCGCTTATCTTACTCATCCCGTTTTCAACACTTATCATTCTGAGACGGAAATGTTGCGGTATGTTCACAGACTCGAATCAAAAGATATTTCTCTGAATATGAGTATGATACCTCTGGGTTCATGCACTATGAAACTAAACGCTGTTGCTGAGATGGAAGCCGTGACTTGGCCTGAATTTTCCGATATACATCCATACACGCCTCTTGGCCAAGTGTCAGGCTATCTGGAATTGTTCAAGGACCTGGAAGCTTGGTTATCAGAGATTACGGGATTTGAAGGCATCTCATTGCAACCGAATGCAGGGAGCCAGGGAGAGTATGCAGGCATGCTTGCGATACGTGGTTATCATCATTCCCGGAATGAGCCCCATCGCAATGTTTGCCTGATTCCGACTTCAGCCCACGGGACAAACCCAGCTTCCGCAGTTATGGTTGGGATGAAAGTCGTTGGAATAGGCTGTGATGATTATGGTAATATCGACCTGAAGGATTTGCGCCAAAAGGCTGCGGAGAATTCCTCAGAACTTTCCGCTATCATGATCACATATCCCTCAACCCATGGTGTCTTTGAGGAAACAATCAAGGAAGTTTGCGAAATTGTGCATTCCCATGGTGGTCAGGTCTACATGGATGGTGCTAATATGAATGCCATGGTGGGTCTTTGTAAACCCAGCGAAATAGGGGCCGACGTTTGCCATCTTAATCTGCACAAGACATTCTGTATTCCTCATGGGGGTGGTGGTCCAGGTATGGGGCCGATTGGCGTTGTTTCTCATTTGATTGATTTTCTCCCAGCGAATCCCGTATGTCCCAACGGTAACGTAGGTCCTGTATCGGCAACTAATTGGGGTAGCGCTAGCATTCTTCCAATTTCTTGGGCCTACATTGCTATGATGGGTCCAGAGGGTCTCAAGGAGGCTACACAAATCGCCATCTTGAATGCCAATTACGTTGCCAAGAGACTTTCCAAACATTACAACATACTGTATACAGGGAAGTCTGGGAATGTAGCGCACGAATGTATATTGGACACGCGTGAACTATTATCAAACGCAGGACTAGTGGTTGACGATATCGCCAAGAGATTGATAGATTATGGGTATCATGCCCCAACGATGTCTTGGCCAGTTCCCAGTACCCTTATGGTGGAACCCACAGAATCCGAGTCTAAAATGGAACTCGATCGATTTTGTAACGCCATGATATCCATAAAATCAGAGATAGCTAAAGTCGGAATTGATGATGTTGATAATCCATTGCGTGGGGCCCCTCATACTGCGATTGAAATTGCTAATGATACCTGGTCACATTCGTATTCCAGAAAGATAGCTGCCTATCCGGCTCCCTATCTGAAACAGCACAAATTCTGGCCGCCAGTTGGCCGGATTGACAACGCTTGGGGTGACCGAAACCTAATATGTTCATGTCCAGATGTGGAATCATACACGGAGGACGATTGATGCCAAATATTACAATGTATGGAACTCCAACTTGTAAGGATTGTATAATAGCCAAGCAAGTTTTCAAGGAACTGGAGACAGACTATGAATTCATCAACATAAATGATGATCCAGAAGCCACCAAGACAGCTATTGAGTTGAACAATGGCGTTCGAAGGATACCGGTTATCCAATTTGTAGATGGTTCTATATTGGTAGAGCCATCTTATCAACAGTTGAAGGTCAAAATGTCCTCCGACTAGTGTTTTTCCTTTCACCAGTTTAAGGTAAGCTTTTTTATGGTCCGGTTAACGTGAGAATCTCGTGTTTGGTTGTCAATGCACCTTTGGAGGCACATGATGTCGGTTAAAATTACGAAAGCAATGTTGTTAGCAATCCTAATGTTCGGTACGTCAATGGTAATGTTCAGCCCGGCGGTTGACGCGCAGGCCGCCGTTGCTTATTCTATTAGTTTCACCGATGGACAGGTTAATCTTGACGTAAGACCTGGTGCCAGCGGGGTCGGATGTACCGAAATGCTAGTTTCTAACGAAGGCCAAGCCGCAATTGATGTCGATGTCTCAATTAGCGGTGGTGGCGTAACCATTTCACCCGGAGCTGTCTCTGTCACGCTTGGATCAGGTGGTAGCATTACAATTCCGATATGTGCCTTGGCTTTGACGCAGTCTTCATACAAGAATGTTCAAGTAACAGCTATAGCCCAAGGCCGTGAATCCAATACTCAGCTCAATCAGGTAAACAAGAACGCAGGGTTTGCCGTCATTATTGAACAGTATGCTCGTTTATCAGTTCAGGCGGCACAACCTTTCCAGCGAGTTGGACCTGGTAAAGAGTTCGTTTTGACATTCACTGCAGTTAACAACGGGAACTATCAGGATACAATAGCCGTTGAGGTTCTTAATCTGAAGGATTTGGAAGAGGCAGGTTTTGTTGTTGCTTTGGCTGCTCAACAGTATTTGATTGATGCTAAGGGTGAACAACCAGTGCAGGTTTCAATATCCACACCACGCGGTACCGTTGTTGGTTGGAGTAATGAGTACCATACAATTATAATGCAGGTTGCAACAACATTGGAAGGGGAGACCGAAGCTCGCTCAGTAATTGCAACCTTATGGATTCGTGGTGTATTCTTACCAGGGTTTGATCCCCTGTTCACAATATTTGCTCTGGCAATTGTTGCTTCGGCACTTTCCAGATCCCGAAGGGACTGAAGCCGTCATAACTTAGGTCATACGTTTTAGTCTAGCTTCTGCTATAGCGCTATGGATAAGTCGTGCGGAGTGGTCTTGTTCAATTCTAGCAAAGTACTTCTCTTGAGACATTCATCTGTTAGTTCTCGCGGTGGTGGACATTGGGACTTTCCAAAAGGACATATAGATGATGGCGAAACTGAAATTCAGACCGCCCTCCGTGAACTGGAGGAAGAGACAGGAATTGCAAATGTTGATTTGGTTGAGGGCTTCCGTGGCACAATAACTTATACTTTTCCAAGTGGTCAAGAGCGAATTGGAAAGGAAGTCGTGTTCTTCCTTGCGACCACAAAAAAAAGCAAAGTCCGCCTTAGTCACGAACACATTGATTACAGTTGGCTGGACTTTGATTCAGCTTTCTCGCGTCTGACTTATGACAATGCCCGTCTAATTCTTCGAAACGCAATTAAGTTTTATGAAAACGCTTGAAGTATACTTTTATCTATGTTCAGCCTTGCATCTTGAGTGAGTAACACCGAGGGAACAGTTGAGTTGGACCCCTTGTCCAAGGATGATATTCTTAGAGGAATAATATTTGGATTCTCCATCCTTCTAGTTTTTATATCCTTCAGTTCAACCGAAATGGCATTTGGTTTGCTAGCATTATTGATTTCAGTTCTTTTCCTTTCCGTGCTATTCTGGAAGGGACCAATTGCTGTAGAGCCTAAGTATCTATTCGACAGATACGCAGACAATCTTGGCTATTATCTGGACAAGGGGGAAGACTACCTTTGTAAGTCATTCAATGCGACCAAAAAGGCAGAGAAAGTTCTGGTGGGTGTAGCCTACAATTTTTTTCTGGTTATGGCCTTTGTCCTTCCAATTGACCTATTGTTTCAGTATCTGACCAGAGCTGAGAATTCATTGTTGCTTTACCAGAAATTTCTCACTTGGGTGATTTATGTAGTTGAAAGTGCATTTGGTATTGGGGTTTACATAAGAGGCGAGCATGGTACAGTCTTGTCGTATGATGATATGATTGACATGGAAATAGTTGCGGAGTGCACAGGGCTCCATGAGACTGTATTTCTCAGCCTATTGATAATTTGTTTTAGGGGAGTCAAACCGATTGTACGTGCCAAGTGGGCTACATATGCCGTCATATTCATATTCATCGAGAATCTCATAAGAATAATATCCGGATATCCACTGATCCATATCTTTGGATTCAGTACCTGGGACAAGTTCCACTATTTCTGGTGGCACACTGGGCAGTATGCATTGATAATGGCTATTTTCGTCCTCTGGGTTATGGTTGTTGCAGGAAAACCAGGTAACAAAAGTGTAGGAAGAAATTATACTGGTTAATCCCTTATCTCAAGTTTGTGGTTCATCTTGGAGGCTTTGGTTCGCAAATAATCCTTGTTCTCTTCATTTGGTTCAGCACTGTGACCGATTTGCTTAACCTCAAATCCGGCTTTTTCCAAATCTTCAACCTTGGCAGGATTGTTCGTCATCAATTTGATTTCTTTGACACCCAAATTCTCGAGTATCTCCACAGCCCCCCCATACCTTCGCATTTCGGCATTGAAACCTAATGCTATATTCGCTTCAACCGTATCCATTCCGTCATCTTGCAAATTATATGCCTTGAGCTTGTTGACCAACCCAATGCCTCGTCCCTCCTGCCTCAGATAAATTATGATTCCTTTACCTTCTTTGGATATTTTTTTCATAGCTAGATCCAATTGCTCCCCACAATCACACCTCATGGAATGCAGCACGTCACCTGTGAAACACTCAGAGTGAATACGAATCAATATTTCACCTTCCACTTTCCCCATCACTAGTGCAAGATTTTCCTTGTCCGAATTGTCACCAGGAAAGGCAATAATACGGAAAGTACCATATTTGGTAGGTAATCTTGCTTCTACTAATGGTTCTTTTACTTCGCCCATTTCTATTTTGAAATAACCAACAATTTTTTGTCGTCTTCAATCAATTTGTAGTCCCTTCTTTTAACCATCGCCATAATATCTCTTCTTGCGTCTGGTTCTTCATATGTGATTCGCATTTCCTCATCATTTTGCATTGAAACAATCTCTCTGAGTACTGCCATCACTGCCTGAGTGCATTGCAAACCGGTCACGTCGATTTCCCTCATTTCTATGCTGGGAAGTTTCCGGTCAGATTAAGCTTCAATTTTGCCTCTTCAGACATGAGTTCCATGCTCCAAGGCGGTTCGAATACAAGGTCAACATTTGCTTTAGTCACCCCTTCAACCTCAGAGGCCCGGGCTGCAACTTCTTTAGGAAGAGAACCTGCAACTGGACAAAACGGTGAGGTCAATGTCATTGTTATGTCAACCAAACCATCTTTCTTCACATCGATCTTGTAAATCAGTCCCAGTTCATAGATATTAACTGGGATTTCAGGATCATACACCTTTTTTATGGCCTCTACTATTTCTTCTTCGATTTTTGGACTCATTCGGTACTGGCCTCCTTTTTTCCCTCTAATGCAGCCATTAAAGCATGCCATGAAAGGGTTGCGCATTTTACTCTGGCAGGATATTTTCTTACACCACCAAAAACGGAGAATTTCCCCACAGCTCCCGAGTCTGAATCTTCACGGGTCACCAGATTATGAAATTCCTTGAATAATTTTTCAATATCACTCCTTTTTAGGCCTTTGATGGTCTCTGTCAAAATACTGGCTGATGCGGTAGATATTGCACACCCAGAGCCTATGAAGCTAGCATCGGTTACTACATCATCCTCTACAACTATCTGTATTGAGATACTATCACCGCATAACGGATTGTGCCCATCAGCACTATGTGTATAACCCTCAATTTTCCCTTTGTTTCTTGGATTCTTGTTGTGATCAAGAATTACCTCCATGTATAGCTCATTCCATTCACTCATGTAAACACCTCAATCGTCTTTTTTACAGCATTTATCAGTGCATCCACATCTTTTCTGGAGTTGTAAATTGCAAAGGATGCTCTTGCAGTAGCAGGAATGCCATAGAAATCCATGGTTGGTTGAGTACAATGATGCCCGGTTCGGATTGCAACACCCTGTTTGTCCATGATAGTTCCTATATCATGAGGATGTATTCCTTCAATAACAAATGATAAGACGCTGGCTTTCTCAATCGCATTTCCAATTATTTGCACCCCTTCGATTTTCCTAATCTCTTGAGTAGCATAATCCAATAATTCCTTTTCGTGCTTAGCTATATTTTCAATTCCTATTGATACAAGATAGTCTATTGAGACCCCTAATCCTATTGTACCGGCAATATTCGGCGTTCCGGCCTCAAATCTATTTGGTATATCATTGTAGATGGTCTTTTCAAACGTGACAGATTTGATCATATCACCTCCGCCTTGGTAGGGTGGCATTTTTTCCAATAATTCTTTTTTACCATACAATACGCCAATTCCGGTTGGTGCGTAGACCTTATGGCCCGAGAAACAATAAAAATCGGGATTTAGTTTAATCAGATCTACAGAAAGATGTTGCACGGCCTGCGCTCCATCTATCATAATCCGAATGTTATTGCTATGGGCAATTTTGATAACATCTTCTATTCGATTTACAGTTCCTAAAGAATTGGAAACATGATTAATTGAGATAAATTTCGTCTTTTCACTAATCATCCCTTCAATTTCTTCGATTAGTAATTCCCCTTTCACATTCATGGGTATAATTTTCAATTCAGCTTTCTTTTGTTCGCATATAATCTGCCAGGGGACAATATTGGCATGGTGTTCCATTTGAGAAATAATTATCTGATCACCTTCTTTTAAGATAGGTCTAACATAGCTGTTTGCAACCAGATTGATTGCCTCGGTAGCTCCTCTTACGAATATTATCTCTTCTCGGTGTTCTGCATTTATGAATGCGGCAACCTTTGAGCGCGCTTCCTCATAGGCATTAGTAGCTCTGATACTCAAGGTATGAACTCCTCTATGTATGTTTGAGTTTATAGAGCGGTAATATGATTCAAGCGCCTTGATAACTTTCTCAGGTTTCTGAGTGGTGGCGGCATTGTCCAGATAAACCAATTCGTTTCCATTTATCTTCTGTTTTAACGTTGGAAAATCCGATTTTAGGGATTCATCTAACATTCA
>ERZ651768.1346-NODE-1346-length-18037-cov-5.314143_pt1 | contig 18037 bp, 5 predicted proteins | sample MGYA00514754_ERZ651768 | MGnify/ENA metagenome assembly ERZ651768
GAATATGGACCAGTTTATCCTTTTGGTGGATTCCACCATGTTTAAAAAAGGGTATAGCGGTAGTTATAAGCTGGGGGATGAGGTCCGGGTGTTCAATAAGCCGGTAGAAGTATCTATGGCCAGTTATGATGAAGGTTTAGCCCTGTACCAGCGTAATACCAATAATACCTGGACCGAGTTGCCCTCGTTTAACGAACAGGGCCGGATACGGGCCTATACGGATAAGATGGGCTATTTCCGGCTGGGTCGGAAGACACTTATTGTACCGGGGCTTACCAGTCTTGGCCAAAACTATCCCAACCCCTTTAACCCGGAAACGAATATTACCTATGATGTGGGTTTTGTAGATGGACCGGATCAGCAGGTGAACCTGTCGATCTACAATATCCTGGGGCAGCGGGTAATTACCCTGGTCAATGACCAGCGCAGTATCGGTCGACACAACGTGAAATGGTATGGTAAGGATAGCAGTGGTATTAGTGTAGCCAGCGGTATGTATTTTGTCCATATGGTAACCAGTACCGGTAAGGTACAGACCAAGAAGGTGATGCTGCTGCGATGAAACAACATAGACTGCTATTACCGTTATTGATACTGTTGCTTATGTTTGTGGCCTGCCGCAAGGAATGGCTTCCTACGGAAGAGGATATGGCCGACTACGGCTGGACTTTATATCAGGCTGAGCGATTTAAGGAAAGTAATCATTGGTTTTCGAAAGCTGTCAAAGAAGATGAGAATTATAAGGATGGATATAATGGTATGGGCTGGTCAGAAATAAAAATGAGCCTATGGAATTCAAATCCAGACCCCCCCATTTTGGGTACTGCTATTGATCACTTTGAAATAGGGTTGCAGAAAGATGATAACCCGCGTTCACTTCATAATGTGGATTTTGATCTTTTTGCTGGGTTAACCTTTTTATATAGTATTAGAGACACAGCTGGCTCGACCTTATATACAGATATGGCAATATTGTACGGGGATTCACTGATTAAGCTTATCAATGAACAGCAATATGAGCAGACCTGGTATTTTCCCCATGATACCATTACCGATTACCTAGATATTCATATAACTCTGGCGTGGGCTAAATTTTTAAAAAAGCAATATACTTTAAGTCTGGAAGATCATATTCGTCTGCTCGAAGATAAATGCGCTCCGCGGTTTCCAACGATCAGTCCCGATTTCCAAACGGCAGAAGGAATACATGAACTTGCTGCTAGAATAGATGCCATGGCTGATTACCTGTATGATAACACATGCAGGTAAACCTGAAAAAACAATAATTATGTCTTCCGAAGCTGGTCAGCTGTTCCCGAATAAGGGACAGGGGCATAGTTTTTATATGGAAATGGCCCTCAAGCAGGCAGCCAGCGCATTCAAACAAGATGAAATACCCATTGGTGCTGTCGTTATTCAAGGTAATGCTGTTGTAGGCCGCGGGTACAACCAGCGGGAAACCTTAAAAGACCCCACCGCCCATGGGGAAATGATCGCGATTACGGCAGCGGCCAATACAAAAGGCGACTGGCGGTTGGATGATTGTGTACTTTACGTTACCAAGGAACCCTGTCCCATGTGTGCCGGGGCGATCGTGAATTCCCGGCTGAAAATGGTGGTGTTTGGCTGCTATGATGAAGAGCAAGGCTGCTGCGGATCGCTTTATCAGTTGTGCGGTGATCCCCGTTTTGGAATCAAAGTGGCTGTCCAAGGTGGGGTGCTGGATGAAAAATGCAGCAGTTTAATTCAGGAATTTTTCAAGGGGAAACGGAGTACTAGCAAGACTAAATAGTATTTAGAATATCAGAAAATGAAAAGAGCAGTTCTAGCAGCATTATTATTTTTTATTTCAGGAATTTACGCAGAACCGACAGTTGAGAATGTTACTGTAGCAGATGACGTTGATAATCTAACCTATAACATAGGTGATGATATACCTATTCAGGTGGTTTTTTCTGAAAATGTTAATGTCAATGTAAATGGCGGTACCCCTTATTTGAAATTAGAAACAGGTCTGGGTGACCCCTATCCTGATGATGCAGAGGCTGAGTACGAATCTGGTCATGGTTCCAATACCCTTATTTTCATGTATGAGGTCGAAAAAGGACACTTCAGTGCTGACCTGGATTATGTTGATACAGGATCGTTGAATTTAAATGGGGCTGTAATCGAGAGTTCAGCAGGTAACCTTGCTGCCACACTTACATTGCAGGAACCTGGTAACGCGGGATCATTAGCACATGATAGTGCAATTGAAGTCAAAACTTTGGTTGTTACTGTTACTATGGACGGCCCTACGGTGGATACATATATGAATGGAAGCAATGTAATGACCATAAGTGTGGAAGCATTTGGTGACGATATAGCTACATATCAGACTACTGGAAGGCTAAATGTCTATAGTAAATTTAGTGAATATAATGAATTACCTGAATTTACTGGTTCAGACCAAGCTTTGCTTGAATATGTTCTGTTTGGAGCACAGGATTTTTTCCCGGGGGATGATAATCTTCCACATATAGCTGTACAAGAAATCCATCCTCTGGCTCTTCAAGATAATAATAATGGTGTGGACCATGAGGATGATTATGACCGCTTTGATTTAAAACTTAAAATTAGATCTAATCCTGTTTCTGATAATACGGTTTATCTAAACATTAATGACTGGGGTGATGTTGGGGAAAGCGATTATTTAACCTTCGATGCCAGCACGCCATACTTGAAAGTTTCTATGCTAATTGGAGGTTACAATTGGGTTGGATCTGGTTGGAATAACAGGTCCTTCAATTTCTCTGAGGTATTATATAATGATTCCTTTACTCAACGTATACGCATCAAGCACTGCTATGATAGTAGCTGTAATGAGCAAAATGCTGGATCTAGTCCACCATATTACCCATACACTGAGAATTTACTCGAAAATGGTAACGACGTTCGATCCAGGCTCGTATTTACAAATAGGGTTGACCTTAGTACCCATACCTATTATTTGAATGGAGATGAACTTACCGAGGATCATACCTGGATCTACGTTGACCTAAGTGATGATTTTAGTGGTGCTGATGAACTTACCCATGGTACAAAATATGATATCGGTTATGTTATCTATGATCAATATGGTAATGAATATAACAGAGAGAGGAATTGGATTGATAATGCTGAATACGATATAGTGCCTCCAGAAGTTTATATAGGATATGGTGATGCACCTGCACTTGATAACTACCCCCCCGATTATGATAACCCTGGTCTTACAAAAGCTGGAGATTTTATAATCTGGGCACGATTCGGCACTCCGGCAAGTCCGGATAATGTTTATGGATCACCCAAGATAGCTATTAACCATAGGGGATTAGGTGATCTTACAGAGCGAAATATGTCAAGATATGGTGGAAATCGCAGTATCTGGTACTATTCTTACACGGTTAATACGAATACAGGTGATGATGAAGGGGTGAGTCTATATGTAGATGGTACAGCAACCGTAACTATCACTGGGGCCACTGATGGTGCCAGAAATGAAAATAATTCAGCAGCCGGTCATAATGAAGAATTCACCATCGATACTACACCCCCAACAATTGCCAGTTGTACGATTAATAACGATAACAATCAAATAACCGTGACGTTTACAGATGGAGGATATTCGCCTGACGTTTATAATAATGCATCTGGTGCCTTGGAAAACACTGACTTTGTTTTAAGTATAGAAGGCGGCACAGCTACATTTACAGGTGAAGTCGTAGAAGATTATACCCCCGATGCTATTACTACCCCCACTCCTTATGAACCACTTGTTTATATACTAACTATAACCTTGGAAGGAACCGCTGATGGAACGGAAGTGATCACTGTTAGTCCTAAGGTTGAAGAAGGTGAGGAAAACGACGTGTACTATATTTTCGACCAGATTGGGAATGGCGCAATAGCAAATCAAACTAATGGTACGGTCCCGGTAAAAGATAAAACGCCTCCGCTTCTTGTTAACGATGCAGATCCAGTCGAAACGGGTGTAGTATATACAGAAATAAGCACCAACCTGTATGAAGAAATAAAATATTTTAATGACACAACCCCCACTGTTTGGCTAAAGGCCAGCGATGCTGCCAGTACAAATATTACATTGGCGTGTCTAGTGAGTGGTGGCGACGTGCTACTTTCTAAAGACGGAACTTGTAGTAATAATGCCTTTGCGGATGTAGAGGCATGCGTAAATGCGGGTGCGGTTTGGACGTGGGGGGCTCCAGAATTATTAGAATTGACTATAACTAGTAATATTCCTACCCCGATTGGAATTATGTCTGGTTTCACCGCCACTGCTTATTTTTCATATGATGATGATGATATTCAATTTTTTATAACAGACGAAAGTGATAACATTTTAAAAAAAATTGGAACCAATACTGATTCAGCAGCGGCAATTCATCCCGCAATTATTTTGGATACCCAAGCGGCATCTTTTATTGATGCCCAAACCAGTATGGCTGATGATAATTCTAATGACTATGTCACGGTAGTGTTTGATGAACCAGTATTTGGAAATAATGCGGCGGGTGCTAGAGTGTCTAATCTTACGGCACGTTTAGAACAAAATGGCGGGACGGCTACAGCAGCATCCCATAGCGGTATTCAAAGTATTACTGGCGAAGAATTGTTGCCTGGTGCCTCTTCCATACGTGTTCTCTTGTCTATTGTCAACGAACCTGCAAATGGTTTGGAAGGAATTTTCATTAAACCTGGCAATGACGAGGCTGTTTTTGACCGCGCGGGAAACGCAACACTTACTACAGAGGAAACTGAGGAAATCTATCTTACTGATCAAAAAGAGCCCGAAGTCACTATTTTGAATGATCTAGATAACGACGCTTTTTTAGCAACGAATGATGGAATTATCTCCTCGCCGAATTATGTTGATCACAATGAATTTAGATCAGTGAAATATGTGAATACGGAATTTATTATTTTTGAATTGAATGTAAGAGATGCTCGTAGTGAAGCGGATGTTTACCCAATGGTCGTGGAATGTGACGCGAATGGTGTTCCAATAATTCTCGACCCAGCTATAGTTATTGATGATGGCAGCGATGGTGGTGCGATATTCACTTTGGGTACTGCTATAGCAGATGGTGAATATGATGGCACTTTTGTTTTAAGTGTTAGTGACGAAGTAGAAAACGTAGGGTCGGTTACTGCCTTACCTTTTACCTATGACAGAACAACACCAGCAATTTCCAGCGCTACAGTAGATACAAACAGTAATGAGTATATTGAAGTAACCTTTGACGGTGAGCTATTATTTAATTCTGATGACGCCAGCGGTGCACTGCAAGCAGACGACTTTGTGATCACCCTTACCGGTGAGAGTGGAAATGCCACACTCCCTGCTGAAGGTAATAATACACCTGATTCTTTAAAAAATGATGAAGGCGATCCCGTGGCAGCAGGGGACCATGTGTTTCGCCTGTACATGGATCTGATATACCTGAATCCGAGCGATACGGCGAATGGTAATGAAACCATCACTGTTTTACCAGCTGCGAACGCAATATATGATGCTGCCGGTAATCCTGCCAATGATGCTATACAAGCCGATAATACGGATAACTTGACTGATTTTACACCACCTTTCCTTGAGATTGATGTTGACATTGTAGGCAATTCAGTGGACGGTACGAAATGGGTTAACGATGCCACACCACAACTTAGTTTGACAGGTACTGACAGTTATTCAGAAACATTAAAGCTGACCTGTGAGGTAAATGGAAGTCCTGATCATGGTATTACCACAACACCACCAACCACCCCTCAAATCCTTACCTCTGGTAGCTCTACACTTATAACCATTAGTGACCCTCTAACTGATCGTGCTTATAATGATAATGCAATTCGTTTTTATCTTTACGATGAAAATGACAATTTGTATTCGGGGTGTACAATTCCTGACTTTACCATTGATACCACTCCACCTGAGTTTTCATCTGTTATTATAGATCCCAGCAACCCAGTGGATAATCCGAACTCACATATGATAGTGACCTTCGATGACAGTGAAATTCTATATAGCCTACCCACTGCTGAAGGTCAATTAACCAATGATGGGATCATTACCCTTGTTGACTCTGATAGTACGGAAGTCCTTTTTCTTGATGTCACTGCCATAGAACATCCTTATGATGGCAGCCAGAACAAGTTCCGTTTATCAATATCATTACTTAATGATTATATACCGGATGGTACAGAGGTGATCTCAGTCATAGTTGATATTAATACCATTTATGGTCGGGCTGGCAATGCCGTTGTTAATCCGGCTCAAACTGCTACTTCTAATGATGTAACCCTTATTGATCAGACACCGCCAAAACTGGTTAGAGCTGATTTATCCTATCCCGAAATTTATGATGACATTAGTCCAACCTATGTATATGGAAGAAATTATTTTAACGATATCAATCCAACAGTGACACTTATGGCCACTGATGAACTCGATCAATATTTAAATATATTTTGCGAAGTAAATGGTATACAGGTTAACCTGAACCCCCACCGGGATGCCCAGAATGATACTATAATTGAAAGAAATGATGCTACAGTAATCAGGATCGAAACTGCATTACTTACTGATGATAATCCCTATAGTTTTAATCCAGATTCTGGGACTCAAATCTTGTTTTATGCTCAGGATGATAGAGGCAATAAAAGTGAAAATGCAGTCTGCTTTAAAGAATTATTATCTGACACAATTGATGGTGGCAGAATAGCATATTTAGAACCTAATCACATACAAATTTTGGAAGAACAATGCATACTGCCTGCAGACAATTCCTACATTGATATAGTGTTCGATGGTCCTGTATATGGTAATGATGAAATACCGCTAGAGCCTTTATCGCAGACGAGGGGACTTAGTATTAATTTTTTACAAAATGAAGATGGAACAGCCACTGGATGCACTATTAGCAGTATAAAAAAGAATGATAGTATCATCGAGAGTGAGGCCAGTGATCTTACGGGCGGTGAGGAAACGGTTCGTGTTTTTTTGGAGGTAGATGGTACACCCAATGGTCTGGAACAGATTGAGATTGGACCTCTTAATAATGCCAGTGTTTATAGTCGTTCTACAGCGGTTACGCCAGATACGGAAACTACTCAAAAATTTTTACGTGACAATATGGCGCCTGAAATTACAATAACCGACATTGTTGGTAATATAGTCGATTATGGATTAGAGGATACTACATATATTAATGACCCCACGCCGACATTTGACATCACTGCTACAGACGCAAAAAGTACAGGTGATGGTGCATTAACCTTGACTTGCCAAGTAGATGGGAATAATAAGAATATTGATATCACTGCTTTGACGAATGGAAATCTTGAAAGTATAACGATTACCGATGAATTGAATGATATTCTCTATAATGGTACTATGATTACATTTTTTGTTGAGGATACATCAGGAAATGTTGGCACAGGCAGTCCCAGTTTTTTTGTCCTGGATACAGTTCGGCCGTTTAATCCGGCTATAGATACAATAATTACAATCACAGGCAGATCATTTCCAAGGTACTGGAATAGTGATAATACAGCTTTAAATGTGACCGTTAGTTTCCCTATACTGGGGGATTCTTCTCTTCTAGGCGGCGAGATACAGCTAAAAGCATTAAGAACTGAAAACCCTGACGCTGGTTATGCGGATTTGGGCGCTCGGGTCAAAATCCCATTAGATAGTGATTGGAATCCAGGAGACCCCATTGATGATGTCATAGTTACTGTTGAAGCGGCAGTATTTGAGGCTTTGGATGGCTTTGATGATCCAATTACGAGCTACCACATTTCCGCTGTGGTATATGATCGGGCATTAAATCCTAACTTAGCTGAGCCTTATAGCACTCAAGAATTGGCCAGTAACCTGTATATTGATTATCAACCATTACCAATTGTTATTGACCAGATACTACCTGCGCCTGATACTGTAGGTGCACACAACTGTATTATACCCACAAATGCATTATACAGTGATACTTCCGTTCATTACTGGAATATTAGTACGGAAAGTATGGAAGTAAATATTGTTTTTCCGGATAGTTTGGGCAATGGGATACCGGACGATTCGACACTAATCGGTGGCGAGGTTCAGCTATTTGCGAGTATTGGCGGATTGCCACCAGAGAATTTAGGGTCATTAATATCTATCGCCGCCACCAATTTTGATATTGAAATTCTGGCTGAAATGGAAGATCCCGTTAATGGCGTTGAAGATTTAGATAATTTCCAGGATGGTCAGGAATTGGTTATTACGGCCAAGGTCTGGGATCGTGCAGGCAATGTAAGAGACTGGGCAGCCAACACTACTGATGGTCCCCATGGTGGGGCTGTCAAGATTGATCAAACACCGGCAACAATTGAAACTATTAGTTCCACATCAGATAACGGCTGGTATATGGTTAATGATACAGTAAACATTCGACTAGAGGCCAATGAACCCATAGCTGTAGACACATTATGCTTGTTATTGTTATCTAGCGGAGAATTGGCAACGGCAACATATGATCCAGACGATCAAGGGACAGATGCTAGGATTCATGATTTCAGCTATGTGGTGGCGGAGGGTGAAACATCTGAGCCTGATACCAATGCCAACGGAGAAGTGGATGGCCTCTTGGAAATGACTAACATTGAACCATTCGAATTAAAACCTGACCCCATCAACCCAGAGGTACAAGAAACATGGACAATGGGTATCAAAGATTTGGCTGGGAACTACACACCTTACAGCTATAATGGTACGGTTAACATCCCTCAACCAAATACAAATGATGCATTGGACCAACAAGCAGAACTGCATATTGATGGTGAGGCGCCTACTGCTTTTTTGGCAGAAGAAAAGATCTCTTATAAAGCAATTGATAATATACATCCCATCGCCAGACCAATGATCTCGCCGAATGACCCTCTTCTTAATGGAACTCTTTGGGAATTTGATAATGGTGTTTACTGGAATACTACCCATACTGATTTAGATGTGATTGTAGGTTTAGATGAGAATGATCAGAGCTTGGCAAGCGGAAGCAATAGAGGTACTATCCAATTGAAAGTGAGCAGTGATCCGGATCCGATTGCCTCTCTGGATCAATATATTAATCTGAGTGTTGAAGAGGATATCCTACCAGCCAGCGTTGCCGCTGGATCCCAGACTATTACCCTCGCAGGCAGTGATGTGGAAGGTATTGCCGGATTTGCTGATGGTGCTGAAATACGTATTACAGCATTAATCAAAGATATTGCCGGTAATGAGAGTTCGTATTCTATCTCATCGGAAATGGATATGATAATGGTGGATTTAACCCTGCCGGACACAGTCGGTATCAGCTTAGGGATTATCATTGATCCAACTGTAGACCCGCCAGAAGAAAAGGTCCCAGACTACTGGAACATGCATACAAAAAATATTAGCATAGCCATACCATTACCTGATCCAGTAGCGGATACAACCATGGAAAATGGGCGTATTGATTTGCTGGGAAAAATAAACACAAGTACAATATGGGACACACTCGGTAGGATAGGATTGAAAGATGTATATTATCTGCAGCACCTTCAACCATTGGATACATTGAATTTGATTTTGGATTCTGTACGTGTCCCCTTTAATGCCGGTGTGGAAGATGACACTATTGGCGTTGAAGAGATCACTGGGTTTACTGATGGCAATGTACTGGAAATAAAAGCAGTGTTGTATGACCGGGCGGGGAACCCGATCAATTATGACCTTGGTCCGAATGCAACATTGTTAATTGATGAAACAGCGTCCGTTATAACTATGACCACACCAGTAAATGGTTCTCATGGCAATACTGCAACAGTAGCTTATGAATTAACTGAGGATATTGCATCGGGTATAATAACCTGGAATCCTGAACCTGGGGCATTGGATACAGTCCATTCAAAGATCCTTGTTGGGGATGAATTAAATCAGGGATCATTTACTGGTTTGATCGTTAACAGTCCTGAATTGGTAGATAGTACAATCTATGATATAATCTTCACTGCAACTGAAGTGCCTGGGAATACTATAATTAATGACACAATCCTATCCTTTACATTTGATACGCTGGCACCAAATTTTTCAATGCTGGGTCCAGATAGTCTTGCTTTTATAAATAATTCTCGCGTGTCTTATAAGATCAGCGAGGACCTGGCATCTGGGCAAATTAAATGGAAAAGAATTAGTGGTATAACGGAAGAAGAAAACACCGTATATATAATTGATCTGGTAGAGCCTGAATTAGAAGGCATATATCATACTAATATATTACCTGCTAATGATAACGAGGATTTCTTAGTTGATGGGGAAATCTACAATGTTACTTGGACGGGAATAGACAAAGCTGGTAACCCAACACGGTTGGAATTTATTTCTACAGAAGTAGTATATGACACAACACACCCCACGGCAGAGTTGATTTATAATAATTATATTGTAGGTGAAAATTATCCTCTTACAATTACTGTGAATTTTTCAGAGCCCATAAGGGATGATCCATTAATTAATATTGATTACCAGGGATTAAATAATGATGTTCAAGATACCTTATTAAAGGATCCTGATTTTGATGATAGCACCGTTTGGTATTTTAATACACTGGTGCCACCTGGCCATAATAATTCAGGGATTGCTTTTGTTACTATTGATGCCCAGGACCGGGCCTCAAACCCACTGCTGGTTTATTATAATCGAGATACATTAGAAGTAGATAATTTTTTACCGTCTTGCCAATTGCAATATATAAATATTAGTAAGAATTGGCTCATCAACGAAGGTGGGGGGGGGAATGAGATTGAAATACGCGGTGATTTTAATAAGCCCATAACCGAAACTCTTCCAGTGATCAATATTGCCTATGGTGATTCAACTGATGCTTCCTTTGCGGGACTATTACCATCTGACTCAGCGGCTGCTGGTTCAACTTTTACTTGGTATGTTACACTTCCCGGTGATTCAATCAATAGTGGTTCCATGCTGGTAGACTTACTAGCCTATGACCGAGCGTTATCAGATATATCCTCTGATTCTACCTTTAACGATACTATTTTTATTGTTGACAACATACCGCCGGCATTGGGAATAACTGACACCATAGTTCCTTATGGTTATAATGCCCAGCCGGGCTGGATAAACGCGTACACTGATAGTATTGGTATTGAGGCTCAAATGCCTGAAGACCCATCACTTCCATTTAATAGGAGGGGTGGGATTGATGTACAGATCAAAAATAAAAATCGTCCACCATCTCTTTGGGTTCCTATTTCTAATATCGGATCTCCATACGGTGATAGCCTGACAGTGTATGGAACCCAATTGTTCTGGCGCAGTATGGATGAAATTACCAATATTTCCGACACGTCGGATGGTTTCGAGCCGGGTGTTAGCTTGGTTCATGGGGACACATTAATGTTCCGATTATTAGTATCGGATAGGGTTGGAAATACAACGATATATGAAACTAGTAATACAATGCTGGTATATGATCCTATTCAGCCAAAATTAATCGTACTTAACAGTGGTAATATGTTCACAGAAACTGCCTTAGTGTCAACGGACCGAATTACCGCAGGGTGGTCTGGTTCAGTTGATTCCAGCTATCAGGGTTTTGCAGGATCAGGTATTCAAGAATACAAATATAAAATTATGGAATATGACACCTTTCCACCAATAGATACTTTAACGATTGTTGATTGGACATCGACCGGTATTACTGTTTCTTTCGATACTACCCTGGATTTGACCCCCTTAAATCTTTATCAGGTATTTATAACGGCGGTGGATACTGCTGGTAACGAGCTTTCTACTATGGATACAACTTTCGATGATGATGGGAATGTTTTATCTGTTGAAGTGATCCCCTCACCGGTAGGATCAAATGTGTTACCGCGGCATAATACAGCGCCACTTATAGAATCGTTTACTGCAAATACAGCTTGGGAAGATAGCCTTTATACTGCGCAGGTTATGGTAACAGATATGGATGTTACTACGACAAAAAGTGATAGTTTTACCTACCATATTGACTGGGATACTATGACTACTATTGTTGCGGGAGACCCTGTTTTCCCGATCCCGGATGTGGATTACCCATTAGGAGCAACCATTGCTATTGATATAAGTACCGGGGCAATCACCTGGACGCCATTACCACCTGACACGGGCATATTTGATGTGGAAATTATCGTTATGGATGCTTGGGATTTTGCTGATACTCTGGTTTATCCGCTGACAATATTTCCAGTAAATGACCGGCCCTATTTCAGGTCTGGAGAAGCATGGGATACTACCTATAATTTACCGGACCTGCCATTGCCCGATACTTCAATCTTTGAAGACTCGGAAGAAGTTTTTGTCCTAAACCTGACACAATATATTCTTGACGAGGACAATAATGATAGATGGGACATTGCCTGGCAGGCAATCATGGAGGACACCATAACACACCCAGGGTATCCTCGAATATCTCTTGTATTCGGTCCTGGTACCACAGAATTAGTCAAGGAAAGACTACGCTCAAAATATTTACCGTCTAGCAAAAGAAAGGAACTTCATGGTGATATTGTTCAACGAGCAATCCCTGATCGTCTGGAACGATCGACAGCGCGATTGGTCAATCTCGACCTGGTGCAGGATTCAAGCGGTATCACATCTGCCGAAATTCAGGCTGATTCCAACTATTGGGCTGATAATATTAAGATTACATTCGTAGCGACAGATATTGAGGAAACATTCGCGGTTGATTCCTTATTATTTGATATTGTACCCATCAATGATCGTCCTCGCTGGATTGAAATACCAGAGCAGGACATAATAGAAAATGACACCTTGAAATTTGATGCAGGTGCTTACGTTTATGATGAAGATGATACATTGCTGACATTCAATACTACGATTGCAGCAAGCTGGACAATGGTTAATGGATCATGGACCGTTGATCCTACGGGAGCAGATCTGACAATTTTTCCCTCTGAATATACATCCACCGATCTGGGTGATACGCTAATGATATTACCAAACCAGGTGTGGAGTGGGTATGCGTTTATTGAGATCATAGTTACTGATGAACAGGGTGCTCGTGATACAGTGGTATTTCGGTTGAACGTGAAGCACTTTCCCCGTCCGCACTTATCCATAAGTGTGGTCCAGAATAATGCTTTCACGAATTTCTTCGATGTGATAATAACTGATACCCTGGAAACAGCGAGGAATGTAATTCTCGATATTGAAAACGATAGAATAGAATTGGATACCCTGGATAAATTTACCTATCTGGGTCATACACAATTTCAAGATCCCGGTAATTATGAAATTGAGGTCTATGCAGCTGGAATTGTAGGTGATACGATCGTGTTCCGTTCTATAGGTTTAGCCCTGGCCCGGACCCTGGGGCGCTGGAGTGGATCCAGTCCGGATGGGTTATTCAATATCACTGGTGAGGCTGGTGCGGTGAACATGGACCAGTCCATCCTGGTGGTGGATTCCACCATGTTCAAAAAAGGGTATACCGGCAGCTATAAACTGGGTGATGAGGTCCGAGTATTTAATAAGCCGGTAGAAGTATCCCTTGCCAGTTATGATGATGAGCTGGCTTTATATCAGCGTAATACCGATAATACCTGGACTGAGTTACCCTCGTATAACGAACAGGGCCGGATACGGGCCTATACGGATAAGATGGGCTATTTCCGGTTAGGGCGCAAGACACTTATTGTACCGGGACTTACCAGCCTGGGCCAGAACTATCCCAACCCCTTTAACCCGGTAACGAATATTACCTATGATGTGGGCTTTGTGGATGGTCCCGAGCAGCAGGTAAATCTGTCGATCTACAATCTCCTGGGCCAGCAGGTAATTACCCTGGTCAATGACCAGCGCAGTATCGGCCGGCACAGTGTCAAGTGGTATGGTAAGGATAAGAGTGGTATTAGTGTAGCCAGCGGTATGTATTTTGTCCATATGACCACCAGTACCGGTAAGGTCCAGACCAAGAAGGTGATGCTGTTGCGATGAAACATAGTAGACTATTACTATCGATATTTATCTTGCTGCTCATTTTCGTAGCCTGCCGCAAGCAGTGGAGCGCCACGGAGGAGGATATGGCCAATTACGGCTGGAGTCTATATGAACAGGGAGAGTATTTAGATAGTTATGAATGGTTCAGCAATTCCATCCGGGAAGATCTGGAATACCAGGACGGATATAATGGTTTGGGCTGGACCTTTGGTAAGTTGGTGGAACTGGACAGTGCCATCCAGGCTTTTGAGATGGGACTGACCAAACCCCAGAACCCGCGGATGCTTGATATTGTGGCCCATGATCTCTTGGCAGGGCTTACTTTTGCACATAGCGCTTTAAAGCATGATTCCAGCGCGGTAGTATATGGGGATTCACTGATTTGGTTGATTGAACAGAAGATCGGGGAAAAGACCTGGATTTTCCCCCATGATTCCACGACCAATTACCTGGATGTACATGTTACGCTGGCGTTATCTTATTTTTCCTTATCGGATTTTACTGAGAGTATGGGACACGTCCAGGCGATCAAGACGGCCTTGAATCCAGCTTCACCGCCCTGGCTGGTTAATACGACCACAATAATCGGTCGAGATCAACTAGCTGCTGAGGTAGAATACCTACAGAATTACCTGCAAGGCAGGTAATATGTCATTAAAACCCGTTCAGCTGTTCCCAAATAAAGGACAGGGGCATAGTTTTTATATGGAAATGGCCCTGCAGCAGGCGGCCAGGGCATTCAAAAAAGATGAAGTACCCATTGGTGCTGTTGTTATTCGCGGTAATACAGTTATAGGTCGCGGTTACAACCAGCGGGAATCCTTAAAAGACCCCACCGCCCACGCAGAAATGATCGCGATTACGGCGGCAGCCAATACAAAAGAGGACTGGCGGTTGGATGATTGTGTACTCTATGTTACCAAGGAACCCTGTCCCATGTGCGCTGGGGCGATCGTGAATTCCAGATTGAAAATGGTGGTTTTTGGATGTTATGATGAACAGGAAGGCTGTTGCGGGTCGCTTTATCAGCTTTGTGGTGATCCCAGGTTTAATACCCAGGTAGCGGTTAAAGGTGGTGTTTTGGAAGAAAAATGTTCGGGTATGATCCAGGAGTTTTTTCAGGTAAAAAGAGAAAAAAAGGACTAGCGGTGTATAAATACTCAAAGGATATAAGCTGGTTGAAATTATTACAATATTTGATTTTACTATCTATTCTGTCACCCGTGTCAGCAAAAAATGTTGCAGGAATCCAAATAACGGGCGGTTATGGACCAGCTGTAGCAACTCATGGATATTTTAACAGTACAACGGTAGTTACTATTGAAATAGAGTTATCTGATCCTTATGATGATGGTGGTGCGGAAGATCTAACCAATACTTATATTTATTTGAAGATGGGTACAAATAATGATGATTCACAGTTGGCTTATCATCAATATAATGTTAAACAAGGTAGTGCAACCATTTTGAATAGTGCTGGTGGAACAATTGATGGTAGAACAGATCCAAGTGGAACTGATCCTGATGGTGATCCGGATTATTTGAAATTCGAAATCACCAAAGCTGATATTGAAGAAAATTTTTCCGATGATTTAAATGATGAACCTACTTGGTTAGATTTTGTTGTTGTTTTTGAAGATTTTGATAGTAATACAGATAGTAATATAGATTCATTATATGTGGACTGGGTGGTGGGTGCTGCAACAGAAATCAGTCTTTTTTGGGATACAGAGATACCGACATTTTCTTGGGCAGCTAATGATTTCAGTTCATATCAGTGGTGCGATGTTGATGGTCATTCTGGTGTCCACTATACTAGGTACTATAAGAGTGAAGTTTTTACATACGAAATAAGTGAACCCCTCACATCTGGCAACATTTCAGTTAATGGATATAACCATTCCACTAATAATGATTTAAATGGTAATGATGATACGGATCCATTATCGGGTGATTATCTCGTTGGAGAGACAGAGCTTACTCTTGATTTAACTGGGGATTTTGATCTGGAGGATGGGGATTATTATAAATTAATATTTAGTGGAACAGACATTGCTGGTAATGTGCGAGCGGAAGGTGCTTGTATTGAAGATCCTGATATTGATCATCCTGAAATTGATAATCAGCCAGATTGTGAAGCTAATGGATACGTATGGAATGTTTATTGGTATCGAATAAAATTTGATCAAACAGCCCCGACTTCATTGGAATATGAAGCTTCATACTTTAGAATAAATTGGCCTCCTGAAGGAAACCAAGGAGATTGGGGTGTATCTATTCCAGCTGATTTCCGAGCGATATATCCATCAGGACCTAATAACACCATGGGGATCACCTATAGTGGGAGAGTTGGATTTGAACATAATGATTATGCTCCTGGTAATGGTGGTTCAGCTCAAAACCTAATATTTGTATACCAGTGGTCTGAAGAAATACGGGATTTGGATGTGGATGATTTTTCTCTTTGGCATGAAGATGGTAACCAAATACCCATAAATATTGTACAGGTTAACCCGGATACTCTTTATTCAGCCCGCGCAGATACTAGTGATGACTTTAGACATGATATTATTGATGGAAAATCGGTACATATATTAAGACTTAGACCTATTTCTGAAGAGGGTGAGATAACTCTCAAGATCAATGCAGATAAGATTACTGATTATGCAAAAAATCCCATTGATGGCACTACAGATGGTGGTGATGAGGCTGATGTTTATGAATTCAAATTTATTCACGACTACACACGCCCGGATTTAGTTACTTTATCAGGTCTTGGTGTCAGTTCAAATAGTGTAATTTCACAAAGTACTGTACACAATGGCCGAAACGGCGAGGTTCCGGAAGATATCCAGATTACTTTTGATTGGGAAGAAGAGGTTAATGATTTTACACTTGGTGTTTTATCTCCCGGTACTTTCGGTCCGTGGGATGGAACTGAGACTCTCGAAGAAGACCCTGCTTCCTTGGGACATTATACCCTGACCATCCCAACAGATTTAATGAATGTTGATAGTCCCGGGAAGACAATTATTATTAACATCAATGGATTGGGAGTAACGGATCTAGCAGGAAATGCAAGTACTGTGAATACATTCTTTTCTTTCCTTTACGATACTTTCAAACCAGAGATTAATATTAGCGCTGAGGGTGCGGTAACTGGTCTAATTGCAAATGATGAAGTCGCATACCGGGGCAATGACACTGAATCGGAACTTATTACACTGACTATTACTATTTCTGATATTGCACCAGTCAATTTTTTGCGTTCCCAAATAAGTAAATCCAATAGCAATATTACGGCTTGGACACCTATGGTGGAGGTAAGTAGTACTGATTATGATTTTTTCGGGGTTTTTCAAAGTACAAATGATTTTAGTGATGACAATATTTATTATACGTCAAAAAATAGTGCGAACTGGGAAAACCAAAATACTAAAGCTTTAGCACAGGGAGGAGGAATATGTATAGATCACCCTGAATTTGATAATCAAACAAATTGTGAAGCAGGAGGCTTTACATGGGAAGAGGGTACACAAGGAGATTACCGAACAAACGGTACTTATTTGGTGGCCATAGAGAGTTCCGCAGAGAATGATTATGTAAAGAGTATCCTTCACATTATGGGTGAAAGTAGGATGACTATTGGAGCAACGGATGGACCAACGGATGAGGATGAAGGTAACTGGAAATGGCAATATAGTTCTGATGCTCCGATATTATTTGGCACTGGACAGGGGGACGCATTTGCCCTAGTGGACCCACCAACAGAGGAAGACGATCCTACATCTTGGTATGAAAATTGGTCTGGTAATGAGCCCAATAATTTATCTTGGGAAAGCACCCCTAATGACCACGGATTTATTGCAAGTAGTGGTAATTGGATTGATTCCTATTCTTGGTATAATAAAAAGGCGGTTCTTGAAGTAGATAAAGACCAGATGAACGTGTTTGAAATGCCTTTATCAAGTCTTG
>ERZ651768.1347-NODE-1347-length-18033-cov-7.559033_pt1 | contig 18033 bp, 14 predicted proteins | sample MGYA00514754_ERZ651768 | MGnify/ENA metagenome assembly ERZ651768
AATTCCCCATGGGTTGTTTGTCGGCTTTGGGTGGTGCCAAACAGGGCTACCCGGCCCAATTGGACGCGATCCCCAGTTCCCGGAGGATTGAACTCATGAGCCGACGCTACACACCTTACAAGATGTTCCATTTCACCGAAAAACTGGACAGTCTTCTACTTAATGAGGAAGGTATTGCTGGTTTACAGCAGCATGATCGCCCCTAACAGCAACAGTAGGGCGCCGGATATTACAGGAATTCTCTGGGTCTTTTTGTCGATTATCTCTATTATCTGAGACTGCTCCAAAGCCCGATTTCTATACCTCGTCCGTAACACCGATTTGAGTGGGATCGGAAGCTGTCTGTTCATTCGATAGTCGCTCAGGCGATAGTTGGTTTGATGTTGATCATTCAGATCATCAATGACGCAGACCACATCAGTATTTTCCATCAGAGCAACAGCGTCCAAGAGAGCTTTAGCATTGTGGGTTGACGGACTCTTGATGTCGCTGCATGAAATAGCCATGTTGACGATACTCCCGCCATGTTGCCTTTTGGGATAACAATTCTAGGATCAAATCCACTCTTGATTACTGACCGTAGTCAAGGAAATGCACCTTCTCAGAAATCGGCCTTAAGAGTGAGTTCGTGGCACGAGCCACAGATTGGCACGCTTCACAGATAGTGCTTGTATTCTAAAACCTGATGATGAGCCAATTGACTTAGATCAAAACAAGAGGCTGCCTGGCCAACGATACTGCGAAGTGTAGTTGAGTATTTATCGACTCGTCTTTTTCTTGAAAAACAACTATTCAGCCTCCAGTGAACAATAGTTGACTGCGATGGCCAATGAATATCTATAGGGGAAATCGATGAACAAAGCTTTGCCAGTGAGCCACATAAAAGATGCTTCTGGAATGTTGCTCACCTCCGAGTGTGAAGCTGATCCGAATTTGGAGTTTATACCGCTTATAGTGCGGATGAAACTAGATCTGGCTGGAGTTAAGATAAGTTTAGACGACTGGCAGGCGCTTTCTCTTGAACAGCGTATGGGTTTGATTTTTTCAGCGAGTGACAATGATGTCGGTTTGTTCAAATATGTACTGAGGTCGATGTTGGAAGAGATAGGAAGTTTTACCGACTACACAGAATCTGAGGGGCCCACAGTTAATGCTGAGTGGCTGGAATGCGCTGAGCCTGAAACGGTGGAAATATTTAGAAAACGCGCTCAATTTGAGGTTGATTGGCATGCTCTAAGTTACTTTGGACGTTTTGTTCTTTGCTATGCGGTCAAAAAAGATTGCGCAGAGCTTTGTCAGCAGGCAATGCAAGAATTGTGTGATCTGAAGCAAATGCAGCGAGCTGATGTCAATAGTTCGAAGTCCGAACTGAATAGTACTTTTGGCTTCGATATACACAGTTGATCTTTGACTTGGGTCAACAACCAACACTGTCCGATCATATACAACTGTCCCGTGTGTATTCAATTTGGCCTATACACCAAGGTAACAGCTATCCCACCTAAGGAGGGGAAATTACAAAAAATAATGTAAAACCTGTCTCCAACTTGCTGAACTATTCCTCCGATTCAGCGCTGGCACTCAGTGATCAAATGCAAGTCATTGCTTGGAATCATAAAGCCGAGGAATTAACGGGCTACTCGGCAGCCGAGGTGATTGGCAGACAGTGTTGGGATGTTCTCGGTGCGATTTTGAATCATGGGGAGCCATTATGTGCACCTAATTGTAAAATTTTTGATTGTTTACGAACCCAAATACCTTTTGCGGTGAACGCTTGTCGTATACGGCACAAAAAGCGCAATTGGATCTCTGTCAACATCTCTTCTTTGGTTATTCCTCCTCAAGACCAGAGTCCGCACGCTGATTCGGTAGTGGCAGTTGTTTTTTTTCGATCAGATCAGGCTGCTAATTTACAAGTATCTAAACATGAAACACTGCGCGTGTTTACTCTAGGTCACTTTGGTTTGGCAGTAGGAGACAGAGGTATCGGAATTGAGTGTTGGAAGCGAAAGCAAGCACTGACATTGCTGAAATGTTTGGTTGCACAGCTTGGGCGGCCAGTTGATCGCGAATGGTTGCTTGACTGCCTGTGGCCCGATATCGACGAAAAACGTGGATGGGGTCGACTCAAAGTAGCTATTGCTTATTTGCGCCGAGAATTACGAGCTAATGGTATTAGGAGTGAGGTAGTAAAGACGGTCGGTAACGCCTACCTGTTAAGACGCGACGCTGTCTGGGTGGATGCGGATGTTTTTGAACATTTGATCAATAGCGGAAAAGAGCTGCAAGAAAAAGGGCAATGGAGCGATGCAGTACGGCGCTATGACGAGGCTCAGTGTCTATACCGAGGTGATTATCTGGAAGAAGAGCCGTTTTCTGATTGGTGTGCCGCAGAACGTGAGAGGCTTCATGAGATCTATTTGGAAATGTTGGCTAGGCTGGCAGAATGTCATGCAGAGTTAAATCAGTACGCTCGGGCTATAGAAATTTGCCGTAAAGCGTTGGCATTTGACTCCGGCCGAGAAGACATGCATTGCGCACTCATGAAGTATTTGGTGAAGCGTGGTCAATCCACCTTGGCATTGGACCAGTATCGACGCTGTCGACGGACTCTACTCCGGGAATTTGGTGTGGAACCATTGCCGGATACCCAACGTTTGTACCAGAAAATTCTCGACCAGAGAAAGCATATCCCTGCGTCTGACAAGCAATACCGCGGTTATTCAACCCCTGTTCACGCTAAATCAGCCACCCGCTGATCCAATAGAGGGTTATGCCTGGTGGGATTGAGTTCGGCCAGGCAGTCAACATTTCCAATTCTCTGATGCTCTTGATTCGCGAGTTAATTGGGTAGCAGTAGTGTGTCGTGTTTGCTGATTTTGGAGCTCCTGCTGTTACTGGAGTGTCACCACAGCATGATACTTGTAACTCACTGGAATGAGATAAATGTAGCGAACAGGGCATGACTCGAAAACGCGTTAAAGATTCTTTTGTCGCTCGTATGTGGTTGGAGTCTGGAAATCCGGAGTCGGGAATCCAGGAGGGTACGAGTTGGCGCGGCTACATCCGACATGTTCAGAGTGATGAGGCGCGTTACTTTCAGACTCTCATTGAAATGAGCGATTTTATGAGCCAGTTGACGGGAGTGAAGGGACCAATGTTGTCCAGGCAATCGCTGGAAAATTCTACCAAGCAGTAATAAAGAAGATACGGACCAATTAACCCGTGACTCAAATGGAATTAATAGCTCTATCAAGCGTTAGTCAAAAAAGAAAGAACTTTTTATCCATGAATTCTGTACGGTCGACAACACACTGGGTAGGTGTATTACTGACGGTGACCCTCGTTACTTGGTTGGGGTCGATCCAACATAGTGTGGCAGCCGAGTCTGGTGAACAGGTTTTTCAAAGCCGTTGTACGGCTTGCCACACCATCGGTAAAGGGAAATTAGTGGGACCTGATTTGAAAGGGGTAATCTCGCGCCGGGACGAAGGTTGGCTAATACGTCAAATCAAAGAGCCCGATAGCTTGATTGCCGAAAATGACCCGATTGCAATGCAGTTGGTGAAAGAAGCCAACGGTATGCCGATGGTACAGCTCGGATTGACCGACGCAGAAGTGGCAGCAGTCATCTCATATTTAAAGAGCATAGATCAACAAGAGTCTGTGGCAACCAGTTTTCCTTCTCGGTACCTGCCTACCGTGATCGTGACCATAATGCTGTTGATTGGTATCACCTTGATAGGGCTCAGAGCAGGAAGGAAAAAAGTGGATGTGAGATGAGTTCAACACCCAAAAATATCTACAAGGAAGAATAGTGAAAAAGGGCAGCAAATGGTTTAGCGTAAATGAAGATTCCCGCTCTTGGGAGGACTTCTATAGAAAGCGGTGGAACCATGACTACAGTGTGCGAACAGGTCATGGTGTGAACTGTTCAATGGCTTGTAGTTGGGAGGTCTTCGTAAAAGACGGGCTTATTTGCTGGGAGCTTCAGAAAACAGATTATCCACAGATCGATCCTGATATCCCAAATGTTGAACCAAGGGGTTGTCAGCGGGGCGTTACCGCTTCCTGGTATCCCTACAGCCCTTTAAGGCCGAAGTTTCCGTACGTACGCAAAGTGCTGTGGGATTACTACGCCGAAGAGCGCGCTAACGGCAAAGACCCCGTTGATGCTTACGCAAGCGTCGTCGAAGACCAGGAAAAGTCGAAAAAATATAAGTCCGCAAGAGGCAAGGCAGGCTGGAAGAGGGTCAGTTGGGACGAAGCGACCGAACTGGTTGCGGCGGGCCAGATTCATACCATCAAAAAGTACGGCCCCGACCACATGGCCAACTTTTCACCGATCCCGGCAATGAGTTTACTCAGTTTTATTTCCGGGCACAGATATAACAATCTACTGGGCGGCATTTATTGCAGCTATTACGAGTGGTATCACGACCTTCCGCATGTCTCATCTTCCATGTTTGGGGACCAAACAGAAAACTGCGAAAGCTCTGACTGGTATCTAAGTACGTACTGGGTCGTTGCCGGTTCCAACATAAACATGACCCGCACCGCTGACGCCCATTTCATCTCCGAGGCAAAATACCGCGGCTCAAAAATCGTGGTGATTTCGCCGAACTATTCAGACGTAACAAAATACGCCGATACCTGGGTTCCACTGGTACCCGGGAGTGATGGTGCCTACCTGATGGCTTGTATCCACGTGATCCTGAAAGAGTTCTACGTTGACAGGGAAACGCCGTACTTTATCGACTACGTAAAACAATATACAAACCTGCCCTTCCTCGTGGTTCTGGAAAAAGATGGTGACAAATATCAGATGGGGCGCTTCCTGCGGGCATCCGATATTGCGGAATATACCAACCAGGAAAATGCCGATTGGAAACTGATCATGATCGATAGTTCCGATAAGTTGCATGTTCCCACCGGCTCGGTCGGTTTCAGATGGGAGGAGGAACCCACTGGCAACTGGAACCTGCAGCTCAAAAACGCCGTCACCAACGAGGATTTCGATCCCCTCCTCACCCTTTTAGGAAATGATGACCAAAAGGCAATGGTCTCGTTTAGCGACTTTACCGATACCTTCTCCATTGATTTGAGCAAATCAACCGGGGAAAGCCATACCGCAGTGGAAATATTGCGCGAAGTTCCCGCCAAGAAAATAAGAACAGCCGATGGCAAGGAACTACTCATTACCACCGCCTTTGACCTCACGATAGCACAGGCCGGTGTGTCGAGAGGACTGGCGGGTGATTATCCCGAGGACTATGACGACCCGAAACCCTATACCCCGGCCTGGCAGGAGGCGCAGACTGGCGTGAGCAGAGATCTCGCTATACAGGTGGGGCGGGAATTTGCTGACAATGCTGAAAAGACAAAAGGGAAGTCTCTGTTCATAACAGGTCCGGGAATTCAGCATTTTTACCACGGCGCATCTTTGTATTACCGCAACCAAGCGGTGATGCTTGCGCTTTGTGGTTGCAATGGGGTGAATGGGGGTAATTTCAACCACTATGTCGGTACCCAGCACACCCGCTTGAACGCCGCGTTTGTGAATCTTAGTGGTTGCCTCGACTGGGCAAGGCCGCCGCGGCTGATGAACTCAACCTCGTTGTGGTATTTCCATACCGGCCAGTGGAAATACGACAACATGCCGCTCGACACCCAGTGGGCCACGGGGGCTAAGAAACTCCCCGCTTTCAACCACGCGGCTGACATGAACGCGCTGGCAGTTAGGTTGGGATGGCTGCCGTTTTTTCCGCAGGTCGACAAACAAAACCCGATGAAGCTTTACCAGGAAGCCATCGACGCCGGCTGCCAATCCGATGACGAGGTGAAAAGCTGGGTTGCCGAGCGGTTCAGAAATGGCGAGTTGAATTTTGCCATTCACGATGTCGATGCCCCGGAAAACCAGCTGAAGATGCTCACCGTGTATCGCGGCAATCTTATCGGAACCAGCATGCGGGGACATGAACTGGCGCTCAAGCACTTCCTTGGAACAGGCCACAACGTTATGTGGGATGAGGAGCCGGCAAAAGACCTAGTAAATGAAATTGAATGGCATGACGAAGAAGCCATCGGCAAACTGGACTTTCTGGTAAACCTCAACTTCCGCATGGATTCCACCGCCAATTATTCCGATGTGGTTCTGCCGGCGGCCTTTTGGTACGAAAAATATGATGTCACCTTTGGTGATATGCACACCTTCGTGCATCCCTTGACGCCGGCGACAAAGCCGCCGTGGGAAGCTAAGCACGACTGGGAAGCATTCAAGCTTGTGGCCAAGAAGTTCTCGGAGATGGCGGAGAAACATTTCCCTGAGCCTGTTAAAGACATTGTATTCAATGCTTTGTGGATGGACAGCAAGGACCAACTCGCCCAGCCCCTGGGAGAGATTAAGGACTGGCGAAATGGCGACGTCGACCTCATCCCGGGTAAGACCTTCCCCAACATTGCCATTGTCGAGCGGGATTACACCAAGATTTATGACAAACTGGTTTCGCTCGGCCCGATGGTCAGCCAGCCTAAAGGCTACGGCTCCAAGGGGCAGTACACCGACTTGACGCCGATCGTCGAGGAAGAGCTCAAACACAACGACGCCTTGGACGTCAAGGACGGGCGTGTGTACTTCGAGAAACCGGAGCAGGCCTGCGAGCTCATCATGCAGATCTCTCCGGAACTTAATGGCCGACTGGCGTCACTCTTTTTCAAAGAAATGGAACAGAAAGTGGGGCTTCCTCTCGCCGACATGGTCGAAGGCGTCAAGGACAGGAAGGTTCACTACAAGGACATCATCTCGCAGCCGAGACGAATTCACACCACGCCACAGTGGAGCGCCGTGTTGTCGGATTCGGAGGGGAAACAGCGAACCTTCGCCCCGTGGACCATGAACGTGGAGCGGCTGAAGCCCTGGCACACCCTTTCGGGGCGCCAGGAGATCTACTACGACCATCAGGGTTTGAGGGAACTGGGAGAAGCCCTTCCAACCAATAAACCGCCGTTGGACATGGTCGCGATTGGCGACATCAAACCGGACAAGGCCGGGCCCAAGTCAAAGATCTTCCGTTTTATCACGCCCCACGGCAAATGGCAGATCCACAGCTCTTTCAGAGATCATTGGCCGATGCTGCACATGTCGCGCGGCGGCCCCACGGTTTGGCTAAATCCCGATGACTCGGATGAGATCGAGGTCAAGGACAACGACTGGGTCGAAATGTATTGCGAAAACGGCATTGAAGTCGTTAGAGCAGTGGTAAGCCACCAGGTGCCGCGCAACATGGCGATCACCTACCACCAGGTGGAGCGCAATGTGAACGTTCCGTTCTCGCCTCTTGCCAAGGCAAACAAGAGTTCCGACATGCGCGGCGGCAACAACAACGCCACCACGAGAATTCTGATGAACCCCCACACGATGATCGGTGGGTATGCCCAGTTCTCATACTACATCAACTATTGGGGAACCAGCCCGTCTGAACGCGACCACGGAGTCATCATTCGCAAGATGCCTTTAGGCCCCGAGAACAGGCCGGTTTATCGGGAACTCGACCTCGACAAAGTACCAGCAAAGTGAGCCTGAAGACCATGAAAGTAAAAGCTCAAATGAGTATGACCTTTAACCTTGAGAAGTGTATTGGCTGCAACACTTGCACGGTCGCTTGCAAGAACGTGTGGACGAACCGCGAGGGTGCCGAATACATGTGGTGGAACAATGTCGAAACCAAGCCGGGCATTGGCTATCCCAAGCAGTGGGAAAATCAGGATTTGTGGAAGGGAGGATGGGAGAGGGTCGGTGACAAGCTGAAGCTTCGCTATGGCAATAGGAGCTACATGCTCTCCAATCTCTTCTTCAATCCCCATGTGCCGGAGATGGCGGATTACTACGGTGATGGCGACGTCTATACCTTTACCTACGACGACCTGCATGACAACAAGCCGACCGACCAGCCGCCGGTCGCGCGCCCGAAATCCATGGTTACGGAAGATGAGGACATTCCGATCAACTGGGGGGTGAACTGGGAAGACAACGCCGGCGGCACCCACATTACCGGCAAGCACGATGTAAATTTCGGGAAGATGAGCAAGGAAGAGATGGAGGCGACGCTCAAGTTTCGTGACTGCTTCTACTTTTATCTTCCCCGGATATGCAATCACTGCCAAAACGCCGCCTGCGCAGGCGCCTGCCCATCCGGCGCTGCTTATAAGCGGGAAGAGGACGGCGTTGTTCTCATCGATCAAAACAGGTGCCGCAGCTGGCGCTACTGCATCTCCGCCTGCCCGTATAAAAAGGTCTACTACAACTGGGCCAGCGGAAAGATGGAAAAATGCATCCTCTGCTATCCCAGAATCGAATCGGGTTTGCCACCGGTCTGTTTCCATTCCTGTGTAGGAAAGATCCGTTCTTTCGGACTTATTTTCTATGACATGGACCGGGTAGAGGAAGCCGCGCTGGCGGACGATAAAGACCTTGTCGAAGCGCAAAGAGACATCATCCTGGATCCGTTTGACCCGGAGGTCATAAAGGGCGCCAAGGACAGTGGTATCAGCGATGACTGGATCGACGCGGCACAACGTTCACCGGTCTACAAGATCGTCAAGAAATGGAAATTGGCGCTTCCGCTTCATCCTGAATTCAGGACGTTGCCGAGCCTGTTCTATATTCCACCGTTGGCGCCCATCACGACCAGCATGGGCAAGAATACGCCGATGGAGAACGATATTTTCGATATGGACAAGCCGGAAGAAGGCCCGCTTGTCAGCCTTGATGAATTGGACAAATTCCGCGTGCCCTTCATGTATCTTGCCGGCATGTTCGGCGCTGGAAATGAAGAAGTCGTGAGGACAACTCTGCTGCGACAACTTGCGGTGAGGCACTACGCAAGAAGCATCAGGGTGGACAACAAGCCCGATCTGGAAGTACTCAAAAAAGTTGGATTAAGCAAAGAAGAGGCTGACGGGATAATTCGGGCGTTCTCGCTATCCTTCTACAACGAACGCTTTGTGGTTCCCAACACGAAACGAGAAGAGGCGGATATCAGTCCGTATACCGAGCGTGGCCTCGCCGGCTTCGACCAGATGAACCCGTGGTCGCCTATGAAAAGAAGGCAAAGCTATTACAAATCACACCACACTGGGTCTAAAACCTATGAGTAGCAACGACAGAACGCAAATTCTGGAAGATGCTTATTCGATTATGGCCAAGCTGTGGTGCAGCCCAGATGAAGACGATATCCAGGGGACGAAAATCAAAAAGAACACCAAAGACCTGGTCAAGCGGTTAGAGAGTGTGGATAAACAGAGCGCGATGACGCTTTCTAAGTTTCTCGAGGAAAGTACTATTTCCGAAGAGGATTACATTGATTTATTTGAATTGGACCCTCGGTGTCCGTTGTATCTTGGAAGTCACACCTATGAGGAACCTAAGACCTGTGCCACTGCCGCCGTTTCTGACAGAAACGAATACATGATAGAGCTGGTTGGCATTTACAACCATTTCGGGCAGAAGCCAAATGGGGCGGAGTTACCGGATTACCTGCCATTAATGGTGGATTTTCTTGCGTTGACGACCGAATCAAAAGATGACCCTGTGAGAAAAAAATTCTGCAATGAATATCTGTTGCCTTTTCTACCACCTATGCGGACGCGGCTGGAAAATCTAAAAACACATTATCTATATCTTCTGGATACGTTGGAGAGAGTCGTAAATACCGAACTAGATACACAACCATTCGCAGTACAACCAGATTAAAAGGTAGCGAGCTATGTGGGATAACTTTCTTTTTATTGGGCTGCCCTACGTTACTGCCGCACTATTTTTCGGCGTAATAATATACCGTGGCTTTAGCGGTATGATGAGTGGGCACAGAGGCAAATGGGATTGGACTGTTCGCGGAGATTATTTATGGACGACCCGCTCTACTGGATTCTTTGGCCGTGCATCCATAGGCCCTGCATCCTTATGCCTGCACTGGGGCATACTCACTCTGTTTATTGCACATCTCGTAGGATTTATTGGCGGCGCATACAACCTAGCCTCGTGGATTGAATTTTTCAGATGGGTGGGGCTGGGTGGCGGAATCCTTTTTTTGTACGGTGCAGGGTGGGCTTTTATTCGCAGAGTTATCGTCCCTCAGATAAGAGCCATGAGCACGCCGGATGATTACATCGTCCTTCTGTTCCTAATAGTTATCGATGGCTTGGGGCTTTATCAAGCAGCTTTGAAACTGGTATTCGGAATATCTTATTCGGTTGGCCCCTGGCTAGCCAGCATTATAAAGTTGCAACCAGAAGTTACGATGATTGCGGGTGCTCCAATTATTAATAAACTCCATATCGTCGTTGCACTATTGTTTTTTGCTTACTTCCCCTTTACCAAATTGGTGCATGTTTTTAGCTATCCTTTCGGATACAGCACCAGATCTTTCATTTCGATGAGACGATATGTGGGATTAAAAAAATAGTTAACCATAGGAAATTCTGAAAGAGAATCTCGATTAAAGAGCAACCAAGGTGATGGCAAAGAAGATATCGCCATGGAACAGGTCACTACGGCTAAGTCCCATAAGGCACTTGTTCTAAACACGACGGCATTTACTGTTTGTTTTGCAGTGTGGATGCTCAACGGTGTGCTGGTGACGTTTTTGGCCTCCAACCAGGTGTTTGAATGGGGGGCCGTTGAAATTGGCTGGCTGATGGGTATCCCTGTTTTGGCCGGTTCTATTTTTCGCCTGCCTGCAGGTATGCTGACGGACAAGTTTGGCGGTAAGCCGGTTTATGGGGTGTTGCTTTTTGTTTGCGCAGTGCCAATGTATCTCCTCTCTTATGCAGACAGCTTCTTAGAATTCGCTCTGTGCAGCTTTGGCTTTGGTCTGTCCGGCGCAAGTTTTGCCATCGGTATTGCCTATACCTCGGTGTGGTATCCACAAGAACGTCAAGGCACCGTCCTGGGTATCTTTGGCGCGGGCAACGCGGGGGCTGCGTTGACTTTGATTTTTGCACCGATGTTGTTGAACACACTTACGGATAACGAAACCAACATGGAAGGCTGGCGACAGTTGCCAGTCTACTATGCCGCCATATTGGTGGTTATGGGGGCTCTATTTCTGGTTTTCGCTGAAAACAAGAAGCCTGCTACCCATAGGAAAAGCATGGTTGCCATGCTGGGACCATTAACAGACCTGCGTGTGTGGCGCTTTGGCCTGTACTATTTTCTGGTGTTTGGCTGTTTTGTTGCGTTTTCCCAGTGGTTGGTACCTTATTTTGTCAACGTCTATCTCATGCCACTAGCCGTTGCTGGCATTTTGGCGGCCTTGTTCAGCTTTCCCTCGGGAGTTATTCGGATCGCCGGGGGCTGGATGTCCGACAGGTGGGGTGGCCGGGTAGTGATGTACTGGGTGTTGGGTCTATCGGTTGCTATTAGTTTTATGCTCGTTATACCGAAGATGGACATCTATTCTCCTGGCCAAGGAATAATGAACAAGATTTCTGGAACGGTGGCTGAAGTTTCCGAGACCCACATTGTTGTTGATCAGAAAAAATACCCACTCAAGATAAATACCCGTTCATTCGAAGAGCTGGATGAAGGTGTTCTGGTCTTTCCGACCATATCCACCTGGCAAGAGCCGGCGGTGAAGGTGGGACAAAAAGTTAAAAGAAGAGAACTGCTTGCAAGAGGCATTACTCGGATCTATTTCCAGGCCAACGTATGGATTTTTGCGGGCCTTGTAATGGTTCTGGGTGTTGTTTGGGGAATTGGCAAGGCCTCTGTTTACAAGCTTATCCCTGACTACTACCCCGAAGAGGTGGGCATAGTCGGCGGTATGGTTGGTGTGCTCGGAGGGCTGGGTGGTTTCGTCAGCCCCATCATTTTTGGATATTTGTTAGAGCACACGGGCCTGTGGACGACCTGCTGGATGTTTATGTGGGTTCTGTCTGTTATTTGCCTGTTCTGGTTACACAATGTAGTTCAGCTTATTCAGCGCAGGGAACACCCCGAGAGCGAGCACAAGATTTGATAAATGAATATGGTGCCAAATATTCCAACTGCGAAAGGCTTATACGATGAGTGATTTAACAAAGTGGGAAGTCGAAGACAGCGATTTTTGGGAGTCTAACGGGAAAAAGATAGCCAACCGGAACCTGTGGATATCCATCCCCAGTTTGCTGTGTGGGTTTGCAGTTTGGATGATGTGGGGAATCATTACCGTCCAGATGCTCAATCTGGGATTTCCGTTCTCAAAAATTGAACTCTTCACCCTTATGTCTATTGCCGGGTTGGCTGGCGCCACTTTGCGGATTCCCAGTACCTTCTTTATCCGTATCGCCGGTGGGAGAAATACGATCTTTTTTACCACGGCTTTGTTGATGATCCCAGCCGTTGGTGCCGGCTTTGCCCTGCTGGACAAGACAACCCCGCTATGGATATTTCAGCTTCTGGCGCTGTTATCGGGTTTCGGAGGCGGCAATTTCGCCTCCTCCATGTCAAACATCAGTTTCTTTTTTCCCAAGCGGGTGCAGGGAACCTCGCTGGGGCTCAACGCAGGTTTGGGAAACTTTGGTGTTACCACCATGCAGATTCTGATACCGCTGGTGATGACAGCTGGGATATTCGGCGGCGGGGCGATGATCCTGGAAAACAGTAGTGGCACCTTAATTGGGAAGATTCCCGCGGGTACGGATACCTTTATTCATAACGCCGGGTTCGTCTGGCTTATCCTTCTGATTCCGCTCGCATTTGTGGGTTGGTTTGGGATGACCAACATCGTGACCGAAACGGTCACCCCAAATCCCGGCTCCCCGATACAGGCCTTCTTGAAAATCTCCGGATTGTTAGCGATCGGACTGGTGACGGCTGCGGTGGGATTGTATTTGCTTCTTCCCGCCCCGACCGGTGTGGGATTGTTGAACAAATGGATTGCCTTGCCTTCGGTTATTTTGTTGACGGTATTGTTGATGCGTTATCTCACCCGAGGCGAATTGCAGAAGAACTTAAAGCGGCAATATAAGATCTTTGAAAATAGACACACCTGGGCCATGACTGTTATCTATACCATGACTTTTGGTTCGTTTATTGGGTTTTCGGCAGCCTTTCCGTTGGCGATCAAGGTGATCTTCGGGTTCACTCACGTGCCGGGTGCAGATGGTGTACTGGCTCATGATACGGTCAATCCGAATGGGCCAAGCGCCCTGATGTTCGCCTGGATGGGACCGTTTATCGGGGCCTTGATTCGACCAGTGGGCGGTTGGGTCTCAGATAAGATGGGGGGTGCCAAGGTCACTCAGGTCGTTTCAATCGTCATGATCGCATCCGCCTTGGGGGTAGCTTACTACATGGCGGCCGCCTACAGATCGGCCACACCAGAGCAATATTTCTGGCAGTTCTTTGTTTTGTTCATCATACTTTTTTCTGCTACGGGAGTGGGTAATGGTTCGACCTTCAGGACCATCGCCGTGGTCTTTAATGTGGAACAAACAGGGCCGGTTCTGGGTTGGACGTCTGCTGTGGCCGCCTATGGAGCTTTTATCATTCCCAAAGTATTTGGTGAGCAGATCAATGCGACCACTCCGGAATATGCCCTGTATGGATTTGCTGCTTTCTACGCAGGCTGCCTCGCACTGAACTGGTGGTTCTATTTGCGCCCTAACGCGTATGTGAAGAATCCTTAGCCCCATCCAGTGTGGATTTACTGGTCTACCAATCGATCTATAACGACTTGTCGCATGGGCCGGCAGTGGTTGGCCGCATGTAATAGCACCTTACGTAGAATCTTGGTGGGGCGGTATTCGGCCGTGTACAGTCCGACCAAACTGTTGGTGCCAAGGTACAGTGGTAACACAACTCTACGGTGGTGAACGGCGTACTGTTGTAGTAAGTTCAGTGCACCTATATCTTGCTCACGTCTATGGGCATCGATGACCAGCTGGGCTAGCCGCTCTTGTCCACTCAATCCGAGGTTATACCCATGCGCTGTGACCGGGTGCATGCCGACGGCGGCGTCCCCAATCAAGGCAGTACGAATTCCTGCAAAACGATCTGCCAACACAGCTACAAGGGGATAGACAAATCGGTCGGTAACGAGACGCATAGTTTCGAACTGACCATTCAGTTTTCGAGTAACCCATTGTGTAAAGGTGGGTTCAGTCATTGCGGCGAGCTTTCGGGCCCAATCGGTCGTAACCGTGATCACAATTGATGACAGGTGGTTCGTTAGCGGCAGTACAGCGATGGTCTGACCGTACTGGAAACATTCCGACGCTACTGCATGATTTTCGGCCCGGTGCTCCATCCGGCAAACGATAGCTGCCCTTCCAAAATCACGGTTTCGAGCCGGAATGCCGACCGCTTGGCGGAGTGTTGAAAATCGGCTGTCCGCTGCAACGAGCAAAGAAGTTGTGAAGGTCGCCCCGTTATTCAAAGATATGCTGATCGAGTTTGAGCGGGGGTATACAGAGGTTACTGTGCAGCCGGTTTTGAGAGTTATCTCCTTAGAATTCGCAACTGCCTCGTAAAGGACACGACGTATCTGATGATTAGAGACTATAAACCCCAGCGCATCGACATTGGCTTCCTGGCGACTGAACTTCAACGCATAGCGGGAGTTTCCGTCCAGGACCCGCGCGTTGTGGATTGGGAAGATCTCATTCTGAGGCAGGCGGTTCCATATACCGAGGTTGGTTAGTATTCGTTTTGAACCATGAGTGAGCGCGATATCGCGACCATCATATGAGGGATTTGAAAGCTCGTTAGCTGGGTGCTTATCAATGACCCGAATCTGCAAGCCGACCCCGATCAAAGAGCGGGCCAAGGCCAGTCCAGCTGGTCCAGCACCTACAATGATGATATCTGATCTCATGATAGATGCTCAGTATGAGTTACTAGCGTTGATGCGAGAATCGTATCGCGCCTTGCAGACCTTTGTGAGTGTTCGTGATGTAAGGTCGTTTGTTTTACCGTGGGGTTACCCCTGTGTGCCTTAATGCGATCTCGACTCCCGATGAATCAACTCCATTTTGTCGCCATGGAGTCACAATCTTATTGATCCTCGTCAAGAGTTAGCAATCGACTCTCTCGTAGTGTATTTATTCATGCGGGTCACACAGAAATGAGCGGCGGGCCGGGTATCTAGGTACACACAAGCGAAATGGACGCTCTGGTGATTAAGCAGAAGTTGATGATCAGATCGATCTACACGCCATCGGTGCCAGTTTGGGTTGTCGATAGCAAGGGAGGGTGCACGATGCGGAGGAACACATCGAGAGTATTGAGTCACATTTGAGCTTTATGACAACAACTATCGCAAACGACTATCTGCAACTGGTGACTACCATCAGCGAGCAAATGGATATTCCTAGGATCAAGTCCATACATTTTGCTCAATTAGGTGCAGACCCTAAGAAGAGCAGTAAATTTGGGGCTATGCTCCTAAGCGATGGTACGACAGGTATGACGTACACCGGTCTGGACAACGCCTTACTCGATTTGCAGGAGCCCAATAGGACGAAAGATATACCGGGCCAATCCCCTTTGCAGATTGCACAACTCTATTCGGGCGAGTTTGGTTGGCAGCGATCTTTAGGCATGGCGGCGATCAACGCTATCAGTCAGTTCGTGCTCAAACAAAGCAGATGTCGATTGCCATCCATGACTAAGACGGTTTCTGAGCTGGCATTGGAGTGTGGAGACCGCGTTGGCATGGTCGGTTATTTTCCACCGTTAGTAGAGCAGGTCCGGTCTGAAGGTGCATCACTTACGGTAGTGGAACTGGATGAATACTGGTTGAGTGAGTCGAATGGGGTTTTGGTTACTCTCGACCCGGAGCATCTCAGAGAGTGCAATAAAGTAGTGTGCACGGGAACGATGCTGGTTAATCAAACTCTCGATTCGGTGTTGCAATACTGCCAGAACGCCACCAAGATCTTGATGGTCGGTCCTACTGTCGGCTGTTTACCAGAGCCGTTATTTGATCGTGGGCTGACTATGCTTGGCAGTAACCGAGTGGTGGATCCAAAGTTGTTTCTCGAGTTATGGTCTACACGTCAGAGATGGCGTGATGCGACAGAACGTTATTCGTTGAGTATGGAAGCAGGCTACCCTGGCATTGACACACTCTTGTCGAGAGCGAATTCTCGGCGGGAGCAGTCGTGACTCTCAGGGCGTAAGCCGAGATTGAATTCATGTGCAAATTATCCAGGGAGAACAGGTTTGATGCGCTCGGCAACTGTTTTATTAAAGTTCGTGTTGATATCGAGCCCTTAAGTCGGCTTTTAGGACCTTTCCGAGAGCGCTCTTGGGCAGTTCATCGACGAACACCATCTGACGCGGTATTTTGTAGCCACCAATTCGCTGACGTGCGAAGTCTATGACGGATTGGATGTTGGGTGCTGTTTGCCCCGCGGCGACCAGAACCGCGAATACCGCTTCTCCGTAGGCATCGTCAGGGACACCGATCACAGCCGCATCGCTGATTTGTGGGTGTTGCCGAAGTACCACCTCGACCTCCGCGGAGTAGACGTTTTCACCCCCCGTGATGATCATGTCTTTTTTCCGGTCAACAATGCTCAGGAACCCGTCGCTGTCGATCGAACCGATGTCGCCGGTATAAAACCATCCGTTTTTGAAGGCGCTCTCCGAAATTTCAGGCCGATCGAGGTATTCCGTGGCCACGTTAGGTCCACGCACCACGAGTTCACCGGGTTCACCGGTCGGGACGTCACGGCCGTTGGAATCCAGGATTCGGGTGTCTACGCCCGCCAACGGCCGACCGACTGAACTGAGCGCGCTGCTATCCGGACCTTGAGACTGGAAGACCTGGGTATAGTGCATCATTGTGAGGATGGGCGACGTTTCAGTCAGACCAAATCCGTGCACCATCGAACCGTTGGACAGAAAACGTTGTGCCTTTTGCAACAGTTCAAGTGGTACGTGAGCCCCCCCACTGATAAAAATGCGTAAGGCAGTGAGGTCACGCTGCGCCAACAATCCATGTGCCAAAACCTGCTGAAGGATCGTCGGCGGTATCATGGTGTAAGTGATCTTCATCGACTCCACTGCATCGACAAAACCCTCTGCTGTTGGTGTGGCCAGGTAGGCGTGGCTGCCACCAGCCAGGGTCACGGCTGTGCCCAGCAGATCGGCTGAATGGAACATCGGTGCTACGTGCAGCATACGATCCGTGCCGGTTACGCTTAACGCCAAGCCCACTTGCAGACCGTTACTGACGACATTGCGATGGCTCAGTGCAACGCCTTTGCCTCGACCAGTGGTACCGCCGGTATACAGCAGAATAGCGGGTGAGTCTTCATCAGCTTCAAAGACATCGACCGGTTCAGCAGATGCCAGTAATGCGCTGTAACTGTTCGCCAGGGCACCGCCAGTGGAATCCTCCAGGTCAATGACCCGATCTGACCAGGCACTGAGTTCTGGCGTCTCGAGAATGGGTAAAGTGGCCGCACCAGTCCAGATACAGCCCGGCCGGCTGTCATCAAGAATCTGGGCGATTTCAGTCGGTGCGAGGCGTGTGTTGATGGGGACGGCGACGGCACCCATCCAGTAGCCGGCGTGGATCAGTGTGGCTTGGCGTAGAGAATTCGCGGCAAGAATGGCAAATCGATCACCCGGCTTAAGACCCAACGCAACCAGTGCACCTGCCAACCGGGAGACCTCGTCACAGTGCGCTGCCCAGTTAATCTGCTTTCCATCATCAGTGAAAAACGCCGGGCGGTGTGCAAAATGCCGGCGCGCCCGCATCAGTGCTGACACCAGGGTCAGCATGTTCAGTTCTGTTTTTTGCGGGCGTCAAAATACCGTTTGGTCACAGAAGACAAACCGCGTTCGGCATAGCCACGGCAGGCCCGCTCTTTGAATTCGATCGCCTTCTGCCATTCATCGAGACCGTAGTATTCTCTTTCAGCCACGCATCGAATTTCGCGAACTGTTGCGGTATCAAGACCAAGCTTCTCAGCGATCTGTTCATCGGAGAAGCCAGGTCGTCTTGTCTCAGGCGGCAGGTTCTCAGGATAGTTCACCTGAAT
>ERZ651768.1348-NODE-1348-length-18023-cov-18.574947_pt1 | contig 18023 bp, 17 predicted proteins | sample MGYA00514754_ERZ651768 | MGnify/ENA metagenome assembly ERZ651768
TGACGGTGGTTGAAATCGTTCTTTCCGCGCCGTAACGATCGCTGGCCGTCAGGCGGCCCGATGGGTAGTCGGTGGTCACGGGTACACTCGACTAGATATCGGGACCGGTGGGGCAGCCGGTCCGGGAGCAGGCCTCGAGACGGAAGGCAAGCGGGTGTTCGAGCGGTTCACCGATAGGGCTAGGCGGGTGGTTGTGTTGGCGCAGGAGGAGGCACGCCTGCTGAACCACAACTACATCGGCACGGAGCACATCCTGTTGGGGCTCATCCATGAAGGTGAGGGGGTGGCCGCTAAGGCGTTGGAGTCCTTAGGCATCTCGCTGGAGGGGGTCCGAAGCCAGGTAGAGGAATTGATCGGCCAGGGTGGGAGTTCGCCGAGCGGGCACATCCCGTTCACGCCGCGGGCCAAGAAGGTCCTCGAGTTGTCGTTGCGGGAGGCCCTCCAGTTGGGGCACAACTACATCGGTACCGAGCACATCCTGCTAGGGCTGATACGCGAGGGCGAAGGCGTGGCCGCCCAGGTACTGGTGAAGTTGGGTGCCGATCTGTCGCGGGTCCGCCAGCAGGTAATCCAGTTACTGTCCGGCTACGCCGGCTCCGGTTCCGGCGGCGCCGAGTCGAGCGAGAAGGCCGGGGCCACCTCGGGTGGTCGCGGCGGAGACAGCCCGTCCGGATCGCTGGTCCTTGACCAGTTCGGCCGCAACCTCACCCACGCGGCCACCGAGAAGAAGTTGGATCCGGTCATCGGACGGAAGCGTGAACTGGAGAGGGTCATGCAGGTCCTCTCCCGTCGAACCAAGAACAATCCGGTGCTGGTCGGCGAACCCGGTGTGGGCAAGACGGCCATCGTCGAGGGCCTGGCCCAGATGGTGGCCGGGGGGGACGTCCCCGAGACGATTCGAGGAAAGCAGCTCTACACCCTTGACCTGGGCGCTCTGGTGGCCGGAAGCCGTTATCGGGGCGACTTCGAGGAGCGCCTCAAGAAGGTTCTCAAGGAGATCCGGACCCGCGGCGACATCATCCTTTTCATCGACGAGATCCACACCCTGGTGGGTGCCGGGGCAGCCGAGGGGGCGATTGACGCGGCGTCGATCCTCAAGCCGATGCTGGCCCGGGGAGAGTTGCAGACTATTGGCGCCACCACCCGCGAGGAGTACCGCAAGTACGTCGAGAAGGATGCGGCCCTGGAGCGCCGACTCCAGCCAATCACTGTGGACGAGCCCACCGTGGCCCACACCATCGAGATCCTCAAGGGACTCCGGGAGCGCTACGAGTCTCACCACCGGGTGACAATCACCGACCAGGCGCTGGTCGCCGCGGCCAACCTGGCCGACCGCTACATCTCTGACCGGCACCTTCCCGACAAGGCCATCGATCTAATCGACGAGGCCGGGTCTCGGTTACGTCTGCAGCGCATGGACACCCCTGACGACCTCCGGGAACTCGAGACCGACCTCGCTGAGGTTGTCCAGCGTAAGAAGGCCGCGGTGGAATCCCAGGATTTTGAAGAAGCCGGCCGACTGCGCGACCGAGAGAAGGAACTGCAGTCTCGTAAAGCCGAGAGGGAGTCCGAAATCCGGTCGTCGGGCGTGGACCTGTTCGACGAGGTCGATGAGGAGGCGGTCGCCGAGGTCCTCTCGGTGTGGACCGGGATTCCCGTCTACAAGTTGACCGAAGAGGAGACCCAGAAACTTCTCCGGATGGAGGACGACCTCCATAAGCGCGTCATCGGCCAGGAGGACGCCATCGGGGCGGTCAGCCAGGCCATCCGTCGTACCCGGGCTGGCCTGAAGGACCCGAAGCGTCCGTCGGGGTCATTCATCTTCCTGGGGCCTTCCGGGGTGGGAAAGACCGAACTGGCCAAGACGCTGGCCGAGTTCCTCTTTGGCGACGAGCAGGCGCTGATCGCCCTCGACATGTCCGAATACATGGAGAAGCACACGGTCAGTCGTCTGATCGGCTCACCGCCCGGGTACATCGGGTACGAGGAGGGAGGACAGTTGACCGAGGCGGTCCGTCGTCGCCCGTTCTCGGTAGTGCTCTTCGACGAAATCGAAAAAGCCCATCCGGACGTGTTCAACACCCTGTTGCAGATCCTTGAGGAGGGCCGGCTCACCGACTCGCAGGGCCGCACGGTGGATTTCCGCAACACAGTTCTGATCATGACATCCAACCTGGGTACTGCCGACCTGCGCAAGGCCAACCTGGGCTTCGTCCAGGCGGGCGAGGTGATTAGCTATGAGCGGATGAAGGCCAAGGTCCAGGACGCCCTCAAGACCAACTTCCGGCCCGAGTTCCTGAACCGGATCGACGAAACCATCGTATTCCACGAGTTGACGATGGAGGAAGTGGTTCGGGTGGTGGACCTCATGATCCGGCGGGTGGTCGACCAATTGGCCGGGCAGGGCCTTGGATTGGAGCTCACTGATGCCGCCAAGGCCTACCTGGCTGCCGAGGGCTACGACCCGACGATGGGGGCCCGCCCCCTCCGTCGGGCAATCCAACGCCTGGTTGAGGACCCGCTGTCCGAACGGCTGCTCCAGAAGGAGTTCACAGCCGGCGAAATCGTCGTTGTCGACGTGGTGGAGGACACCGACGACGAATCGGATGACGAGCCGAAGGAGACGGCCGGTGATGCGACTCGGGAGGGCAGCCGCATCGTCTTCAGGGCCATCGCCGGGTTCGAACCACCGACCATGGAGATGGCCGTGGAGGGCGCTGAGTAGGCACCCCGACTGGGCACGGCGCCGTCGGACCGGCCCCCCTCACCTAGCGTCCTGATCATGTCTGTGTCTGTCCCATGCCGGGTCCTAGTGCACCTGGTGGCCCTGGCCGCCTCCGTGTTGGTGCTCTCGGCTTGTCAGGTGGAATCGACGGTGAGCGTCGAGGTGGCCGGCGACGGTTCGGGGGTGGTCGGAGTGGAGGTCCTCCTCGACGAGGAGGCGACCGTCGCGGTGGGGAACCTCGAACGGCAGCTGCGCTACGACGACTTGGTCGAAGCAGGCTGGTCGGTGGACCGTCCGGTTCTGACCGACGACGGTGGCACCCTGGTGACGGCCGCCAAGCCATTTGAGGTGCCGAACCAGCTGGGCCCACTCCTCGACGAGATTCTCGGCCCGGGGGTCTTCGACGATTTCGAACTAGTTCGAGAGCGCTCCTTCGCCACCACGGCCTGGGTGATCTCCGGCATCGTCGACCTGTCGCGGGGCCTTGATCTGTTTAGCGATCCGGCGCTCAGGGGGGTCCTCTCAGGGCTGCCCCTGGGGCGGACCCCCGAACAACTGGCCGAACTTGTCGATTGCGAGACGCCCTGCGATCCGGCCGGGGTATTCACCTTGGACCTGGTGGTGACCCTGCCTGACGATCCGGATCTTCCGGCGGAGGCAGCCCGGTGGTCGGTCCAACTTGGTGACAGGACAGCGACCCCGTTCGAGTTGTCCTCGACGATCCGCCACCGAGCGCCCCGGCTGTGGCTGGTGGTCTCACTGGTCCTAGTCGGCATGGCGGTGGTGGCCGCCGCGGTGCAGGGAATCCGGGCGTTGCTCGGGCGAGGTACCACTCCGGCCACCGCCCAGCCGGTACGGGCCCGCCGGAAGGCATCGGAGATCATCGAGCAGCCGCCGCGATCCTCCGATGAACCCACCGACCGGAGCGTGCAACTGGTAGTCGTAGGCGGCACCGGGGTGGTCTGGCAGGGGGGTACGGGGCCCGAGGGGCTGCTGGTGCCCTTCGTCCGGGCCCGTGGCGGGATCGTCGACGCCGAGGAGATTGCCGACCGGTACCGATCGGCAAGCCTCGGCCAGGTATCGACCGCTGAGTTCTGGTTGTCGATCGGGGTACTCGGCGACCCGGATGCCCTGGACGACGATTATCTGGCCCGGGTGGGACTGCGTTCGGACACCCGGCCGTTCCTCGAGCAAATGGTGGCCCGTGGCCTGCCTGTGGCCTGCATGACCAACGCCGTCCTGTCCTGGGCCCAACACCTCCGCCAGGGCCTCGGCCTACAGGAGTTGATCGCCCACTGGGTGGTCAGCGGCGAAGTTGGGGCCCGTAAGCCCAGCAATGCGATGTTCGAGGCGGTTCGTCGGATGACCGGGGTGGCCTATCCCAACATGCTGCTCATCGACTCGGACCCGTCGACCCTCGAAGCAGGTCGTGGTGTGGGGATGTCAACAGTGCTTATGAGAGGTCGTGCCCTGGTGCCCGACGGGTTCGCCCATCCGGTGATCGATGGGTTCGCCAACCTCTTCCGGGCCCGACGTCGTCCAGGTCTCCGGCGCCGCGACGGTTCGAAGCCTGACTCGCCGGCGGACTAGGAACTCCCGGGATGCGGACCAAACTGCCGTCAGGAACGACCGCTGAACTAGTCCACCCGCCGTCTGGGCCAGCCGAACAGGGCTTGGTGGTTGTCCCGGACGTGATGGGGATGCGGCCACTGTTCGATGACCTAGTGGCTCGTCTGGCCTCCGCGCACAGCTGGTCGGTGTGCGCCTTCGAGCTCTATCCGGGCCGGGAGGATCTCGAGGTGATGGCTCGTTTGGAGGCCGCCTCGACGCTGGTCGATGAGCGGGTCTTGGGGGACGCGGTGGCCGCTGCCGAACTAACCGGGGCCGCCAGGGTGAGCATCCTGGGCTTCTGCATGGGTGGCATGTACACCCTCAAGGCGGTGGCCACCGGTCGATTCGACCGCCACTGCCCCTTCTACGGGATGATCCGGGTGCCCGACAGCTGGCGGGGCCCCGGCCAGGGCGAACCGTTGGACGCCCTGGCGGTCGGCGATGCCTCCTCGGTATTGGCCGTCATTGGTGTGGAGGACCGGTGGACCCCACCCGAGGACGTGGACGCGCTAGCCGCCACCGGTGCCACCGTGGCCCGATATGAGGGCGCCGACCATGGCTTCGTACATGATCCGACCCGTCCGGCCCACCGGGCCGATGCCGCCGTCGACGCCTGGGAGCGAGTAGTCGGGTGGCTGTCGGCCTGAGTGCGAACCTCACCGGGTCCGGGAACCGGGGGGTTCCGCTCACCGAGCCCGGAGTGTCAACTGCTCCCGGTTAGTGATCCGGTAGGAGCGCCCGACCTGGTTCAGCCATCCCAGGCGGATAAACGATGCGATGGCTTTATTCACGCGTTCCCGCGAGGCCCCGACCATGCCGGCCAGTTCCTCCTGAGTCACGGGGAGAAGGAACTCATCGTCGCCTCCAGCCATGTCCAGCAGGCGCTTCGCCGTGCGCCCGGTGACGTCAAGGAACACCGAATCGGCGAGAGCCTGGTCCGTGTTGCGGAGGCGGCTCGTCAGCACGTCGACGACCCGCCACAGCAAGGTGGGGTCGGCTTCGTAGAGAGCCCGAACTGGCCGGTAGGGCACCTCGGTGACTACCGACCCCTCCAGGGCTCGCGCTCCAGCGGAGCGTCCACGGTCGTCGAACAGACCCATCTCACCGAACAGATCGCCCGCTTCCATCAGGGCTACCACGGACTCCCGGCCCAGGAAATTCTGGTTGACGATCGCGATTCGGCCCGACTCCACCACGTAGAGGGCGTCCGGCTGATCACCTTCGGCGAACAGCACGTCGCCGCGGCGCAGCCGGCGCTGGAGCGAGGCGCCGGTGATCGCCTTGAGGGAGACATCGTCGAGATCGGCGAACAAGAGGGTCTCGCGGAACAGGGTGGTGTCAGCCATGGCGACTGGCCATGCTAATGACATGCTGTCGGGAGGACGAGGCGCGTATGAGGTCAGTCGCCGGTGACGGTCGCCGGGCCCAGGCCAATGTGGGGAGAACGATGAGTGTGTGGACGATCGTCGTCGCGGCTGGCCGAGGCGACCGGTTTGGTGGCGACAAGCAGGTGGCCGACCTGTCGGGTCGGCCGGTACTGGCCCGCTCGGTATCCACTGCAGCGGAGGTGTCCGATGGGGTCGTGGTGGTAGCCGCCCCTGACAGGCGCGCCGCAGTGGCTGACCTACTGGTGGGCATCGAAGGTGTGGTGGAGGTAGTTACAGGTGGTTCCACCCGCGCCTCCTCAGTCCGGGCCGGCTTGGCAGCGGTGCCCGACGAGGCGACCGTGGTACTTGTTCACGACGGGGCCCGGCCCCTGGCCTCGGTCGACCTGTTCCGACGGGTGGCCTCCGGGGTGGGAGAAGGTGTCGACGCGGTGGTGCCGGGTGTGGCGGTGAGCGACTCCCTGCGGGCGGTAACCGGCGGGGCACTGGATCGGGAGGAGGTGATCGCCGTGCAGACCCCGCAGGCCTTCAGTGCCTGGGCCCTGCGCGATGCGCACCGTTTGGGCGGTGAGGCCTCCGATGACGCAAGCCTGGTCGAGGCAGCCGGTGGCACAGTGATGGTCGTGGAAGGCGAGGCCACTAACGCGAAGATCACCGTTCCTCTTGATTTAGTCGTGGCAGAGCTGTCGCTCGGGTCAGTCCGTCCCGACCACGGCGGGGGGATGGTGGTCGGTGGATGACCTGCGCGTCGGGCATGGGTTCGACGTCCACCCGATTGGTGAGGACCAGGACCGCCCGCTCGTGCTAGGAGGCGTGCAGTTTGACGGCCCGGGCCTGGTCGGGCACAGCGATGCCGATGTGGTGGCCCACGCCTGTGCCGATGCTCTACTCGGGGCGGCGGGGCGGGGCGACCTGGGCGAGCGTTTCCCGGACACTGATCCCTCCCTGGCCGGTGCCGACAGTCTTTTCCTACTTGCTGATGTGGTAGCCGACCTGGGCGCCGATGGCTGGGAGGTCTGCAACGTAGATTGCACCGTGGTCCTCGAGGAACCCCGCCTGGCTCCCCACCGGGAGGAGATGCAACGTCGACTCGGTGAGGTGGTCGGTGCCCCGGTGGGTGTCCGGGGTCGGCGGGCTGAGAGCCTCGGGCCGGTGGGTCGGGGCGAGGCCGTGGTCTGTCTGGCCGTGGCCTTGATCCGACGACGGTGAGCCGCAGGCGCCGGGGCGGCCGACCTCCCCAGCGGCGGGGTCGGGGCCAGCGGGGGACCACGCCGGTGCGTTCCGGCGGAGGGCGGGCGAAGGGCCTGGGCGGCGACCAGGTGGAAGGTCGTCATGCCGTGCGGGAACTGCTGGTGGCTGGTACCCGTAATGTCAGGGAGGTAGTTCTGGCCGGGGACCTGGACCCGGCACCCATACTGGACGACATCATCGACTTGGCTGACGAGGCCCGGGTGTCGATCCGCGAACTGACCCGCTCCCGATTCGAGTCGATGGCCCGTACCGAGTCCCCGCAGGGGGTTCTGGCCCTCGCCGCGCCACTTCTCGACCATGACCTTGACGACCTGCTGGTAACTGATGCCTCAGGTCGCCGGCCGTTCCTGCTGGTGCTCGACGGTGTGACCGACCCTGGGAATCTAGGGACCATGTTGCGTTCGGCCGAGTGCGCCGGGGTGACTGGTGTGATCCTTCCGCGCCACCGGTCCGCCCGGGTGACGGCCACGGTGGCTAAGGCGGCCGCCGGGGCGATCGAGCACCTCCGCCTGGCGGGCGTTACCGGTGTGCCGTCGGCGCTCGGCCGCTTATCGTCGGCAGGGGTTTGGTCGGTGGGACTCGACGCCGGAGGGTCGATTCCCATCCACGACCTTGCGGTGGCCGACCAGCCACTTGCCCTTGTGTTGGGATCAGAGGGACGGGGGCTGTCCCGCTTGGTCCGGGAGCGCTGTGATGCCCTGGCCCACATTCCTATCTTCGGAACCCTGGGATCGCTGAATGTGGGGGCCGCGGCCGCTATAGCACTCTTCGAGGTGGCTCGTCGTCGGGGACCGGCCGGCTGAGGTGCGGTTGGGCCGGCTGAGCCCGAGGTCGGAATCGAACCGACGACCTGGCGCTTACAAGGCGCCTGCTCTGGCCAACTGAGCTACTCGGGCGTTCCCTGATCGTAGGGTGTGCTTGTCCTCCTGGGGTGGGGGGTACTTGAACGGGGTCACTGGTCGGAGGATGATTGGTCGTGGCCCTGACCGACCGAGACCGGAAGATCCTCGATCTTGAGCGGGCCTGGTGGACCGAGGCGGAGCCCAAGGACGCCCAGATTCGTGAGCGGTTCGAGCTGTCCACCACCCGGTACCATCAGTTGCTGGCCGAGTTGCTCGACGACGAGGAGGCTCTGTCCTACGACCCCCTGGTCGTGCGCCGTCTCCGCCGACAGCGTGACCGTCGCCGCCGGGCCCGTCTTGAGCCTCGGGTCGTCGAGGACGACGGCGCTCCATGACGGTCACCGGTCGTGTTGGTGGAGGTGGGCTGGGGCCGAGCAACGCAGCGGCCGCTCCCCGGGCCCTGCTGCTGATCGCCGTCGCTGTCATCCTCGGTCTGATCCTGCTCTGGAAGGGTCTCGATACCACTCCGGGGATCACCGTCTCGCCGGAGGCCACTGACGACGGCTCGGCCGAGTCGGTGGGCATGGTGGACGAGGGGCAGGCCGATCTGCTGGTGGCGGATGAGCCGGTGGCTACGACCATTCCGGTTCAGACGACCACGACCACCACCACAGCTGCCCCGGCGCCGACCCGGCCACCGAATCAGGTACGGGTGTTGGTTGCTAACGGCTCCGGGGTTGCCCGTGGGGCCTCGACTGTGACTGGCGTCCTTAGCCCAGCCGGCTACACCACTCTTCCCCCGGCCAACGCAACGCCCACCGACACCTCAGGCATCTACTACCGTCCGTCGTACTCCAGCGACGCCCGGGCCGTGATGGAGATTGTCGCCCCAGGTAATCCAGACCTGATCTCGCCCCTGCCGCCCGGCGGACTAGATGTCCCTGACGGCACCTTGGATCGTGTGGCCAACGCCAACGTGGTGGTCATCCTGGGCGCGGACCTCCGTATCAACCGCTGAGGGGGCCGGGTTGCGGGTGGTCGCCGCGCCCGACAAGTTTCGGGGTACGGCCAGTGCTGCCGCGGTGGCCGCCGCGGTGGCCCGGTCGGTCGTCGACGCCGGAGGTTCCGCCGTGGAGGTCCCTATGGCTGACGGTGGGGAGGGCACCCTGGAGGCTCTCGGAGGGCCGAACCGTACGACGCGAGTGACCGGTCCGCTAGGTCGACCGGTGGAGGCGTCCTGGCGCCTCGACGGATCGACGGCTGTGATCGAGATGGCCCTGACCTCAGGTCTGCTGCTGGCCGGTGGGTTGGACGGTAACCGGGCCCTGGATGCCACGACGGCCGGCACCGGTGAGCTGATCCGCTTGGCGGTGGAGCAAGGAGCCCGTCGGGTGCTGGTCGGGATGGGGGGTTCGGCCACCACCGACGGGGGCCTGGGCGCCCTCCGGGCCATGGGCTCGCCGGCCCGCTATCGGGGAGTCGACCTGCTGGTGGCCTGTGACGTGAGGACCTCTTTCGTCGACGCGGCGGAGATGTTCGGGCCGCAGAAGGGGGCCAGCCCGGCTGAGGTGGAGCTTCTTCGGCGCCGGTTGGAGCGCCTGGCCCAGGTCTACGACGAGGAGTACGGCGTGGCCGTCGGTGACCTGCCCCGGGCCGGGGCAGCCGGTGGCCTGGCCGGTGGCCTGGCCGCCATAGGGGCCAGCCTGGTCGACGGGGTTGATCTAGTGGCTGACGAGTTGGCCCTCGATGAACTGGTCGACGGTGTAGACCTAGTGGTCTCCGGGGAGGGCTACTTGGATGCCAGTTCATTCGAGGGCAAGGTTGTTGGCGGGGTGGCCGCCCACGCAACGGCCCTCGGCGTACCGCTGTTCGTGGTGGCAGGGCGCGTCGACCCCGAAGTGGCCCCTCGGGTCGATGCCGTGTCTCTGGTCGAGTCCTTCGGCGAGGAGCGAGCCCTGCACGACACGCTGGGCTGTGTAGCCGAGGCGGTGTCCGCTCGGCTGATTGGCGGACCGACCCGGGGTTGGCAGCCCCAACCGAGTCCGTAGGGTATTGGCATGGCCGTGAGCGTCCGGATCCCCACCACCCTGCGACCCCTCACCGGCGGGGCCGCCGAGGTCCAAGTGGAGGCTGGCACCGTTGCCGAGGCGCTGTCCGCTCTGGAGATATCACACCCCGGTTTCGGCGATCGCATCCTCGACGAGTCCGGCCAGTTGCGCCGGTTTGTCAACGTCTTCGTCAGCGACGACGACATCCGGTTCCTCGACGGCCTTGACACGGCGGTGCCCGAAGGGGGGACGGTGGCCATCGTTCCCGCGGTAGCCGGCGGCCACCGCTGAGCTCCCCGTCCCTCCCCGGTTGACCAGGGGACAACTGGGTGCCCACAGAGGTTGGTTTTCGGGCCCTGCGCTGGTTGGATTGGCACTCCGATCAGGAGAGTGCCAGTTGATCGGGCGAGTGCCGGGGCGGCCTGTTTGGCCGTCGATGACTTTCGATTAACAATCCGATTGAGGAAAGGCTGACGCCGATGGCGAAGATCATCACGTTCGACGAGCAGGCCCGCCGGGCCCTCGAGAGGGGTATGAACCAGTTGGCCGATGCGGTGCGAGTCACCCTCGGTCCCAAGGGCCGCAACGTAGTCCTCGACAAGAAGTGGGGAGCTCCCACCATCACCAACGACGGCGTCTCCATCGCCAAGGAGATTGATCTGGAGGACCCCTACGAAAGGATCGGCGCCGAACTGGTCAAGGAGGTCGCGAAGAAAACAGACGATGTGGCCGGTGACGGCACCACCACGGCGACGGTGCTGGCCTGGGCGATGGTCCGGGAGGGCCTTCGCAACGTGGCCGCCGGGGCCAACCCCATGTCCCTTAAGCGGGGTATCGAGGCGGCCGTGGAGGCCGCTGTGGAGTCCATCGCCGCCTCGTCGGTGGACGTATCCAGCGACAAGGCCCAGATCGCCAACGTGGCCGCGATTTCGGCCGCCGACCCCGAGATCGGCCAGATGATCTCGGAGGCCATCGACAAGGTAGGCAAGGACGGGGTCATCACCGTCGAGGAGGGCCAGACTTTCGGTCTGGAGATGGAGCTCGTCGAGGGGATGCGCTTCGACAAGGGTTACATCTCCCCCTACTTCGTGACCGACCCCGAGCGCATGGAAGCCGTCCTCGAGGAGCCCTACGTGCTCCTGGTGGCATCGAAGATTTCTGCCGTACGCGACCTAGTGCCGGCCCTCGAGAAGGTCATGCAGGCCGGCCGGCCGCTGGTCGTAATCGCTGAGGACGTGGAGGGCGAGGCCCTGGCCACGCTGGTCGTCAACAAGATCCGGGGCACGTTCACCTCGGTGGCCGTCAAGGCCCCTGGATTCGGCGACCGCCGTAAGGCGATGCTCCAGGACATGGCAATCCTTACCGGTGGCCAGGTCATCTCCGAGGAGGTGGGCCTCAAGGTCGACTCGGTGACCCTTGACATGCTGGGTTCGGCCCGCAAGATGGTGGTCACCAAGGACGAGACCACCCTTGTGGAGGGCGCCGGCGATCCAGAGGAGATCGCCGGCCGTATCACCCAGATCAAGGGCGAGATCGACAACACCGACTCCGACTACGACCGGGAGAAACTCCAGGAGCGTCTGGCCAAACTCTCGGGTGGTGTGGCAGTGCTCAAGGTCGGCGCAGCCACCGAGGTGGAACTCAAGGAAAAGAAGCACCGCATCGAGGACGCGGTGAGTACTACCAAGGCGGCAATCGAGGAGGGCGTGGTGGCCGGCGGTGGGGTGACTCTGCTGCGGGCCCAGGTGGCCGCCGAGTCGGCAGCCGAAGATCTGGATCACGACGAGGCCACCGGGGCTGGCATCGTGACTCGGTCCCTGGTGAGCCCGCTCACCCAGATCGCAGTCAACGCCGGCCTCGAAGGTGGTGTGGTGGTCGAGAAAGTGAGGGCCCTCGACGGCCCGAACGGTCTGAACGCCGATACCGGCGAATACGAGGACCTGATCGCGGCGGGCATCATTGACGCGGCCAAGGTCACCCGTTCGGCCCTGCAGAACGCGGCGTCCATCGCCGCTCTGTTCCTGACCACCGAGGCCGTTATCGCCGACGCCCCGGCGGAGGGTGCCACAGCCGGTATGCCGGACATGGACTTCTGACCGGATCGGTAGTCACAGAGCGCTCAGGGGCGCCCATCCGGGCGCCCCTCTGCGCGTCCGGGCCCTATCCAACCGGGAGAGGGGAAGCGATCTGGGGAGACCCAGGGGCGGCAGCCGGGCTAGGGCTGGGCGTGTTGCCAGCCGAACCGGCCCTTGATGCAGAGGTGACCGTCAGTTACCGAGTGGTCGGCCGGGGAGGTGACCTTGACGATTCGTTCGTCCTGGACATGCAAGTCCAGGTTGCATCCCACGCCGCAGAAGCCGCACACCGTGCGGGTCACCTCTTGGGCGTCAGCATCCCAGGTTCCGGTGAGGCGCATGTCGTGCTCGGTCTTGAACACTAGGGCCCCGGTGGGACACACGCCGATGCAGTTTCCGCAGTACACGCAGGCGGATTCGGGCAACTCCACGTCAAACTCGGTGGAGATGTGAGCTCCGAAACCCCGTCCGGCGGTTGCGATGGCGAAGGTGTGCTGGGCGTCGTCCCCGCAGGCTTCGACGCATTTGTAGCAGAGGATGCAGCGTTCGTAGTCCCGCACGTAGAGCTCGTCCTGGACCTTGGCCGGCTGGGCGACTGTCGCCACCTCGTGGTGATCACCCATCCGCTCAGGCCGGGAGCCGTAGTGGTCCATCCAGTCGGCGATCTCTTCGTCGGCCCGGTCCATGGCCACTGACGAGGCCAGTAGTTCGAGGACCATCCTCCGGCTGGTACGAACTCGCTCTGAGTCGGTAGCCACCACCATCCCCTCCTCGACAGGCCGGGAGCACGACGGCACAAGGACCCGGGAGCCCTCCACCTCGACCACGCAGACCCGGCAGACGTTGACCGGAGTGAGGTTCTCGGCCCAGCACAGCGTCGGGGTGTCGAGCCCGGCCCGACGGCAAGCGTCGAGGATGGTCGCCCCCTCCGGGACGGTGACTGTCTCACCGTCGACGGTGATCTCCAGCAGGGTCGTCGGTACCCCGACAGGTGTCTCGTTCACCGGTTCCCCTCTAGCAGTCCGAGATCCAGGGCGGAGCGCACTGCCGATGAAGCGGTGTGGCCCAGCCCGCAGATCGAGGCGTCGCCCATCACCGCGGCCAGGTCGTCGAACAGCGGCCGTTCGTCGCCGGATGATGTGCCGTCGGACAGCCTGATCAGCAGTTCCTCCTGCCGGACGGTGCCTACCCGGCAGGGTACGCATTGTCCACACGACTCGTCGCGGAAGAACGCAGCGATGCGCCGCACCGTGTCGGCCAGGTCATCGTGGTCGCCGAAGGCCATGACGACCCCGGAGCCCAGTGACACCCCGGCCTCTCGGGTGGCTTCGAAGGTTAGGGGGAGGTCGATGGAGTCGGGGCCGACGAAACTGCCGGCCGCGCCACCCAACAGCACCGCGGCGAGGCCTCCGGTTCCGGAGAAGCCGCCGGCCGCCTCGAGTACCTCACCGAGGGTCACCCCGAACTCGAATTCGTAGAGTCCCGGGGTTGCGACTCGACCGCTGACGCAGAACAGTCGGGTTCCCGAGGATTTTTCGGTGCCCTCGGCGGCGAAGGCCGCCCCACCGTCGAGGACGATGCGGGGCACGTTGGCCAGCGTCTCCACGTTGTTGACCACCGTCGGTTCGTCGAACAGCCCGTGGGTGGTGGGAAACGGTGGCTTGTTGCGAGGTTCGCCCCGGTACCCCTCGATGGAGTTGAACAGGGCGGTCTCCTCGCCGCAGATGTAGGCGCCAGCCCCGCTACGCAGTTCGATATCGAAGGTCCGGCTAGATCCAGCTACGTTGTCGCCGAGTAGACCGGCCCGTTGGGCCGCGTCGATTGCTGTGGACAGACGCTCGGTGGCCACCGGGTACTCGCCCCGGACGTAGAGCCATCCCGTCTCGGCGCCGACGGCTAGGCCAGCGATAGTCATGGCCTCAATGATGGCGAAGGGGTCGTCTTCCATTAGTACCCGGTCCTTAAAGGTGCCCGGTTCGGACTCGTCGGCGTTGCACACCAGATGGTGGGGTCGCCCATCCTGGTCGGCCACCGCCCTCCATTTGACGCCGGCGGGGAAGGCGGCTCCGCCCCGTCCCAACAGTCCGGAGGCGGTTACCTCGGCAATGACCCGGTCGTCTCCCATCCTCAGGGCGGCCTCAAGGGCCCGGTAGCCACCGTGGGCCCGGTAATCGTCGAGGCTCGTCGGGTCTACCACTCCGACCCGGGCCAGCAGCCGTAGCCGGTCCGAGCCAGTCTGGGGCACCGCCGTCGGTGTAGCGGGGCTACCGGTGGCTACCGCCTGGTTAATGGCCGTGGGGTTGGCGTCCACCACGGTGAGGTCGGTGGCTCCGATGCGTTGGATGAGCACCGCGGGCCCGCGTTCGCACTGGCCGAGACACGGACTGGGCCGTGCCGTGTATCCGGCGGCAGTCAGGGAGTTGACCAGTTCGGCGCCTCCGGTCAGCCGACACGCCACGTCGTCGCACACGTGGAGCACCATCTCGGCCTCGGGGGGTTCGCCGGCCAACAGGTGGTAGAAGGTGGCCACTCCGTAGGCCTCGGCCGGCGGTACCTCCAGGATTTGGCAGACGTGGTTGAGGCCACCCGGGCTGATCCATCCGGCGGCCCGCTGGAGGGCGTGAAGGGCTGGCAGCAGAAGGTGACGACGCTCCCGGGTCCGCTGTCGGCCGCCGTAGACGAGGCGTTCTGACACCTCCACGATGACCGGGCCCAGGCCGGCCACAGCCTGGTCGACGGCGACCCGTTCGGTCTCGGTGGGGGCGGCGGTACCGAACCTGAGGTCAGGCACCGACGAGCTTCTCCACCCGGATGGCGGCCGCCTTGAACTCGGAGGTGCCCGACTTGGGGTCCCAGGCGTCGTTGGTCAACTGGTTGACGTCAGCCAGTTCAGGGAAGTGGAAGGTGGTGAAAGCCAGGCCGACCGGCAGGTGGGGGTCGACGGCGACGGTCATCTCGATCGTTCCGCGCCGGGACGACACCTGGACCCGGTCCCCGGCGGCCACTCCGAGGGCTACCGCGTCGGTCGAGGACAGGTCTAGGGCCTGGCCGGTGCGGATCGGTGAGTCGTATTTGTCGGTCTGTACGCCAGTGTTATACGAGTCGAGGGCCCGACCGGTGGTGAGGCGTAGCGGGTACCGGTCGTCGAGTGCCTCGGCCGGGGGACGGTCCTCGACACAGGAGAACGGGGCGAGCCGCCCACCGGCCGGCCGCTCCCAGAGGCGACCGTGGAGGAAGGGGCTGCCCGGGTGGTCCTCGTCGGGGCACGGCCACTGGATGCCTCCTTCGGCCTCGATGCGCTCCCAGGACATTCCGGCGTGCATCGGGGAAACAGTGCGCAACTCCTCCCAGAGGTCCTCGGCGGTTGGCCGACCCCAGCGGTCGTCACCCAGGCGTTCGGCCAGGTCAGCGAAGATATCGATCTCCTGGCGAGCCCCACCGGGCGGTGGCACCGCGGCCCTGGTGCGTTGTACTCGGCGTTCGCTGTTGGTCACGGTGCCGTCGGATTCGGCCCACCCCAGCGCGGCGGGTAGCACCACGTCAGCCATCTTGGCGGTCCGGGTCATGAAGACGTCCTGGACGACGAGGGTGTCAAGTGTCCCTAGGGCCTTTCGGGCATGGTTAACGTCGGCCTCGGAGTCGGCCGGGTTCTCACCGATCACGTAGAGGGCCCGCAGGTCTCCGCGACCCATGGCCTCGAACATCTCGGTTAGGTGCCAGCCGTTCCGGGCTGGTATCTCGGAGCCCCAGGCGGCCTCGAACTTGGCCCGGATCTCGTCGTCGGCCACATCCTGGAAGCCGGTCAGCTTGTTGGGCAGGGCTCCCATGTCGCCACCGCCCTGCACGTTGTTTTGGCCCCTTAGGGGAACCAGCCCCGAGCCCCAGCGGCCCACGTGGCCGGTTAGGAGAGCCAGGTTGCAGAGCGAGAGCACGTTGTCGACCGCGGTGTGGTGCTCGGTGATTCCTAGGGTCCACATGATCTGAGCGCAGGGGGCGGTCGCATAGCTGTGAGCAAGGTCGCGGATCGCCTCTGTGGGGACGCCGGTGACCTCGGCGGTGCGCTCGAGGGTCCACGGTTCGACGTGGGTGGCGAAGTCCTGGTAGCCGGTAGTCGCGTTGTCGACAAACTCCCGGTTCTCAAGCCCGGCGTTGATGATCTCCCGGGCCACGCCGTTGGCCAGGGCGATGTCGGTGCCCACGTTGATACCCAGCCAAGTGTCGGCGAACCTTGCTGAGTCGGTGCGACGTGGGTCCACTACCCACATGCGGGCGCCGTTTTCGACGCCCCTCAGCACGTGGTGGAAGAAGATGGGGTGTGCCGCTCTCGCGTTGGAGCCCCACAGGACGATGGCGTCGGCTTCCTCGACCTCACGGTACGAGGAAGTGCCTCCCCCTACTCCGAAGACCGTCGCCAGACCGACGACGCTGGGAGCGTGTCAAGTTCGATTACAACTGTCGATGTTGTTGGATCCGATGACCCGACGGGCGAACCGCTGGGCGGCGTAGTTCACCTCGTTGGTGGTCTTGGAGCAGCTGAACATCCCGAAGGCCGTCGGCCCGTGGGCGTCGACCACCGAGCGGAATCCCTCGGCGGCCCGGTCCAGGGCCTCGTCCCATGATGCTTCTCGCAGCTGCCCGTTCTCTCGGACCATCGGCGTCGTCAGACGCTGGCTCATATGCTTCTCCACTCTCCTTACAGGATGGACGAACCGTAGTGGATGCCTGTCCCGCCACCTACCCCTTCCGAGGGCCCGTCGGCGACCGGCAGGCGATCAATCGAGGCGGAGGGTCTTGCGGGCCTCGGCAGGCGACTGCACTGAGGCGCCGACCAGTTCGACGATGCGCGCCGCCTTCTCCACCAGTTGAGCGTTAGTGGCCAGTACCCCCCGTTCCAGGTAGAGGTTGTCCTCCAGGCCGACCCGTACGTGGCCGCCCAGCATCACCGACTGGGCCACCATTGGCATCTGCATGGCGCCAAGGCCGAAAGAGGTGAACTCGGCTTCGGCGGGCAGCCGGTGGACCATCGCCTGGAGGATTCCGATGTCCATCGGTGTCCCGTAGGGTATGGAGAGGCACAACTGCAGCCAGTACGGCGGGTCCACCAAGCCCTCGGCGATCATCGTTTCGGCGAACCACAGGTTTCCGGTGTCGAACACCTCCAGTTCGGGTCGAACACCCCACTCCCGGACTTTTCCGGCCATGGTCCGGAGCATCTCCGGAGTGGACACGTACACCTCGTTGTGGTCGCCGAAGTTCAGCGACCCGCAGTCCAGCGAGCAGATGTCGGGCCGGATGGCCTCGACATGGGCCAGTCGCTCCAGGCCGCCGACCAGATCGGTGCCCTCCCGGAAGGCCAGCGGGTCGTCGTCGGGGCCCATGACCAGGTCCCCGCCCATGCCCGCCGTGAGGTTGATGACCACCTGGTCGTCCTGATCGCGGATGCGGTCTACTACTTCGCGATAGTGGTCGACGGTGCGGGTCCCCCGGCCCGTTCCGGTGTCGCGGACGTGGCAATGGACGATGGCGGCCCCCGCCCGGGCCGCCTCAAGCGCCGAAGTGGCGATCTCAGCGGGGGTAACGGGGACGTGTTCGCTACGGCCTGCCGTGTCGCCGGCCCCGGTCACCGCGCACGTGATGATGGCCTTTCGGTTCATTGGTGGACCGATCCTGAGTGGTGGCCCCGGGACCCGTCCTGGGGCGCCCGCGGCAGCAGGCCTGAGGAGGCTAGCCGTTCGGGTCCTAGCCGCAGGAAGCCCGTCGGTCAGCATTTTCGGTCCGGAAGGTGTTCACTGACGGGCATGGTCGGAGAGTGCCGGACCGGAGGTCGACGGTGAGCCGGGGCAGGACCGCTCGGGTGTTCACCCTTCGGATCGTCGGCGTGGAGAGCACCCGGGTGCCCGACGAGTTGATCGTCGAGGAGCCGATGTCGATCCGGGTCGACGGGGAACTAGTAGCCACCACAATGCGCACCCCGGGCAACGACTTCGAGTTGGCCGCCGGATTCTGCGTGACCGAGGGGATGCTCGGCGACGCCGAGGTGCGAACCATCCGCTACTGCGGTCAGGGACCAGCCTCCGAAGCCGAGT
>ERZ651768.1349-NODE-1349-length-18021-cov-3.348863_pt1 | contig 18021 bp, 13 predicted proteins | sample MGYA00514754_ERZ651768 | MGnify/ENA metagenome assembly ERZ651768
TTTTCCGAATCCTCATCTGCAGTTCCATCATCTGTATCAGAAGAATCTCCAGTGTCAGTTTCACTTTCATCCTTACTCACCTCATCTTCAGATTCATCCGTTGATTCTTCATCATTTTCCGAATCCTCATCTGCAGTTCCATCATCTGTATCAGAAGAATCTCCAGTGTCAGTTTCACTTTCATCCTTACTTACCTCATCTTCAGATTCATCCGTTGATTCTTCATCATTTTCCGAATCCTCTGCTTCAGCCCCTTCTCCTTCTTCATCTTGGCTGTCTTCAGTATGAGATTCAGTCAATTCTTCAGTGAGCCCTCTAGATTTGGCTTCTTGATAATCACTCTCTTCTGATTCCGATTTAATGGCAACTTTCACTTCCTCCCCCAGTTCTTTCTCTTTTTCAGCTTCCTTCTTTTGTAAAGCGGATTTTTCCAGCGCTTTTTCTGACCGTTGTCTCAGAGTTAATTCCCTATCTAATTGCCATTTTTGCATATTTTTTTCTATTTCATCACCACTTAATCCCAATTTCATTAAGTGCCATCTATGGGATAAACCTGTTTTTGTCATCATATTCTTCACTACATCTGAAGGCTGTGCTCCTTGAGAAAGCCAGTGTAAAATACGATCTTCCTGTAAAATATAATTCTTATCATTATTAAGAATGGGATCATACCACCCAACTTCTTCTATAGCAGCACCGTCACGTCTTTTTCTTGAATCTATAACAATAATACGGTAAAAAGGTCTATTTTTGCGTCCTAATCGTTTTAATCGTATTCGAGTAGCCAAATGTGTATCTCCTTAATTAATCGTCATAAAATGTAATCCAGATTTGTTCATCTGGGGGAATGTTTTTCTGCTCATCTGTTTCATCATTTTTTGTATTTGGAAAAATTCCTTTATTAACTGATTTACTTCTTGAACGGACCTCCCTGATCCTTCTGCAATCCGTTTTCGTCTACTGCCGTTTATTATTTTGGGTTGGCATCGCTCTTGAGCTGTCATGGATTGGATTATAGCTTCCGTCCAAACCAATTGTTTTTCATTTAAATCCATTTTTTTCATCATTTTTCTATTCGCTCCCGGCAGCATTTCAACAATTTGGTTCAGTGAACCCATTTTTTTTATTTGCCTGAGCTGAGATATAAAATCATCTAAATCAAATTCTTTTCCGGAAAGTACTTTTTGGATAGATTTCCCATCTTTATCATCAATAGATTCTTGCGCTTTTTCCACTAATGAAACTACATCTCCAAACCCCAGAATTCTATCTGCAATCCTTTTAGGGTCAAATACCTCTAAACCTTCTATTTTTTCTGAAACACCGATAAATTTTATTGGGACTCCTGTAACTTCCGTAACTGACACAGCTGCACCTCCACGACTGTCTCCCTCCATTTTTGTGAGAACAGTCCCAGTGATTGATAGGGTTTCAGAAAATATTCTTGCAGAATTGACAGCGTCCTGACCTGTCATACCATCCACTACAAATAAGGTCTCATCCGGATGGGTTTTTTCCTGGATAGACTGAATTTCTTCCATCATTTCACCATCCACGTGTAACCGTCCAGCAGTATCCAGGATTACATAATCCAGACCAAGAGAATCTGCTTCAGCAACTGCTTCCTGGCAAATTATTACCGGATCAGATTTCCCTAGTGAAAAAACAGGTATACCCACTTGTTTACCAAGAGTTATTAACTGTTCAATTGCCGCAGGACGATAAACATCTGCTGCTGTTAATAAGCTTGTAAACCCCTTATTTTTCAGGTGCATTGCTATTTTTACTGCAGTCGTTGTCTTACCAGACCCTTGCAATCCTGCGAGTAATATTACATTTGGTTTGTTTTTTCCGGTAACTAAAGGCGATACTTCTCCTCCCAATAATGTAATCAACTCATCATGGATAATTTTAATAAACTGTTCTCCAGGTTTTATCGATTTTATTACTTTAGTTCCCTCGGCTCTATATTTTACTTTCTCAATAAATGTTTTGACAATAATATAATTTACATCAGCCTCTAAAAGAATAATCCTTATCTCACGAACCGTCCCATGGATATTCGCTTCCGTAATCTTTCCCAGCCCCCTTAATGACCGAAATACAATGTCAAATTTTTCAGTAATTTTATCAAACATAGCAAATGATTCGAATTTAGCTTAGAATTTTAATGTTTTTTTTGCATTTATTAAAAGATATATTGCATATAATTTATTTCATGATATCCACGAAAAAAAAACTTTTAGATTTTTTTCCGGCCTAACATCTTTTCATATTTTATATATGAATCCATTCTATTATAACCAGATGAGTATTCCATACTAGTCATCCAGGTCGGATTTATTCAATTATCATTTCTGAACTATGCCTTATCTATTATATAACGAAATCTTTTACATATTTACTGTTGAAATATTCAGTTTAAATTCCCCATAAAATTATGCCAGATTTTTATAAAATACTTAAAGACACACGTATCCAGCGTGGAATTAAATTAGATGAAATTCAAACTCGGACAAAAATAAATATTATTTTTTTAAAAGCTATTGAAAATGGAAAGTTTGATCTTCTTCCTGAACCATATATCAGATTATTTTTACGGGCTTATAGTATTGAAATTGGTTTAGACCCAGAAAAATTATTAAATCAATTTGAACAATTTATTGATGGGAAAGTTACTAAATTAAAAAAAGGAGGGAAAGGGGGTGGGGATAAGAGTTTTGAAAAACAATTAACTACATCGGAACCCAAATCAGAAAAGGAAATCATTCACCCTAATAAATCTCCTAAAATTAATCGTGAAAAAGCCATAAAAAGTATCTTACTGCTTTCCTGCTGGATATTTGGATTAATTATTATCCACAAAATTGCAAATTCCCCAGAGGTACCTCCCCCTCCAACTGTACAACTGTCTGCAACAGAATTTATTAATATTTTATACACAAATTACAAAAGCGGAGACAAAGAAGAGCATCAATTTGAATTTATACCTCCCTATTCTCTGTCAATCAAAACCGTGGGACAGTTGACCGTATTTACTTCATCCGACTCAACGAATTTTTCTCGAATCATTTTAAATAGTGGAGAACATAAATCATTTTATACTGATAGCATTTTAACTCTTATACTTGAACATACTCAAAATGTCACTCTTTCCATTAAAGGGGAATCTGAAGAAATCACTTTAAATCAATTCCAGAATTTCCTGGATCCTGTAAAAATAAGAATAACTGCTGACCCTCCAGCCTATTCCGTAATTCAATATACCAAAAAAAAGTAATATCCCCTCTCTTGCTCCGATGATTTATAAAGGATTAATTTATATAGATTAATCCTTTTTTTTGATCCATCTGCTATTTTTTACCAAATTTTATCAATTAATTCCAAAAATATATTTTGATTTGAGTGGGTAATATTATTAGACTTGTGGGTAATAGTGGGTAGTTATACCTTTCTTTAAATTAAAATGTCATATAGTTCAAATACGTTTACAGGCGAATATACGTACACTGTTGACCCCAAAAGCAGGGTCAATATTCCGGCAAAATTTCGCCAAGCCCTTTCTCCGGAAAATGATAATTCTTTTGCCATTACCAAGGGAATGGATCAGTGTATTTGGGTTTATCCGGTAGTGGAATGGAACAAAGTCCTAACTAAACTTAGGGAACAGCCATCATCTCAGACCAATCGTGCATTTACCAGAGATTATTCTCGATTTGCTTCTACCGTGTCATACGACAAACAAGGTCGTATTCTTCTCTCAACTGAATTAATGAACTATGCTGAAATAGACCGACAGGTGACCATAATCGGTATGATAAACAAAGTTGAAATTTGGAATCCAGGTCTACTTAAGAAGTTTGATCAACAAATACTATCCCAGAATAAAAAAGCATTTAATGAATTGGCTGAAAAGATCATCCTGTAATGAATTCAATACTTCATCATATACCTGTTATGGTGAAGGAAAGCCTGTTTTATCTAGATATAAAACCGCATCTCATCTATATGGATGGAACTATTGGCCAGGGAGGCCACACTGGGTATATTCTTCCCAACCTATCTTCCAGAGGGAAAATAATAGGAATTGATAAAGACATTGAGGTATTGGATATGTGTTATCAGAATTTCTCCGCTTATAATACCCAACTGTCTTTACATCATAACTCATATCATCGTCTTTCTGATATTCTGCAAAAGGAAGGAATACAATCCGTAGAGGGGATATTGCTTGATTTAGGGTTATCCTCTTTTCAATTAGAATCTGAAACCCGCGGATTTTCATATTCAAAAAATTCCTTATTAGATATGAGGTTTGACCAAACCAGAGGAAAACCTGCAGTTGATTTTCTAAAAAAATTAACACAGAAGGACCTTGAAAAAATTTTGAAAAAATTTGGTGAAGAACGATATTCAAGAAACATCGCTTACCGTATCCATCGTTCACCGGATTTAAAAACAACTTCTGATTTAAAAAATATTATACAGAAGTCAACACCACCGGGAAACCGTACAAAATCTTTCTCCAGGGTGTTTCAAGCTATCAGGATCGCAATTAATAGAGAACTGGAGATACTGGAAAAATTTTTAGACACATTCATTGACTATCTGTCTCTTGGAGGTAAAATTGTCATCATCAGTTATCATTCCCTGGAAGACCGCCTGGTAAAACATGCATTTAAAAAATTAAAGCAAAAAGGAGAGGTAAATATTCTTACAAAAAAACCTGTAACACCTTCCTATGAAGAAATCAGTAAAAACAGTCGTTCCAGAAGTGCAAAGCTTCGTGCAGCAGAAAGGATTTAAATAATAAATGCGAAATAAAAAACGCCGTTCAAAAAAAGTACAGAATATAATTGACACATTGATTTTCTATCTCATTACATGTTTATCTATTGGAGGACTGGTCTTATACCTTTGGGTATATACGGAAATTGATGATTCATTGTATGCTCTTGATATCCAAAGAAAAACAGTTGAGGAATTAATGAATGAAATTCATCTCTTGCAAAGTGAAATTGATGCTTTATCAAAACCTGATGTAATCGCCAGGAAAGCAAAAATGAACTGGGGAATGGAATTTGCTAAACCCGAGTCAATTTCCATTCATATTAATCCGGATGAATTAAGCAGTTTATGACAAAATCTTTTCTAAGATATCGGACAAGAATTACCGTACTCTCTTGTTTTGTGATTCTTGGGTGGTGTGTCCTTAGTGCAAGATTATTCCAAATTCAAGTCCTCGAAAATGAATATTATATTAACGAAGGGTTTCTCCAAGGACAACACAAGGAAATTCTTGAAGCATCCCGTGGGAATATCTATGATCGAAATAACGTACTCTTAACCAGAAATATTTCTCATATTACTCTATGCGGAAATCCGTCTGATATTGTTGAAAAGAAATCCGTGGCTCAATTATTGAGTAAATGTACGGAAAAACCTCCTGCTTATTATCTAAAAAAATTATCATCAAAAAATTCATTCGTGTTTCTGGAAAGGAATATTCTCGAATCTCAATGTGATGATATATCAAAGTTTAAAAATTATGGGGTAATCATTAAGAAAAATTATTTCAGGTATTATCCATTTGATTCTACAGGAAGTCAGGTAATCGGATTCACCGATCCAGATAATCGGGGATTAAGCGGAATTGAAAAACAATATAACCCCGTTTTAACAGGAACTCCGGGATGGATCATAAAAAAACGTTCAGGAACAGGAAAAAGTAAACGGGATAACAGTTATCCATACATAGATCCCCGAAACGGCTCCAATATTCAATTGACACTAGATATCGAATATCAATGCATTTTGGAAGACGAATTAATAAAACAAATGAATGCCACAAATGCAAAAGGAGCGACCGGTATCCTTATGAATCCTGAAACAGGTGAAATTCTAGCTATGGCTTCCATTCCCTGTTTTGATTCAAATAACCCCGGTGACTATCCTTTAGAATATCAGAAAATAAAAGCCATAACCGATCAGTTCGAACCTGGCTCCACCTTTAAAATCGTGTCAGCAACTGCTGCTTTGGATAAAAATATGGTAAGGATTGATGACGAATTCTTCTGTGAAAATGGAAGTTTTGTTTATAATGGAGTTCCAATCCGGGATCATGAGGAATACGGTCTTTTAACATTTTCCCAAGTCATTGAACAGTCAAGTAATGTGGGGACTATAAAAATAACGGAACTCCTTCCAGTCCAGTCCTTTTACCAATATATAAAAAAATTTGGATTTGGAAATGAGACAGACATCAATTTACCTGGTGAATCCAAGGGATTCATTCGGGAACCGCAAAACTGGAGCAGAATTTCGCCTGGGGTTATTTCCATGGGCCAAGAGATCAGTGTAACCGCTTTACAATTGGCAATGGCATATTCAGCAATTGCAAATGGAGGATATTTACTCAGACCCAAAATTGTACAGCAGATTATGGGTCATAATGGGAAAATAATGGAAAATAACAATTCTAAAGTCCTACGCAGAGTCGCCTCTCTAAAAACAATGAAAACTTTAAAAAATATTCTTGTAAAAACAGTTAAAATGGGTACGGGGTCATCTGCGGAAATTCCAGGCAGGAACATAGCAGGAAAAACCGGGACAGCTGAAAAATTTATTAATGGATCTTATTCAGAAACCAAATTTATTTCAAATTTTGTTGGGTTTTTCCCTGCAGAAAAACCAATACTATTGGGAGTAATTCTGATTGATGAACCCAAATCCGGATTTCATTGGGGCAGCACAGGGGCAGCCCCTGTTTTCCGAAAAGTTGCCGAAAGAATAATAAATATGGATGACTCATTCCAACATAAACATGAACCAAAAGACAACTCACATGAAAACAAATTATGGGCTTCAAAAAAAAAAGATATTTCCAAAAAAATCCAAAATCCAGTCTTATTCAACCATCCTTTAAGGATTGAAAATAAGGAATGTATCGTACCGGATGTACGCCAAATGAGTTTGTTAAAAGCAGTAAGGAAAATAAAAGAAAGTGGATTTACCCATACAGTTCGCGGTTCCGGAATCGTGAATTGGCAGTCTCCGAACCCCAATCTAATACAACCCTGCGGTTCAACCTGCCTCATAGGACTCAAATAAAATGAATAAACAGCTCACTGAACTGGTAAAAAATATTAATCCGCTAAATTTAGTAACAGACGATATCAAAATCAGCAGATTATGTACCAATTCTAAACAAGTGGTTCAGGGGGATTTGTTCATTGCTATCCCTGGTCATTCTGTGGATGGGCATCAATTTGTACAGGAAGCGATTGAAAACGGTGCAGCATCTGTACTGATCAACGGTAGAGATGTTGGTTCTGTTTCTATTCCTCTCATATCTGTAGCAAATCCCCGAAGGGCATTGTCGACACTGGCATCGGAATTTTATGATAATCCATCTAAAAAAATAAATATTACAGGAATAACGGGTACCAATGGCAAAACATCCAGCGCTTATCTGTTAAATTCCATTTTAACGACTGACGGTAAAGAATCAGCTGTTTTAGGTACATTGGGATTAAAAACAAAAAAATATGAAGAAGAAAAAAATCTCACAACTATGGATCCTGTCAATCTTCATAAAACAATGAACCGGTTAGTCAATAATGGCACAACTCATTTAATTATGGAAGTGTCTTCTCATGCCGTTGAACAATTTCGTGTGGCTGATGTAGATTTTAATTATGCTGTTTTTACCAATTTAACCCATGATCATTTGGATTATCATCATACAATGGAAGACTATTTTCAGGCAAAAGCTAAATTATTCAAAACACTTCCTCTTGACGCAACTGCTATTATTAATCTGGATTGCAAATATGGGAAAATGATAAAAAATATCTGTCCGGCTCCTGTTGTATCAACATCTGCAATTTCAAAGGATATGGTCCAATTTTCCGAAGTCCAATCTACTCTTGACGGTATTACTGGAAAAATATTAGCGGGCCCTAAAATATACAAAATTCACTCCCCCTTAATAGGAAATTTTAATAAGGAAAATATCTTAATGGCTGTTGCAACTGCACATAGTATGGATATTCGCGCTTCATCTATTGAAAATGGTATAAAAAACTGTACACATATTCCCGGAAGAATGGAGTACTTTAAAAAACCAAATTGCGGAACAATTATTATTGACTATGCTCATACACCGGATGCATATGAAAAAGTTTTTTCTACAGTAAAATCATTAATAAAAGGAAATATTCAAACAGTATTCGGAGCTGGTGGAAACCGGGACCATAGTAAACGGTCCATCATGGCATCCATTGCCGAAAAATATTCAGATCATTGTTATATAACCCCCGATAATCCAAGAGATGAAGATCCTGATACTATATCTGCTGACATCATTTCTGGGTTTTCATCCAATTGTTTCACGATTTATCCGGATCGAAAATCGGGATTGACTCATGCACTTGAAACTCTGAAATCTGAAGATGCGGTAGTCGTTTTAGGAAAAGGATGTGAAGATTTTCAGGAAATAAAAGGTGAACGAATACCATATTCTGATGTGGGTACAGTAAAGAAATTTATATCATGAGAATTACCTTACCTGACCCGGTAGGGTTTGCAGAGTGTTTCGCAGCAGTGTCCGGTGTAAAGGTGATTCCAGAAATCATGGGAATTACGACTGACAGTCGAGATGTAAAACCAGAGGACCTTTACATAGCATTGTCTGGTCGACGGACTGATGGACATAATTTTGTTCCCGCTGTCGAATTGGAAGGTTGCAGTGCTGCTTTGGTATCAGATGTCCAGAAGGAGTGTAAAACTATTCAACAAATTAAGGTTGATGATCCTTTAATAACCATAGGACAAACTGCCAAGTTATGGAGAGAAAATGTCAATATTCCTGTATTCGGTATTACGGGAACAAACGGTAAAACATCTACGAAGGAATTAATAAAGCATGTTTTGAGTGAAAATATGAACGTTCATGCTACCGAAGGAAATTATAACACATCCATTGGTGTTCCGCTAACCATGTTAACTATGACTTCATCCCATGAAATATCCATTTTAGAATTAGGCGCAAATCAAAAAGGAGATATTAGGTATTTGTGTGAAATAACAAAACCCAATCACGGACTCATTACTAATATTGCTCCTGCACACTTGGAAGGATTTGGATCTGTAGAAGAAATTGCAAAGGAAAAAGGGGAATTATTTCTTGCTTTGAACAACGGATTCTCTTTCGTTAATAATGCAGATGAAAAAGTAAATGCCCTCCCCTGTTCCGGTAAAAAAATATCCTATGGGTTAACACCGACATGTGATTTTCCTTCTGATATCATCTCTGAAGGTGATGGCAGTCTGACTTTAATTATTGATTCGGAGGAAATATCCACAGATTCCCGGAATTTAACCTTTCTTAAAAATGTGATAGCAGCAGCATCTGTATCCATCACTCTTGGCGTAGAGTGGGATGTCTTTAGAAACCAAATTTTATCCTTTGATCCTCCGAAAGGACGGTGTCAGGTAAAACAATTCAATTCTGTCACTGTTATTGATGATACCTATAATGCAAATCTAGAATCAACCATCGCTGCTCTTGATTATTTAATGGCTTTTGGAGGAAATGGACGAAAGGTTTTCATATTTGGGGATATGTTTGAATTAGGGCAGGATACGGAATCACACCATCGAAAAATAGGGGAGAAATGTAAACAGACCAATTTAGACGCTGTGTATCTCCTGGGGGAAAAAACCTTATTTACCGATATGGAATTGAATTCATCCACAACTCATAGGCATTATTCATCTAAAAATAAATTAATCTCCTCATTGAAAGACTCGTTCAAAGAAGGAGATAAAATTTTAATCAAGGGATCTAGAGGAATGGCAATGGAAACGATAATTCAAGGGATTTTTAGCTGATGCTTTACCATTTTCTTTATCCCTTAAAATCATATTGGAGCATCCTAAACCTGTTTCAATATATCACTTTCCGGTCGGCACTTGCAGCTATCATTGCATTACTTATAAGTTTTATTTTCGGTCCGAAGGTCATCCACATGCTCAAATTTCATCATATTGATGAAAAAATACGATCTACCGGACCACAGACCCACCTACAAAAGCAAGGAACACCCACAATGGGGGGAGTACTCATATTAATTGCAGTGCTCCTCCCTACCCTCCTATTAGCAAATCTGACAAGCTCCTACATTCAAATCATTATATTTGCAGCAATCTGGATGGGACTGGTTGGTTTTTTAGATGATTATTTAAAAGTGGTTAAGAAATTTGAAAAGGGACTCATCGCCAGATATAAATTATTTGGACAAATATTATTAAGTATTGGAATCAGTGTTTGGATTTATAATCAAGGAAATTGGGATGGGGTTTATACGGTCACCTCAGTCCCGTTCTTAAAAAATTATAATTTAGACTTCGGCTTTTTTTATCCCTTAGTTATTTTATTTGTAATAACAGGAACGTCAAACGCAGTAAATCTAACCGATGGCCTGGACGGCCTTGCTGCCGGATTATTGGCAATAGCTTTTACGGTTTTTGGGGCGATTGCATATATCACCGGTAGGGTTGATTTTTCAAGTTATCTAAATATTTTATATCTTCCAGGGGCAGGTGAATTAACCATTTTTACTTCCGCTATGGCGGGAGCCTGTCTTGGGTTTCTCTGGTTTAATTCTGCACCTGCACAGATTTTTATGGGAGATATTGGTTCTCTTTCCGCCGGAGCTGCTTTGGGAACATTGGCAGTGTTATTAAAAAAGGAACTTTTATTGATTATCATCGGTGGAGTATTTGTTTGGGAAGCATGTTCCGTCCTTCTACAAATTGGGTATTTCAGATGGACCAGAAAGAAAAAGGGTGAAGGTAAAAAGCTTTTTAACATGGCACCAATTCATCATCATTTCGAATTAGCCGGCTGGGCTGAAACAAAAGTGGTAGTTAGATTTTGGATCATTGGTATTCTTTTGGCGTTGTTTTCTCTAACGACTTTTAAGATCCGATGATGAAAATATCCAAAGCCATCCCAGAAACCCTGAAAAATAAGAGAGTTACTGTTCTCGGAATGGGTATCAGCGGAATAGGCGCTGCAAGATTATTACATCATCTGGGTGCGGAAGTATTTTTGAGTGATATCGGGGAATTTCCAAATATCCATGATCATTCTATTCAATTGAATAATAATAACATCCCGTTTGAAACGGGGATTCACAGTAAAAGGGTATTCGACAGTGATCTGATAGTTGTATCACCGGGGATTGGACAAGATACAGTTGTAATTCAAAATGCACTAAAAAATGACATTCCCATTATCGGAGAATTGGAACTGGGAAGCTGGTTTACGGATGCTCCAATCCTTGCTGTTACCGGTTCAAATGGAAAAACAACCACCTCAAAATTATTGGAATCAATATGTCAAACAGATACCGTTCATGGAGTATTAGCGGGAAATGTAGGAATTTCTTTTACTCAAAAAGTTCTGGAGGATCTAATCAACCCAGATTCAAAGCGTATCTTTATTCTGGAAATATCCAGTTTCCAAACGGAATTTTTCATTCATTTTTCACCCTTCATCAGTATTTTTCTTAATATATCTACGGATCATTTAAATCGTCACGGGACAATTGAAGCGTACCTGAATGCAAAAATCAGATTATCAAAAAATCAGGATGAGAATTCTTATGTGGTGTATAATGAAGATGACACCAGGATAAAAAACATTTTTCAAAATGCACGTATGAAACAAATTCCATTCAGTTTGGATCCTAAAAAATCGTTTCGATTTGGTTTAAATCAGACCAGAATAATTAAGAAGGACCATAAGAGTTTTATCACCCTCAATGAAATATCTTTGATAGGAAAACATAATTATTCTAATATCATCGCTGCAGCAACTGCAGCTCACTTATTAGATATTGAAGAATCCCAAATTTCGGATTCAATCCAAAATTTCCATCCGATTCCTCACAGATTGGAGCATTTCCATACAGAAAACGGGGTTAAATATATCAACGATTCCAAAGCAACCAACATTGATGCAGTTAAGTGCGCTTTAGACAGTTTTAATCAGCATGTGATTCTTATTCTTGGAGGATTATTTAAGGGTGGATTTTTTGAAGAACTCCTTCCACATACAGGAAACGTAAACGCTGTAATTGCGTATGGCGAGGCTCAGGAATTAATTAACACTGCATTGGGGGATGCGGTAAGACTGTACAATTTTGACAGTCTTAAACAGGCGGTGGTCCTGAGCCGCTCAATTGCCAATCCGGGGGATATCATTTTATTGTCCCCCGGTTGTGCAAGTTTTGATCAATTTAAAAATTATGAAGAAAGAGGTGACTGTTTTAAAAATTGGGTTTTAGCGCAAATCTAATACAGTGAATCATTTAAATCTCATTAAACGGCATATTGACCATATTCTTCTAGGACAGGTCTTACTCATTGCTGCGTTTGGAATGATCATGCTTTATAGTGCCAGTTCAGCCCAATCCATCCATCTAACCGGAGGTAAAACAAACTCAATCTATTTGACTGCTCATTTAAAACGGTTACTCATTGCCTTGTCTGCCATGACCGCATTTATATTCATTGACTATCGAAAGTTAAAACAGTGGTCGCCCATTTTGATTGGAATTTCATTTGGATTGCTTTCACTTGGTTTGATTTTCAAGATTATATCCGGCAGTACATTTCCCGCAAGGTGGCTTCATTTAGGGTCACTTACTTTTCAAACATCTGACTTTGCCCGATTGTCTGTTATCATTTATCTGGCTGCTTATCTGGATACAAATCATCGTAAAATCACTGATTTTACAAATGGCTTGCTTCCTCCTGTATCTATATTAGCTGGAGTCTGCAGTTTGATTGTCTTACAACCAGATTTCAGTACAGCTATGGTAATTGCATTAATTGGATTTGTGATTTTGTTCATAGGCGGTGCGGAAGTGTCTCAATTGGTAACATGCGGATCAGTCGGAATCGCTGTCTCGATACCAGTTTTGATGTTGAAACCATATAGGTTAGAACGAATCTTAGCATGGTTTAAACATGAAGGCTCTAATAATTATCAGGCATCACAATCACTCATTAGTCTTGGAAACGGAGGATTGTTTGGTTTGGGTCTGGGTCAGAGCATGCAAAAGGATCAATTTCTGCCTACTCCTCACACAGACTTTATTTTTGCGATAATTGGCGAAGAAATAGGTTTTCTTGGAGGGATGTTTTTGTTATTTCTGTTTATCCTTATCTACAGAAGGGGAATCAGGATAGCCCGAGAATGTACAGATCCCTTCGGAATTTTTTTGGCAGTGGGAATTGGTTTCAATTTAATCTGTTATACATTTATCAATGTTGCAGTTGTGACGGGAATATTACCGGTGACTGGATTACAAATCCCCATGGTAAGCTATGGCGGGTCCGGTTTGGTTATTACATTAATAGGATTTGGAATTCTGTTAAATATCAGTCAGAGAAAAAGATCACTAATTTCCCCTGATATTCGAAACAGGAGAATTTATGGATGAAATTAGAATTCTTATTGCAGGAGGAGGCACCGGGGGGCACCTTTTTCCGGCAATTGCCATTGGTGAAAATATTCAATCCATACATAAAAATGCCATTATCCATTTCATGGGTTCAAAATTTGGGATCGAGTCAAAAGTTCTACCTGTGAAAGGGCTCCCTCATACTTTACTGCCTATGAAAGGATTGCAAAGAAGTTTTGCTTTTCATTCTATAATGAAAAACCTGAGTCTCCCCTATTGTTATTTTAAATCCACATCAATCGCAGGGGATGTTTTCAATGAGTTTATGCCTCAGGTTGTTGTTGGAACCGGAGGATATGCTAGTGCTATTCCCGTTAAAATATCCTTGAAAAATAATCTGCCTGTTGTTTTACAGGAACAAAATTCTTATCCTGGGCTCACGACTCGTATCTACGCTTCCAAATCAAAGGTTGTTTGCACGGCATTTAATGAAGCCCATCACTATCTTAATGCTGAGTGTGTTCTTACCGGAAATCCAATTCGTCCAGATATAATTCAAGGAAATAAAGTTGAAGGAGAAAGAAAATTTCATTTAAACTCATCTAAAAATACACTTTTTGTTTTTGGTGGCAGTCAGGGATCCCTTTTTTTAAACCATCTAATGGAAGATTCAGTTGAAAGGTTACAAAAGAACAAGATTCAAGTTTTATGGCAGACGGGAGATAATCATTACAACCATTATAAACATTTTGATTCAGAAACGATTCGTGTCACACCTTTCATTGATGCAATGGCAGATGCATATTCACTCTGTGACTTAATCATATCAAGGTCAGGGGCATTGGCAGTTTCCGAAATTATGGCAGTAGGAAAAGCAAGTATTTTAATTCCTTTTTCCGGTGCTGCAGAAAACCATCAATACAAAAATGCCAAGGTATTGGCAGATCAAAGAGCAGCAGTCTTATTGAGTGAAAATAATTTTGACTCGACAACATGTATGAAAACTATTATTAAATTAGTAAATGACAAAACCACATTGAAAGAAATGGGTAACAGGGCAAAATCTATGAGTAAACCAAATGCTACAGAATTAATTGCCAATAAAATCATCGAGTTGGCAACTGCCTGATGTTCCGCAAAGTAAACCATGTTCATTTTGTAGGAATAGGAGGAATAGGAATGAGTGGAATTGCAGAATTACTTATGAATTTAGGATTCAGGGTGAGTGGCTCAGATTTGCAGGAATCACCTATAATAATGTCCCTTATGAACAAGGGAGCAAAAGTTTATCTTGGTCACGAACGGGATAATGTTACAAACAGTGATGTTCTAGTATACTCCAGCGCAGTTCATGATGATAACCCGGAAATTTTGGCTGCACAGAAATTTGGTATTCCAGTAATTAAACGTGCCGAAATGCTGGGAGAATTAATCGCAGTAAAACCGACAAGTATCGCCATTGGAGGGACCCACGGAAAGACATCCACCACATCTATGGTCGGCTCTGTATTAACAGAAGCAAAAATGGAACCTACTTTAGTAGTTGGAGGGCATGTCAAAAATATAGACTCAGGTTCAATGCTTGGTAGTGGTGAGATAATTGTAGTTGAAGCTGATGAATTTGATCGCAGTTTTCTTGCATTGCGTCCAACAATCAGTGTCGTGACAAATGTTGAGTTAGAACATACCGATTGTTACCAAAATCTCACCGAACTTCAGGATGCGTTCCTTACTTTTTGTAATTCAGTCCCATTTTACGGGGCAGTTGTTGTATGTTCCGATTCTCCGGCATTGGTGGAAATAATACCGGATATTCGCAGATCTATCTTGACATATGGATTGTCTTCCGATTCACAGGTTTCAGCTCAAAACATCAGTCATACAGGAAGTGAGAGTACATTTTATGTAACCAAGGATGAAAAATTCTTAGGTGAAATTTACATTGATGTTCCTGGAAAACACAATGTCACCAATTCATTAGCTTCTGTTACCCTGGGATTGGAATTGGGCATTCCATTCTCAGTTATATCCCGGGGAATTCAATCTTATTCAGGTGTAAAAAGACGATTTGAAATAAAGGGTACATGTCATGATGTGATGGTTGTGGATGATTATGCCCACCACCCTACAGAAGTACGAGCAACATTAGATGCTGCAAGAGATGGTTGGAACCGGAGAATTATTGCAGTGTTTCAGCCTCACCTTTTTACAAGAACACGGGATTTTTATCAGGATTTTGCTGACTCATTTTCTAAAGCAGACATTTTAATTGTAACCAAAATTTTCCCCTCAAGAGAAGAACCTATTGAAGGGATATCGGGTGAATTAGTTGTCCATGCAGCTCAAGAAAATAACCATCCACAACCATTGTATATAAACGAATGGGAACAGCTGAAGAAATCCTTAGATGAATTTATTAGACCGGGAGACATGGTCATAACAATCGGTGCAGGGAATATCTGGCGGTTTTGCCAAGAATATTTTGAGCATTTATCTGCTAAATCAAATTTATAATGAAGTATGAAAAGGCAATAAAGAGTATGATTAACGGAACCTGCCTCATTAACGAACCCATGTCAAAACATACAACCTATGGCATTGGTGGACCCGTTTCCTTCTATATCAAACCAAAGAATAAGGAGGATTTAAAAAATATTCTATTATTTACCGAAAATAATTCCATTCCGGTTTATTTTGTTGGTACGGGGTCTAATCTCCTTGTTTCAGACTCTGGAATAAATGGAATAGTTGTTTCTTTAGAAAAATCATTAAAGAAAATAACGTTTTTATCTGAAACAATGATTTATGCAGAGGGCGGCGCAATGTTGGGAAAACTGGTGAAATTATGCATCAGTAATAACCTTACAGGATTAGAAAGTTTGGTCGGTGTACCAGGCACACTCGGGGGCGCTTTGGTTATGAATGCAGGGGCATTCGGTGGTGAAATTTCTAAATATTTTGAAGAGGTGAATATTAAACTGATTGATGCATCACCTATAATGTATTTAATATTTTGTTCATGCATATCTGCATCTAAGGGAATTGAGAACAAAACTGGAATGCGAATGAGTCAGGTTATCTCAGAAATTTTAGATTTACATGAGAATAACATTATTATTCTATCAAACCCAAAGGCCATACCCCCATGCGGGGGAGCTCCAAATTTAAAGGCGTCCATAAGGAATCCAAACTTTTCTTTTGCCTCTGCTTTTCCAATCCCTAATAAATCAAATATTTTTGATTGCAATTCTGAATCATATATCCTAATAGATCCTCCTCCTAATTCATATCCATTCATTACAATATCATAACCTAATGACCTTACATCACCAGGATCTTTTTCAAGTATGTCTAAATCTTCTAAATTGGGAGAAGTAAAGGGATGATGAAGAGCATCCCAGCGGTTTTTATCTTCATTCCATTCTACTAAGGGAAAATCCACCACCCAAAGTGGCGCCCATTTATCAATATCAATGAGGTTTTCCCGTTTTGCAAGTTCAAGCCGCAGGGCGCCCAATGAGGAAAAAACAGTCTTGGCAGTATCGCCTACCATAAAAAGCACACTGTCATCTGCAATTCCTAAATTTGAAATTATTTCATCCCGTACTGAATCAGGGAAAAATTTACTAATCCCGCCGTCCAGTTTTCCGTCATTACATTTCATCCATGCCAATCCTTTGGCGCCGAAATATTTTTTCAGGTAGTCCGTGAGTTCATCAATTACCTTTCGGCTGTAGGTTGATGCATTGGGGCAAACTATTCCCTTCACCCTCCCTCCGGATTCCAATACCGATTTGAAGGCATTGAAGTCAGATTTTTCTACAAAACCTGCCAATTCTTTGAGTTCCATTTCAAAGCGGAGATCCGGTTTGTCGGAGCCGTATTTTTCCAGAGCATCATAATAATTCAACACCGGAAATTCTTCCGGCAGGTCAACATCAATAACTGATTTCCAGATATGCCGGGTGAGGTCTGTCCCCAATTTGATGATATCATCCTGATCTACAAATGACATTTCAATATCAATTTGAGTAAACTCTGGTTGACGATCAGCCCGAAAATCTTCATCCCGAAAACATTTTACTATCTGGAAATATTTATCAAATCCAGATACCATTAATAGCTGTTTATAGGTCTGCGGGGATTGCGGAAGAGCATAAAATCGGCCCGTGTGCAATCTACTTGGGACTAAAAAATCCCGGGCACCTTCAGGAGTAGATTTCATGAGAACCGGAGTTTCAATTTCTATAAAATCCTGGTCATTCATAAAATTACGGGTGGCTATAGCCGCATTATGCCGTGTCATCATATTGACCTGCATTTCTTTTGTACGGAGTTCCAGATAGCGATATTTCAGGCGGTGGTCTTCAGATGCTGAATTTCGGTCACTAATATCAAATGGTGGTGGTGCAGATTCATTATAAATAAATAGATCCGTCACTTCCACATCAATTTCGCCTGTTGCGAGTTTTTTATTTACTGCATCATCCGGGCGAGCTACAACCTTTCCAGAAATACCAATAACATCTTCTAGGCCTAGTTT
>ERZ651768.1350-NODE-1350-length-18017-cov-4.729487_pt1 | contig 18017 bp, 41 predicted proteins | sample MGYA00514754_ERZ651768 | MGnify/ENA metagenome assembly ERZ651768
AAAAAAAAAAAAAAAAAAAAAATTTTTTTTTTTTACAAAAAAAGGGGGTGCTCTCATTGAAGAATTATCCACTACCAGTATCAAGTCTGACTCATATTATCTTGATAAAAAAATTACAGCTTTAAATATAGCATTAAATGACTGTAATAATATTTCAACTCTTTCAACCCTAAGAAACAGATATATGCCGGGTAAGTCACAAAATCAGTTTGACGAAAAAGGAAGAAGTAGCGGAAGCGAATCCTGACGCACTATTCGCAGACGGTTTTGATGAAGCAATCATTGGGTATGAGGCTACTGGTGCTTGTGCTGTTTACGACTATAACAAATGCCTCAAGGTTTTAATGGAGAGGGATGATATGACTTTTCCCACCGCGCATGAATACATGGAGTTCAATGTGATTTCAGCGTATGTTGGCGATTACACTCCAATTTTTGTTCATCGTTTTAATGAGCGTCCCTAACTTGACCCTCCCGTATGATTCACCTATGATTCACCAGCGAAACATATTACTTCCATATACATTCCAATAAACAAGAATAAATAAATTTTTAATAAATATTATTAAAATATATGGGAAAATGAGGGATTGTATAGTATTTCTTTTAGATATATTCAAATACAACCAAACTAAAACCAGTTTAAGTTCAATACCAAACCAGTTCAGTATCCCCCGAAATTTAAAAAAAATTATTTAAATGTTTAGTAAAATTAACAATATGATTGTAAGGTATATTATGATTATATTATATTTAATGTTAGCATTAGCATTGTGGGTAGGCCAAGTAAACATAATAACAAGTTTATTAGTATGTGGTATATGCTTTATGTCTGGTTACATTTCGTTTACAAGGGGAGTCGAGTGCAGTATTGATGACGAGATGGAGGGCTGGAAAGAAATGTATAGAGAAAGAGTAATTGAGGAATATAATAAAATACAAAATGAAATCCGTAACAATTAGCATAGGTGATTATGATTTTGAGGTGCTTGACCAAATCTTTGAAAAAGAAAAAGATTTCAAGCCTAAAGACCCCCGCGACGAACTCATAATCAAAATTCTTGAACAAGTTCGCGACAATCCAAAGATTGACTTGGGAACAGACCAAATTGTGAACGATTAAGGGCCAAATAAGCCCCCAAATTTATTTAAAATTTTTCTAAATTTTGCTGCATTTTGTTGCATTTTGCTCCAATTATGAACGATTTTTCGCTAAATAAGGCGACTTTTTTTACTTAAATTATGAACGATTTTAACTTAAATAACACATACGATGATAAATTCTACAAACAACAAATTAAATTTAATAAAAATTTATTAAAATTTGGCAAGCCCTACGAACGCAAAAAGGCCAAGGAAAATTTGTTGGAATTGAAAGGTCGCTTGTTATTTGAGAGGCGAATGGCCGAGAACCAAATAAGCAGACTTACAAATATAGATTAATTTAATTTATTTAAAATTTGTGAAAGAGTTTTGGCGAAATATGCTATTTTGTCCTCGCTTGTTCCCCAAAAAAAAGCATGGCTTATTTCGTGAATAATTGTTTCAGTAATATCCTCCTCCGATTGATGAGGGTTCACCAAAATTCTTGCTACCCCCACATTTTCTGGAGGATAACAAATCCCCGATGCCTTTACTTCCTTACGAGGTTTTCGTAATTTTACTTCGTAGTGCTGGCCCTCGTAATTCTTAAATTTGACTGCTTTGTTTGCCATATATTAATAATATACGATTGAGCAAAAAAACCAATTAAAAAAACACAAAAAAAAATTTAAAAAAATGTTGACATGGCCAATATGCCCATATACAATGGGCGGCATGGCGAAGATTACGCGAAACAAAGATGGTTCTCCGCGCAAGTCTGGTTCTGGCCGTAAGGCGGGTAGTTCCAGTTTTCTTGATGTGTCACTAAAGCAGTTGATGCTTATTGCGGAAGAAAAAGATGCAATACAAGTTGGCCGTAAGTGGTACGAAAAAACGGTCATCGAACAAATGAAGGCAAATTCTGACATGAATATTGTTGACTTGGCCCCCAAAAAAGGCGATAATGCCGCCGCTGTTGAGGAAAAAATTGCGTTTAAATTAACGACACACAAGTAATGGAAGAACGATTTGCGGAACTATTTGGACAGAAAACTGTCAAGAAAAGGCTGAACTTTTACCTTGATGCCTTCAAGAAAACAAGCACTTGCCCATTTTTGTTTTTGATTGGGGCCAAGGGTTTGGGTAAAACGGAATTTGCTCGTCAATTTGGCGAGCATTTAGAAAACGCCGATGGAAAGCGGCGACCATTCCTTGAGTTGAATTGTTCGACCATTAAAAATGTCGAGCAATTTTTCGACCAAGTATTCATCCCCCTAATCATGGACAACGAAATCACCGTGTTGTTCGACGAGGCACATGAATTACCCAAGGATTTGACAAACGCTTTCTTGACGGTATTCAACACCGAAAAAGGCACACACAAAAATTTGCGCTGGCGTGATGGTGAGTATCCATTCGATTTCAAGAAGCAGACATTCCTGTTTGCGACAACGGAAGCAGACAAGGTGTGGCCCCCGCTCAAGGACAGACTCACCGTAGTTGATTTTGAGGATTACACTCCCAAGGAGTTGGGGCAAATTCTTCAAAGTCAAGTGGAGGAAATCAGCTTTAGCGAAAAAGCCCTCGTTGAACTTGCCAAGACAAGCAGGGGCAATGCTCGTTCGTGCGTGATGCGAGCGAAGGAGGTTGAATTGTTTTGCGCTGCGAAAGGCGACAACATTTTTCAATTATCTGATTTCGCAGTTTTTTGCGATAAGTTGGGCATCAATCCGCTTGGCGTAAACAACATCGAGAAGAAGGTGCTGGCGATTCTCCGTAAGGATGGTCAGGCATCGTTGCAAGAATTGTGCGCCAAGACTGGTTTGAGTCGCACCGCAATTCAGCGTGATGTTGAATTATATTTGATGAAGAAAAACCTCATCAAAATCGACGGCAAGCGACATATCACCAAGCAAGGCAGCGACTACATCGACCAAGAAAATCATGTCAAGAAAAAAGTCAAGTAAACATATCGACGAAATCCGCAAGGAGGTTGTGGAGGCTCTCTCCACAACCTTGAACCATGTGATGATAACACGCGCCTACGAAATAGTAACAGGCAAAACGGTATCTCATACTGCAACCGACGACCCTGACTACAAAATTATATTAGAATGAAAGTAATAAAATATAGTGAAATAAGAAAATGGGTTTTGGATTTTGTAGAAAATACTGGTTACGATGGTATTGTTTTTATTTACAAATGTTTCCACAAGGACAACGAGTTTGAGGTAAAATGGGATGAATAATATTCTTTTTATTGGTGAAGAAAAATCTGAATTAGCGCGCACGAAAGGTTGGTCATGGGAGGATGGGCGGTTGGCCGCGAAGCAGTTGTTCGATGCGCTTCGTGCAAATAATGTCGAGCCATCCTCCTGTCGATTCCTCAACTTGTTTGAGGAATCGAGGGCAACGATAGCGAAGGCCGCGAAAGGAAATACAGTAATAGCACTTGGGCGCAAAGTCCAACGAGGTTTAATTAAATATAATATTAAACATTATAATATGGTTCATCCAGCTGCGAGAGGAAAAATCCGTAATAAACAAAACTATATTAATCATGTTACAAATGTTTTAAATATAATTAGAAACGAAACAAATAAAGGCTAAATAAGTAAACCCTAAATAAGTAAATAACGGAATTATAAATAAGAAAATTGTAAATAAGCGAATTATAAATAAGTAAATAACAAATAAGCAGTTAGAGTTATTACACAATAAAATTCTAACTGTCAGCCGCGTCCCAGCGGCAACTTAGAATAGCAAGGGAAAATGGTGGGTCGGGCGGGACTTGAACCCACAGCCAACGGCTTAAAAGGCCGCTGCTCTACCATTGAGCTACCAACCCGTGGACGCGAGGGACGGAGTCGAACCGTCAACTACTCTTTTGCAGAGAGTCGTCTTACCATTTGACCACCCCGCGAATATTGTCCCACAGTTATAGACTTGCCGTGAATTAATACGACCGGTGCTTTCGTTACTGGCTTACCCGTAAGCTTATCCACAAAAGTCTTATACTTATACGGGTTGTATGTCACATGCTGCGTGGCTGTCCATATACGCGCCGAAGGTTCTGTGAACCAGAAACTCTCGGTAATATCACCTGCCACATAAGCGTGAACATTCTTGCGCTTTTCTTTAAGCACCCGCGCCCTTCCTGCTGGCTGCACATGGAAACTTACATTCTGCAGTATGACACTCTGGGCATGCTCAATAACTTTGCCTTTGTGCCTAACCGACAGGCACTCTTTATGTAGATTATAATATACTTGAACACGCATAACATTTCCAAATCTTCAGATCCATATCTGCAGGTAGTTTACGTTCATCCTTACATAATTGCAAGAATTTTCTTTCCAATTTAGCATAAACTTTTTTGCTCTGTGGTGTGTCTTTTGGCGCGTCCACACCTTTACTGCGCAACCACTTTAATACATGAGTATCTAGTGTGGCAAACTGTTGGTTGGGCCTTGAATGCATCAAAAAAAAGCGTGATGTCTTCGGGCCAATGCCATGTACCTTTTCTAAATCCTCTCGACTGCAGGTAGCCACATCTAAATCAGACAGTTCTTTTAGTGCCCGCCACAACCTCTTATACTGTCCAAACCTGTTGGACTGTAGGTAAGCACCGAATATCCTTATATCTAGCAACGACTTGATCATCTCAAATGGACTAAGCCTTGCGGTCGGAGTCCAGCACTCGAGAAAACAGTCGTTCACCTTCTTTGCCATGACCTTCGCCCGCTTGCCTGCCACACACACAGCAAACACAGCGAACAATTCCAACTCAGCCTTGGTGCGGTTAAAGTCGGTGATTTTCTGTGGGTTAATTCCATTCATATTTTTTGAAGTTATTAGATACAATTTGACAAAGTTCATCACACTCCTCTTGTACATCCCCAGATGGAGATTTTGAGCGCATCCAACGAACCAAGTCATCTTTAACCTCCTCCCCCAGTTCGGTGAGTTTTATCCGAGTCTCCGGGCCGAGATCATTGAGCCATTGCTTTTCATCAAAAGAGTCATCCATAACGCAAATGAGTTTACCACATAAATAAAGGTTGTCAACAAAAATTTTAATAAATTTTTGTTTTGAATTCTAAGCTGCCACGTGCTGGCCGCCGCGGCTTAGAAAGTCAAGCCCTTTATTCTGTTTCGCACAGAACATCGCCCCATGTTTTGGAATTATTCTGTTCAAGGATTTGTTTAATTAGGTGATACAAAGGGCCGTTGACTTTACTGTTGCGCAAAGCCTCTTTTTCTTCGTCCGTTAATTTGATTACATACTCGCGTTGCATTTGTCTTTGTTGTTGTAGCCTGTGAACCCCTTTTGCTTTAACTCTTTCAGAGCCGCCGCCGACTCGCTGCCCTTCGGTTGGACACCGTGCAGCAACAGCGCAAAACTATCTGAACCAGAAATTGCCAAGTCGTCCGTATGGTCAACCTCCAAGCCGAGCGCGTCAACCTCTTCTTGATTGAAAAATACTCTGGCCGACTTAATTTCAGTCGATGCAATTAAACTATCAAATTTGCCACCCTTTGAACAGGTGAAAACAAAATTCTTTGGCAAGCCACCCGATGCCGTCATATACTCCAACAAAAAATGGACGCTCTTCGTGTAGGCGTAAAAAACAATTTGCGGAAAGAAACTTGCCGCCCTCATCCAAGCGTTGAAATAACTTTGGTTGTAAAAGTCGCCGCCTATGTGAACCCGCAAAGTGCCACCACGACGAACGCCGCTCGCCTTTATACTGGCCACTATCAATTCAACTTTTTCCGCTGTGCTTTTGCACTCTTTCAATAGATCGAAATTATGCCAACGGGATTTTCTGACGGATGGGTAAGTCGATTCCATCGACGCAGAATAACAACGATAAGACACGCCATCGACAGGCGTTTGGTTGTCTGTCATTTTGCCGGTCTCCCTGTCGGCTTTGGACAAACAATTTAGCGCACCGGGGCAAGTCCAGCCGCTTGGCAACGAGAAATGCCAAATGCCTTTCAGCTTGGCGTTTTCAAAGGCGATTTTCAGCAAGTTAATAATTCTCATAACTCAAAAAGGATAGCAGATTAAATCGAAATGTCAACCCCCAAAAACAGAATCTTGGCAGGTTTGACACAGGCGCGAAATAGAATACTCTTTTCGCGAAATTTCATCACGGAAATGATTCGCATCCGTACCGCACGAAATGCATACTTGATTGTCACCTGTCGCCTGACGGCTGCGACCGAACAACCCTTGACCCATGCCCTCGAGAAAGGACTCCATTTGAGGCGTCTTATTTGTCTCCATGCAAAAAGTATAGCACTCAGGCCCTAAATAGTCAACCATTTAAAAAACTTTTTTTAAAAAGTTTTTTATTGACTTTCTAAGTCGTGGCGCGCCCCCGGCGGCGACTTAGATGTCAAGGAAAAAATGCACCTGCGGTGCATTTTTTTATTTAAATTTTTTTAAAAAATAGGTTGACCTCTTTTCTGTATCTGATAGAGTCTGTGCATGGGAACGCTATGCGTAAACAAGACGAAGGCTCAAATCAGAACGGTGGTCGCTTCCACTTTCGATGTGTGGTATAACAGTATAGCCAATCAAACTTTCCTTCTCAAGGACGGCACACCGGAACTCCATAGTGACAACTCAACTGTTTATACTCTCCCTGCTACGGTATGGGAGATTGAACAGTTTATTGCCGAAAGAACATACGCTACTCGTAGGTGGAACCGTGGCCACGGTCGGGTTGCTCTGCATTGTTTCGAGAATGATTGGGCGATTTATGCGTCCCAAAAAGACACGCGAATGTTTATGGGGCAGGAGGGGAAGCATCCGCTTTATCCTAATTTGGATTTTCATTATCATCACCTTGGGATTTATCCTAATGAAGATTGCACACGCAATTTTTTCGGATGGTTTGATTTTTGCGGTAACCCCACGCAAGAACGGCTCGACATTATTACTCACCCGAAAAACTTTGTTCATAACAGCGTAGTGTTCGCTACATTTCCCTGTGCTTGGCGATTGAGGGACACGGTGCAATCTGATGTGTTGGATACCGCTTTGGATTTGGCTGGTGAAGATGACGAATTGTGCAACCATGCAACTGATGCTGTTGAGGCGTACATGGGAGAACACACGGGCAACAAGGTCAAGCGTATTGTGTCGATGGAATACCAAGCGCAAAAAACTCGAATGATGTTGTTGGGGTTCACAAATAGTCGCGAGTTGATTAGGGAGGTTCCCTTTGAGTGTCGGCTTCGCAAGGAGAGGGCGACTCCGAGCAAACCAAGCCCACCAAGTGGAGAGTTAACTGCTGAAAAAAAATCTGCGTTACAACAGGACTTGCGGGTGCGTAATTATCGGTGCGCTACGGAGTTGGCCGAAAAATACGATATTAGCGTTTACGATGTTGGCACAACGCTGACTTGGATGAAGCGGCGCGGTGAAAAAAATGTGGGGTATCGTTAGGCTTGACACGGGCTTTAGGGTGCGATATGCTTCGGGGGATGGAGGCAGTTATTGTTCTCGTAGGTATGGTGGTTTTTGCAATCATTATAATAATGAAAGAAAAGTCTTGACAAAAAAATTATGGATATTATACTCAGCGGATGAATACGAAATTCGATCGTTTTTTTAGTAAGGTGGGTGGCCGTTTCGCCACCCTGACGTTGCGCGAAGGGCGCGACAATAAGGATTATTGTGCAAAGTTCGTGAATGCGTCGCCACGTTATATAACGTTTAATGACGTGAGCACCAACGAGGATCGCAAGGTGAGCCTTGACCGGGTCATGTATGCGCGTTGCGGTTCTGCGCGGTATCGGGCATAATAGCCCCACTCATAACTCAAGCCCTTCGTCCTTGACGGAGGGCTTTTTTTGTGTAATAATAGTGAAATGAAAACGTTTCGGGAATTGTGGAAGAGGATTCGGAAACCGCTGCCACCGCCATCGCGGAGGCATCGGGACAAATCCAAATACTCGCGCAAGGCCAAGCACAAATTAAATGAAAAAAATGCTTGCAATGGTCACGACCTTCAGGCATAGTTTGGACATGCGCAGGATGCATAGAGGAGCATTGATGTGTGGGGCAAGTGCCCAGAAATCGCAATCAAAACGGAAAGGAAAAACGCTTCATGAAGCTAACCAACTCCGAGAGTTCTTTGATTGATGCCATGCTGGATGTTCTCCGTAAGGCGTTGAGGTCTTACCTCCCAACGCAACGGAAATCATCCACGCGAAGCACTTCGGTGCAAACGGCATTGACCGACCGAGGAAGCACGATTCGTGCTGCCATTCGTTCGGGTAAGTCGAAGTCCTCCGTGCGCCGTCAATTTCGGTTGACGGATTACGAGTATCGCGGCCACAGGGCCGTGGTGACTCGGCAAAGCAACGGCAACTAAAGCCGTGTGCCCATAACGCCGCGGCAACAGGCGGCAATAAAGAATTCTGTTGCCTTTCACTTGTCTACTATCTGTGAAACCTCCCCCGAAAGGGGGAGGTTTTTTTGTTGACTTTCTAAGTCGAGGCCGCGTGCCCGGCGCGGGTTAGATGTCAAGAAAAAAATGCACTAAAGTGCATTTTTTTTAGGTGTAATTTTTTTTGGGTTTTGGTGTTTTTTTTGCTTGCAATAATCCCGTGGTTGTTGCATACTTTTTTTGTTCCCACTGGTGGGGACGCCCTTTAAAATATTATGAAAGGTATGATGTTACATTGCGGTGCGCACCGAGTTGATTACGACGAGGTGACGCAGGTGCAGACGCCAGACGCCACGGATTCGTGGACGCCTGTGCGTCACGACCATTTAGTTGGTCTCGTTCGCGACCGTTTAGGCGATGCGAACATGGTGATTCAAGAGGAATCCCATGCTCTCACGCATGATGGTGCGCGATATTTCGGCCTCTTCCAAGTTCGCAAGGGAGAGGGTAACGAGGAGTACGGAACCGTGTTGGGTCTGCGTAACGCGCACGACAAACGGTTTGGTGCATCCCTCGCGTGTGGCGCAAATGTTTTCGTTTGCGACAACTTGTCGTTCACGGGTGAGGTAAAGCTCGCTCGCAAGCACACTCGCTACATCATGCGCGACCTCCCGCAGATGGTGAGTCGAACCTTCGGCAAACTGGCCGACCATTGGGGGTTTCAAGCGAAGCGTTTCGACGCTTACAAGGAGCGTGCGCTCTCGCGCATGGAGGCGAATGACCTCATCATTCGTGGGTTTCAAGCTGGGGCTTGCACCAACAACCACATTAAGCGGGTTGTTGACCAGTGGGAAAGTCCCAACCACCCAGAGTTCAAGCCGCGCAATGCGTGGTCGATGTTCAATGCCTTCACCGAGGTGTTGAAGGGGAATTTGGGCGAACTGCCCAAGCGTTCACAAGCATTGCACGGTCTGATGGACGCGCATTGCGGCGTGAAGCTGGAGCGTCCCGAGGATGTAGTTGTGACGGTATAAGTTGCAATTCATAATTGCAAAACCTCCCGCTTGCGGGAGGTTTTTTTTGTTTATAAAATTAAATTATAAATTATAATTGCCTAAATAGTAAATAGTAAACCACTAAATAGTAAATAGAGTTTTACTAAATAACAATAATCTGGAATATTAGAATTGGAATTAGAATGATACCAAGTCTCATCTAATGGCCCAGCGCCCCCCCGCCGCCGCTTAGATGTCAAGAAAAAAACACCCCGCCTTGGCGGGGTGTTTGAATTAGAATCCTGCAATTTGAAGCTGACGGCCCAGTGCCTCGACGAGTCGATCACTGTCCAAGTTGCCTGAACCTTTGCCGTCACCAATAGAGTTACGCGTTGGGCAACCGAGCGTAAACCACATTTCCAGATCATTCTCGCTGGGGGTGCTGTAAGGCGACCAGTCGAGGTGCATGTGGAATTTCCCATCAGAGACACGATCAAAATCATGAAAAATTTTGACATTGTCAGGCTCGTAATCCTTGTAGGGCGCGTAATGAACTTCGACGCCCTCGGGCGTCGAATATGTTTTTTTAGGTAATGTGAATTCACTCATAATCCTCATCCGTTCCGTAGCCCGCTGACGCGAGCGTCATCGAATCCGCTTCGACATCGGTCAGGCCGTCGTCGTAGTGATCCATGTCGTACTTGTGGCATTTGCCACACTGCTCCACCGTCTCGACGGTGTGACTGTCCACATAGGCCAATTCGCCACAGTGGTTGCATTCGGCTGTAAACCGACCATTACGATAGTCATCGACCTCGTAATCCGAAAGGGCGAATTCGCCCCCCACAGGGCAGACCTCATAAATCGCCCCGAAGCCGATGTGGTGCAGATACGCACACAGGGCTTGGACGCCGTCCCTGCCAACGGCCTTATTGCGTGAGATCGCGCGGCAGGAATCGGGCGATCCGCTATGGTAGTAGTACCTCATAACAAAAAGATTATTGCACAAATTTTCTGACAAAGCAAGATATTTTTTTCAATTCCGCTATTTTTTTAGGGGTCTTGGTGGGCTTGAATTCGTTCAAATACATCAGCATCAGGCCGCGCTTGAGCGCGGTGGACAGCGCGGGGTCGACCTTGCGCGGTGCTGGCTTGCTGGTCTTGGGGAATGTCGCCATAAAATCATCCCACTCAGCCACAGTCCAATCAGCAAAGGGGCCGCTCATTTGGACACCTCCTCCTCCTGCGCGGCGATGGCATCGTCGCGCCAAATGTCGCACTGCGCCTCGTATTCGGCGCGGGCGCGGGGATCGGCCTCGAACACTTCCTCAAGTCCCACTTGAGCCAACTCGCTGATCTCTTGATCAATCCTCATAACAGAGAACAGCATACCAGAATTTTTAGAAATGTCAACCCCTTAATACCACTTTTTTTAAAAAAATAAAAAAAACTTTTTTTGTTTTTTTGGTCTTTTATGCTTGACTTCTAACCCCGCGCGGGGGGCCAGCCGCGACTTAGATTTACAAGAAAAAAACACCCCGCCGAAGCGGGGTGTTTAGTTATGAGGAGGACGCGAAATTATCAGCGGAAAATCTTTTTTAGTTTGCGTGTTATTTTCAACCGCCGCTGTAGTATAGCGTCATCAATTTTTTTGTCAATAAGATTGAAAGCGAAGATTGGTTTGCCGCTTCGGTTTTTTAGTTTAAGGGTCACTTTCTTTTTTTGGGCTTTTGGCGATTGGTTGCGTTGGTTTTGTTGGAGCCGTGTGGCCTCTCATAAAATGTATGCATACTGCCGCGCATCGCTTCCGAATTATACAAGCCTAGCATTTTGCTTTGACGCTTGCCTTGGTTGGCTTCGCTAAATTGACGCTGTTCGGATTCGTTCTCCGACATAAAGGAATCATTTTTCATTATAATTTATAAAAAATGTGGTTGCCGATTGTCTTGACTGGCTTTTTGCCCTTGGCCCAGTAAGGTGTCTTGATTTTGTTGTTGTGGTAGTGGTTAGCGTAGCCAACGAAGTCGCGGCTTAACAGTTTGATATTTTTAGCCAGAGCGATTGCATACTTTGCTTGCGGCACTTTCAACAAGTGTTCCAAGTCTTTTACTTTTTTGTAGCCGTTCCAACAACTGAATTGATACGGCTTGAGGCAGATTTCGCTTGGTGTTCGCTTTCTCTCAAATGCGCGTTGAGCAATGACAGCAGCCACCGCATACATTCCTCCCTGTCCTTCGCCACGGGCCTCTGCCAGTATAGTGCAAGCAATGATTTTTGTTTCACGGGTAAGTTTGACATTGTTGTGCGTGTGTTGTGCAAAAGCGGTGCTAAAGATAAGGGGTAACCCCAAGAGTATTATTAGTTTTTTCATGCGTTAGTTTTAACGGTTTTGTTTGTCACTTCCCATTTGTCAACGATGCTCGGCATTTTCGGTTCGTCATCGAAACCGCAATGCTCCAAGGCGTGTTTCATGATATAGCGCAAGCTAACTGACGGCCCCCTGTTCTCTATTACCTTGCCGCCTCTCGACACCGTGAGGAAATAACCCTCACGAGTGTCTCGGATTTCAACCTTCTTTTTGGGGTGTGGTGCATGGTTCTCTAAACCGTGCGCCCTCTCAATCCATTCGTCGAAGGCCATTATATGCGCCCTCCGTGCATGGCTTGCGCCTTGTTGATGATGTTCTCGGCCCCGACCATGCGGTCGAACCGAAACCGGCGAGTCTGGCCAGTCGGCCCCTCGTTGTCGTAAAGCTCGACGGTCACTCCCGAAAAGGTTTCCCCTTCGGTTTGGTTCTTGAACCAGTCAACGATTACGCCAAGGTAATCAAAGGTCAGGCCAGCGCGATTTACCTCGCCGTTGTGGCGAGCCGGATTGTATTGGAACTTAAACATATCTCTCATAACAGATTTTATTGTCTCATAATTTTTCACCAAAGTCAACACTTATTTTCACTTTTTTTCAATTAAATGCGCGTATTCGTGGTAGACATTTCGCTTGATTTGGAAGCGAGCCTCATTGATTTCCTGCGCGGCGCGAACCATCGCGCTGCGCAATTCCGCGTTGGTGTAATCATCGCGTCGTGCGAGTTCCTCCAACACACCCTCAACACCGGCCATTTTCATTGTGGCCTGCCCAACTTGCTCGTAATGCTCATCTCTCATAACAAAAAAATTATCTCATATAATAGGCCAAATGTCAAGCGTCAATTCCGGCTTTATCTTCCAACCATTCCCACCCCGCGGTGGCCCGATAAACCATATCTCGGGGGTTGTCTGGGTTTTCCCAGACGACCCCATCACCGATGTCCTCGAAATTATACTTCACCTTGTGATGAATAACATCAAAGCCAGTTTCTATGGCCCGCTTGATTGCCGCGTTGAAGCCCTCGCGGGTCTTGGGGAAGCTGTCGACTTCGTGCTTGTCGAGGTAATCAACTCGCACCGTGTAATTTTCCAATCTAATTCTATCTCTCATAACTGAAAATATTATCTCACACTTTTGCCCAAAAGTCAATCTTTTTCTTTTACTCCTAACGCCTCGTTAATGATATGCTGAATGTCGTCCTGCAATTCTGATGGATACCACTCACTCTCAGGTTGGTCTGTCTTGTCCCAAGCAAGCTGCTGAATCAAGTGATCTACAATGTCGGCAGCTATATCTCTTGTGTCATCGAGTGCTCTTTCGTCCAGCTTAACAACCTTGCGAAACAACTCGTCGAGACGGTACTTTACATAATCATCTGTCACATTGTGTTCTAGTTCTGATAGCAGTTCACAGGCATCGTTTAGTAGTTTAGCTGTTTTCATAACTGCAAAAAGTATAGCACACTCACCTTAAATAGCAAGCCTTTTTTAAAAAAATTTAAAATATTTTTTTGCGTTTTAGGCTTGACATCTAAGTGCTGGCGGGGGGGCCGCGGCCGCTTAGAATTGCAAGAACTTTTTTTGTTTTATTCTTGTGCGTTTAACGCTGCACCGAATCGCACCAGCATTGTCTTGGGAGTGCCATCGTCCATGGGGCGTAGGTGTTTGTGCCATGAAGGGGGGTAATACAAGGTGGTCACGCCGTTTGTGTCGGCAAAAGAAATTCTCTTATAGATAATTTCTTTTTCAGTCACGCAACTCGTCAAGCAAGCCGCACCAAGTAGTAATATTATTTTTTTCATTTCACCGAATTCAAACGATCAAGGAATTCCATTTGCTCGTCAAACTCTTTTCCTATTTCGTCGAGTATCGCCTCCACAGTATTAATGTGGTCGGACAATTCGTCAAGGCGTTTTTGTAAACCTTTTGCTTGTTCGACGAGGTCAACAAGGTTGGCGACGGTCTCTTTTGCTTTTTGGGCGTTTGGGTTTTTATTTGGTGTCGATTTCATAAATGCCGTCCCATTTTTCTTTGTGTTTAAAAACAACAAATTCGTGTGAGATTAGCTCAAACAAATCAGAGCGTGATTCGTGGCCGATGCTTGTTTCACCGTAGGTGCTGAAGTAACGGGCGATTTGTTGTCGGATCTTGTCTTCAAGTATTTGTAGGTTTTTCATGTTGTGTTTAGATTACGGCGATAAAGTTGCGAGCAGAGATATTAGCGGGTGTTTGGTCGTGCGTGTTTTTCTTTTTGGATGTATAGTGGATATACTTCATGAGTTCCTTTATTGGCCTATCTTCGTATTTGGCGCGAAGTTTCAAGGCCCACTCAAACCAATCAACTTCAGTTGTCTTGATCTTTCCGTTGTCGTAAGTTGTCTGGACAAACATCTTGAAACCGCCTTCGCCGCTTGTCAAATAGGCGTGGGCGAATTCCTCAATTTTGCCGTTGTCTTCGGGGTTGAGGTCATCAGGTGAATCAGTATCCATTGCGGTCTTGATTCCTCGCGTCACCAGTTGCACTCCGTCAATTATTGAGTCTAGGCAGAAGATTTTCATATTACCATGCTTTGATTATTCTAAAGAAACATTTCTCTCTGGGCAACTGACTCCAAGTCCAGTAAGGTGAAGTCATCGAATTATACCATGTAGTCACTTGGACAATCCTAGTCCATTTCTTGAGGTCTGTCGAGTATTCAATTTTATACATGACATCAGGCTCCATGTCTTTAATCTCGAAATAGATACCAGCGGCTAAACCATAAGGGCGACCGTTGGGCAAAGTCTTTTGCTTCATTACCTTCATTTCAAGATGGGCGGCGTTTGCACTAACTGAAGCAACCAACAACAACAAACAAATGATTTTTTTCAAGCGAGCTAACGCATTATCCATCATTTTTTGGTTTTTGTCCAGTTCGGCGTTGCGCGTTGCCGTTTCGGCTTCGCGGCGTTTGGCCTTTGCTTTACAATAGCGTTCGATTTCGGCCATTGTCATATTGTTGGGGATTAGGATTGAATTTTTCATTTTTAGCATTCTGGGCCAAAGTCAAAAATTTCATTACCATCGGTTGAACCAACCGCCTCCGCAGCCTCGAACATTTTGTCGAGTTTGTTCTGCTCGGCGTTCTGCGCTTCCGTGTCCGTGTGGAAAATCTCTTCCACGCCAATCTTGATCATGTCTGTCATATCTCTCATAACTGGGTTTAGTGTCTCACAATTTGATTTAAAAGTCAACATTTTTTTTGATTTAATTTTACCATCTGCGCTTTTCGCGCTTCTCGGCCTCGTCAAACAAGTGCAGGTCGCACTTCGGGCAAACCTCGTTGTGGCCCCAATCCTTCTTGACCTCGACGGGGTGCGACTCTTCACAATTCCAGCACTTGAAAGTCGCTTCGCTTGTGAAAACCTCTTCTAGTTCTATTCTATCCCTCATAACAGAAAACAGTATATCAGAAACTAGAGAAAAGTCAAGCCTAAATAGCACTTTTTTTTAAAAAATTAAAAAAAGTTTTTTTTAATTTTGGGGGTGGTTGGCATGGGACTTGCTTACTTTTGGCTTTTGTAAGTGTTTGATCATCAACGCTTTACAACTTTCTAAGTCGCGGCGGGCAGGCCGTGATGATTTAGAATTTTTTTTGTAATTACACTTTTACGCGTTAATCGTCTCGCCAGCATTCGCAGGCCTTGATAAAAACGTTTGCGTTGAATAACGGATTTTCCTTTTTCAATTCGGCGGCTGTGTCCATGGCTATCATGCACCGTTCGCTTTTACGATTAATGCGAGCAATTGTCTTTGCAATAAACTCGAAGTGTTTTTTTGTCATTTTTTTATCCGCAAGTTGGGAACAACCGGCCCCTGTTGAGTTGGTCGCCGCCCCAACCGTGGGCGATTTGCTCACCGTCCCTCTCTATGACCCAAGGCCAGAGATTACCATCTACGACCGACGCCATAGCGAAAGCATCGTTGAACGCCGAGTGGTCAACACCATCTTGACCGGTGAATTCTTTGCTGCTGACGCGGTTGGTGTCCTCGTCCTTCCAACTTAACTTGTATGTCATCTTGTCTCTCATAACTTCAAAAATTATCGCATAAATTTTCTTAAATGTCAACCCCTTATTTTGGATTATTTCCACAATATCCAGCCAGTTGGTCGGCTTGGTGCTTGGGGTCATTATTCACCGTGTAGGTGTTACCATTCAAGGTGAAGGTGTCGCGCTTGGCTTCACGCTTGCGCTTGTCATCTGTATAACGGCGGATTTCGCTCATTGTCATTTGATTTTTCATTGTCTTTCTCTCACTCACTGGATATAGCTTACCAGAAAATTCTGGTAATTACAAGCTTTATTTTCACTTTTTTTTAATTTTTTTTTTAATTTTTTGCTTGACATCTAAGTCGCGGCGGGGAGCCGTTGACAACTTAGAAAAAAAAGTATAATCGAAAAATTATACTTTATTGTTTTTGTTATATTAAAGAAAAAACCCACCCGCTTGCGCGGATGGGTTTAGTTATGAGGAGACGAACGAAACGGAAAATTAGATTTCGGAAATCGCTTGCCTAAACTCCGCAACAGCTTTGCGAAGTTTAACGCTGGCCTCGGGGTGCGCTGCGATACTGCGCTTTGGGCTACGCAGTCGGCTCATGAAATCTTGCGTTTCACGGATGACCATTTTTTTGACCATCCGTTTCTGACCCTCCGCTTGGAGTTTGTCGCTGCGCTTCATCTTTTTGCGCGTTAATGATTTTGTTTTACTCATTTCTTCTTCTTCTCTAATCGCTTTTACGAAATCCTCGTAATTATCTAACATATTAAAATAAATGGTGGTTGGACTATTTGTTTACCAACAACTTTTCAGCTTCCAAATCAAATGTTTCAGATTCGCCTACTTCGTGCCCATCCAGACTACTCTTTGCCACTTGGCCGTCGAGCCTGTCCAGTTGTCGCCTTAACGCCTTGGATGCGTTTATTCGGCCACACCGATCTCACTCCGTCGAGCGAGAAAATTGTTTTTGAGTTGCCGCCGCGCCACCGGCAGTTTGATCGCGCTGTTTTTCAAGCGCAGTCAGCGTAAGATGTCTTACCATCCCTGTCCCCGAAGGGCGATGGAGGCGTGGTAACCGCCAACTCAAATTCTCAAAGAACTCAACTCACCAATTCAAGGTGGTTGATATTGTCGATATTGAACCGACGAATTCCGCAGCTTTCGCCATCGGTGAACTTGTATCCCTTTATGTGGTCGGGATGCCGCTCCGTGATGGCCACGGTGTATTCGTTGGTCTTGCCGTCCCTGCGCTCGTAATTGATACGGTAACGCGGGGCATTCTCGATTTCGTTTAGTATTTCTTCGTTTGTCATATCTAGTATTCCTCTAACTGCTGATATTCTACTCTGAAGGGGCGCAGTTGTCAACCCCTAAATCATCTTTTTTTTCATCCTCCCAATCGAAGGGGATTTCATCCCCTTCGAGTGATGGCTCAGGCGCACCGCAAGAGTTGTTGTTGCATTTGGGGCCAAGGTAATTGGAGGTGTTAGCGTTGGGGCCGTGAAACCTGTATTGTGGGAGTATCATGTCGCGCTTTGGTTGCCGTAGTTGAAGCCTTGTTTGGTAGGCTTGTTGCGTAGGGCTTTGTACTTCTTGGATGTTTCCCTGTCGGCCTTGGATAATAGGTGAGGATTCTTCTGGTAATACTTGTATCCCATGGGATTCCGTGCTGGCATATAACCCACCTCGCTAGGGTGTAGTCCGATACGCTTGGCGAAGCGTTTAAAGGCCACATCGAATTCAGCCTGCAATCCACGGATATCATCCGCGCTCACCACTTCGTCACTTATTGGTTGTAGTTGTTCGTTACTCATAATGTTTTATTGGTTGTCGTTCACATCCTCTTGGCACTCATCGCAGATTGTCCCGTGGTCGTATGGGTTGCCCCACTCCCGCACATCGATTGTGCCTTCCCACTCGCTCTTCGCACCATCTTCTCTGTCACACATGTCACAGACCAACTTTTTTTTCTCTATCGTCTTGTCCTTCATAACTTCAAAAACTATACTTGATTCCATTTAAAATAGCAACCCTTTTTTTAATTTATTATTGGGAATAAACGGTAGGCTGCATACATTATCAAAGCAGCTACGACACACACTCCGACAGTCAGCTTATTAAGAAA
>ERZ651768.1352-NODE-1352-length-18004-cov-13.797512_pt1 | contig 18004 bp, 16 predicted proteins | sample MGYA00514754_ERZ651768 | MGnify/ENA metagenome assembly ERZ651768
CGCAAAGGTTCCGGAAAGCGTTCGGCGCAAATGGCAGAACCTTGTTGAAGCTTATTTAAGTGAACGTGAAACTCTTAGAAATGTGGTGCTGATTATTGACTGCAGACACAATCCCACTGTACAGGACAGGCAATTGCTGGAGTGGCTGGAATATTATCAGCGGCCGTCACTGATTGTGGCCAGTAAAATTGACAAATTAAAGCGAGGACAGGTTCAAAAACATCTACAAAAAATCAAACATGATCTTTCCATTGAGTCTGTTCCACTTGGCCATTCTTCAATGCAATATGGAAGGAGGGAAGAGATCTGGAAAAAATTGATTCCCTGGATTGAAACCTAAGAATGAGCTGTAAACTTGCTGAAACAGGGTATTCTACATTAAATCAAAAATAGAAGTCAGGAAGCAGAGTTTACTCTCTCTGTCTGTGAAAAGAAGTACGCAATTTCAACAGCCGCGTTTTCAAGACTGTCTGAGCCATGGACTGTATTTTCTCCCAGACTCTCTGCATAATCACGTCTAATTGTTCCTTCTGCTGCCTCGGCAGGATTAGTTGCTCCCATTATTTCCCTGTGATGTGAAACAGCGTTCTCTCCTTCAAGAATTGATACCACTACCGGTCCGGAGCTCATGAATTGTGTGAGTTCACTGAAGAAAGGACGTTCACGGTGAACCGCATAAAACCCTTCTGCCTCCAACCTGGTCATGTGAATCATTTTGGTAGCAACAATACGCAGGTTATTTTCTTCAAATCGACTGAGTATTTTTCCCACAAGGTTCCGCCGTACCCCGTCTGGCTTGATGATTGAAAAAGTTTGTTCCAGTGCCATTATTTTATAAATTAAATTGTTATTGTTTTTTTCTTTGGATCCATTTTCAGGACCAAGCGTTAATTTTTCAAATTATTCTATTTGAACTTGAGAAAGCTCTATGTGAGCGTACAGAAGTTTTTCAACAACTTCAGTCCCGCATTTTGGCTTTTTTCAGGATGAAACTGCACGCCCCACAAGTTGTCTTTACAAACAACTGAAGCAAAATCATATCCATAATTAGTGATTCCTAGAACCTGATCACTGTTTGAAGGCTCCAAGTGATAGGAGTGAACAAAGTAAAAGTGCATTTCATCAGAAACATCCTTGAACAGCAGATTTTTTTTTTGCTGTGTAACGCAGTTCCAGCCAATTTGAGGAATTTTCAGTTCATGACTGAAACGTTTCACTTTCCCGTGAATCCAGCCTAATCCGTCATGCAAACCATCTTCTTCGCTGTTATCCATCAACAATTGTGCCCCCACACAAACGCCCAACATTGGAGTTCCTGACTGAACTTTTTCATGCAGTGCCTCAAGCATTCCTGATTGTTTCAAATGATCCATAGCCGGAGCAAAAGCACCCACTCCCGGTAGCAGGATTCGATCTGCTTTTTTAACATCATCTGCATTGGAGACAAGTTTACTTTCAATTCCACTGAAATCCAAAGCGTTTTTCAGATTATGCAGATTACCCACATTGTAATCAATAATTACATTCATGATAATCAGAGAATACCCTTGGTTGATGCTACTCCAGTACGACGGGGATCAATTTCAACAGCCTGCCTTAATGCCCTTCCTAATGCCTTAAACAGACCTTCGCATTTGTGATGATCGTTTATTCCATAAAGAATGGACATATGCAGGGTCATCCTGGAAGACATGGCCAGTGATTTGAAAAAGTGCCTGATCATCTGAGTGTCCAGATGGCCTATAGATGACTGTGCGAATTCTCCGGAAAAGACAAATTCAGGTCTGCCTGACAAATCAAGTGCAACCCGCAGCAGTGCTTCATCCATGGGGAGATAGGAATAACCGTATCGAACAATTCCTTTTTTTTCACCAACTGCTTCGTCCAGGGCACTCCCAAGCGCAAGAGCGATATCTTCAGTTGTGTGATGGGCATCAATTTCCAGATCGCCTTTGCAGGTTAATTTTAGATTGAACAAACCGTGAAAGGCCCACAAATCCAGCATATGGTCCAGAAATCCTATTCCGGTTTTAACATCCGCTTTTCCGGAACCGTCAAGGTTAAGTTCTAGTTTTATTTTCGTTTCGCTGGTTATTCGTTCAATCTTTGCGATTCTTTTTTGTTTCATAAATCCCCTTCTGGATTTGGAAATGACATATCAGAATGAGTAAGTAAGTCTTCCTGCAAAATGAAAGATAAGGTGTTTCTCTCCGCTTGAAGCAGTATGGTCATCATAACTGAATGCTCCTGAAGGCACGAATGCGTTAAAATCCAAGTCCAGTTCAGCATGATTTATTATCTGCATAGTGAAAGTATTATCCCATTCATTACCGATCATGGTTGATTTTTTGCCAAGAGCGTCAATTACTGGTTTGAGGCGCTTAAGCTGGTAAAGCCCAAAACGATAAACAGAAGTTGTTTCGGGGATGTCATAGCGGTAACGCAATCCGTTCATTTGCGTGTTGTTTATGGAGTGTCCGAGTCCTGTACCGCTGTTGAGTTCAGGGCTGCCACCGTTGAAGTAAAACTGTGTGCCGCGATAATTCCCCGGCGCAATTTCATAATATCCTTCCAGATTCCGTTTGTAATTAACTCCATTTCTGCTGCTGTCCTCCAGCTGATCATCACCCTGTGCCATCATGCTGATAAATGTAAATTCATCACCGTCTCTTTTCCAGCTGAGTTGTAGTTCGGCGGCCCCTCCGGAAATTTTTCTTTTCTCCAGATTATGCCTGTCATCATAGAGGAAATAATTTCGATTGCCCTGATTGGAAATAATATCAGCATAAACAGCCCATACAGGTGTTTCCCAATTTATTCGCAGTCCAAAATATTCCTGTTCGTGTGCATTGTAGTAAATCGGTTTGCAGTCAGAATTAAGAGTGTAATCCTTGAGACTTGAATTGCAGCTGCTTCCTGATTTGAAACCACTACTTTCAAGGCTGGCTAAAGAACTGTCAGAAATACGCCTCGCAGGTACATTGTTCAGTCCTAAGGGAACATCGTGTTCTGTGTATTTGATACGGAATAATTCTAACCGTAGGGAATCAATAATTTCTCCTTGAGAATCTACTTCATGCCAGAATGGGTAATCCAATGAAAAGAAATAAAGCCAGTCAGCATCTGCCGAAGAAAGCTTCATAGCCCCAATTTCATAACACCAAGTGCCTGCTTTGCAGCGCTGTGAAAAACCACTGAGAATTCCTGAGAAGACTTTACCCCTGCGGTCACCAATGTTTATCACATGTTTTCCTAATTTTGTCTCTTCATTCGGATTCCTGTTAAGTTCCAGATAGGATTGTCTTGCAGTGAGATTTGCTGCTTGTGATTCAGATCCTGTTATACGGGAAGTCCGGGATGCCCTGATATCTGACCGATAAATTGGTTCCTGATTGGTTGCAATTTCCAAGTTTAATGAAATCACCCGGTGTACCATTGAACGCAGATGAATACGCAGATCCTGGTCAAAAGAAAATTCTTCCGGAGAATTGGTTTCAGGCCGTGATTCCGGTAGAGACTGCGAATGAATCTTCGACGTTCGAAATCTGTAATCTCCTGAGAGTTTTAAACCTGGCGAGAAGGTAAGATTTTCTTCTCGTTCAGAAACATCACCTCTCTCTAATGGAACAAAATTAGCCTGCGCATACGCCGAGCGGACGTCTGTCAAAAAAATCAATAAGATTAAGGCAGGAAAGATTGAACCTAGTCGGATTGCACAAATCCGAAAACAGGTAGGCATATAATATTGAAAATACGTAAAATAATTAATTATTGTGATCAGGAAACTGGGGAACAGCTACATTCTTATTTAAAGAATACCCTGCAAATACAGTATATTTAATGGTGATAATTGTTTCTATTACTAATTCATAGAATGCTGTCAATTATACGCGAGCGAAAATTATTACTCTTTGTTAAATCCTCTTTCAATTTGCGGTTGATTTCCATTTGTTTTAAAGTCCACTGTATTACAGCTTTTATTAAATCATCATCCAGTCCCATGCAAAGTCCACATTTTTTCAGCATTTCTGCTTCACTTTTCTTGAGTTCTCCGTCAATTACAGCTATTGCAGCTAGGTAAAAGAATACTTTGATAGCTAATTCATCGATTATTCTGATGGTCTTGATCTCTATTATTTCCTTTTTTTTCACTCTATCCATTAATGCATGAATTTCTTCCTTATTTTCAAGCAGTCCAATAGCTTCCTGCAGAGCTACAAACTCATGTTTTTCAATTATCCCGTCAGCAACTACAATGTTTGCGATTGCGTTTACAACCCAGTCGAGGATTTCTTTTGAGGCATTTCCAAAAACTTCTTTAGCTAATTCTCGATCTAAATGTAATTTATACATGGCATTTCAATTTTAGTTCTACAAAAAACAACTTAAATATCTATTGTCAAAATTTAATGTCCTGATGAATAAAATCTTTTTTACCTTTACCGTAACTTCCTGCAACATGGCCATTACCATATAATTTGTATTTGTAAATTACAAGACCCTCAAGACCCACAGGACCGCGGGCATGGGTTTTTCCAGTGCTTACCACTACTTCTGCTCCCAAACCATAACGAAAACCGTCAGCAAAGCGGGTTGAGGCGTTCCAGAATACTCCTGCTGCGTCAACAGTGTTCATGAACCACTCAGCAAGGTCTGAATTCTCGGTTACAATTGCTTCTGTATGTTTGGATCCAAACTGGCTGATGTGTTCTACTGCTTCTTCTGAAGATTTGACAGTTTTTATAGAAAGGATTAAGTCTACATACTCAGTTTCCCAGTCTATATCTGCTGCTGCAGATAAATTTAAATCCGGATATGATTCCAGACGTTTTTTTGTTTCCGGACAGACTCTTAATTCTACCCCAGACTCCTGCATTTTAATCAAAATGTTCGCAAGCCAACGATCCGGATATTTCTGATGAACTAGCAGAGTCTCAAGAGCATTACAGACAGCAGGATAATCAAGTTTTGCATCAAGCGCGACGTCTCGGCTTTTTTCCTGGTCTGCATCCTCATGCAGATACACATGACAGATTCCATCACCATGACCAAGCACAGGAGCACGCGCGTTTTCCTGAATATGCCTGACTAGTTCGTTACTGCCTCTGGGAATAATTAAATCAATTCCGGAGCCGATTTTTACCAGCTCAGTCACTTCATCCCGAGTTTCCACTAAAATGATGGCATTTTCCGGAACAGAATTACTTTTTTCCAAAGTTTTTCGAATCAGTCCTGCCAACACACGATTTGAATTTTGGGCTTCTTTCCCTCCTTTCAGAATTACAGCATTTCCTGATTTGAGGGCAAGAGCAGAAATCTGAACAACCACATCGGGACGTGATTCAAAGATCACCAGTATAACTCCAATCGGACATGAAACGCAGTGAAGATCCAGTCCATTATCCAGACGAGTTGCCTTCACCGTTTTGCCTGCAGGGTCTGGCAGGGTTGCAACACTTTCACAATTTTGAGCCATCTGGTCAATTTTGACTTGGTTAAGCATCACACGCTTGCATGCACTGTCCGTAAGCTCGCCCCTTTCCAGCATTTTGTTGGCAACTGTCATGTCCTTGGCGTTCTCAACCAATATCCCATCGGAATTTTCACGCAGTGTTTCTGCCAGATCATGCAGAATTTTATTTTTCTGTGAGGTATCAATATTTGCCATTGCAAGGCTGGCATCACGTGCCTGTTTCACATGCTGCTGCATTGACTGTGAAACATTTAGCTCATCCATTTTGTTGATAATGATTAAAGTTTAGATACGAAATTTAAATGAAAAAATTAAAATAACCCGCTGACAGTGAATTCAAACCTGTCAGGGGTTTCATGAGGACGTTTATCTAATTTCATTCCATATTCGAAGCGCAATACCCCCATCGGTGTAATAACCCGAACTCCAAAGCCTGAACTTTTACGAAGATCAAAAAAACCGGGTTCTTTTTCACCAAGCAGTTTATATTGCTCTGATTCAGCATTGACGTTTCCCGCATCCAAAAATACCAGACCACGTACAAAACTATTCTCATCTTGACTGAACGGAAACAGTAATTCAAGATTAAAGACCCTTTCAGAAATACCACCGCTTTTCAATTCCTGCAGTTCACTGGAACTCAAACCTGCGGTTCTACTGTCATAGGTTTTCGTCTGTTGATAGCCAAGTTCATCAGTGATCACTCTGTATTGACGATAGAGCAACTGCTCGCTTGTTCCAAATGGACCTGCAATGTTGTAATAGTAGTGTCCCCTCACCGAGTCAATTCCTCCAATCCGGTATCTGTCTTCTGAAGGAATAGGTGAATCCCCCTGTTCCTGTAAAAGTCCCCAACGACCCTTTGCCATTAATATTAGAGTATTTGCCAGATTTAAAGACCAAAATTGCTGATACTGTAGGCGGTATTCTCTTAATTGTATATTTCCGCCAAATGGTGTTCCTGTTTGGATCACGCTAAAGGATGTTTTGATTCCTGAACTCGGGAAGATGGGATGATTGACTGAATTGTAAGTAATTGCAGGTGCAACTGATCGTTTATAAAGATCATCTCCTGAGTCAGTAAAAAGGCGGTCGAGAGCGCTTATTTGTGTTGAGAATCGTAAATCACGAAAATACAGTGGAGCTCCCAGGCTGAATCCGTAACTGTTTTCTGTGATAACTCCGCGCTCGAATTCTGTGGAATCCTGAACATTGCTTCTTGAAGCAAATACAGAACCTGAAACATGTGTATCAAAAAGCCTTGGATCAATCAATGTTGTATCAAATCTTTTTTGAACACTTTGCTCCGCAAACTGTGCACTTAAGCGCAATGTTCTGCCTGTTCCGAATAAATTCCCCTTGGAAAGCGTAACTCCACCACTAAATCCGGAAAAGTCGCTATATCCAATCTGTGCCTGAAAAGTGCCAGTCTGTGCTTCCTTAAGACGGGCAAGTATATCCATCATGTTGTCTTCCTGATCACGAGGAGAACGCTCTAAAACAACTCCTGACTGAAAAAATCCAAGGCGGTTTAGATTTTCCTGACTGAGACGCAGTTTTTTACCATTAAACAACTCTTCTTCCTGCAATTCAAACTCACGTCTGATCACATGATCTCTTGTTTCTATATTTCCGGCTATTTCCAGGCGGCCTATATATGCTTTCTCTCCCTTTACAACACGGTAGGTTACATCCACAGTTTTTGAATCTTCATGAATCCTTGTTTCCGGAATAACTCTGACAAAGGCGTAACCCTGCTCATGATATATTTCACTTAATGCTGAACGATCCCTGTTCTGCAGGAAAGGATTATAGATTTCTCCTTCTTCCAACAGTAAGTCTTCAATCAATTTATTTTTTTCCCCCAGTAAATCACCTGAAACATCAATCTTTCCTGTGAAATATTGATTACCTTCAAAAATATTCAACCTTACATCAACACGGCTGTAATCAGGATTGTGAATCAGCGTAACATCAGGTTTTTCAATAAAAACTTTAATGAATCCATTTTTCAGGTAGTGCTGGGTGATCATTGAGAGATCCTGGTTGATCATTTCTTCCCTGAAAAGTCCGGATTGATTTGCCCAGGAGACACAATCTATTTCAGAACTGAGGATGAATCTTTTGATGTCGAGTTCAGAGTAAAATTTAGTTCCGGAAATATATATATCAGAAAGATATACACGAGGTTTTTCTTCAACTACAAAAATTACTCGAAACTTCTTTCCTTCAGTTTGAACTTCAGAATCAATGGTTTCAATTCTGCTGTTGACTTTAACTCTGGGATAACCCTCACTTCGGTAATGTTCCAGGATAATCTGTTTATTCACAGTAATTTTTTCCGGGTCATATGGATCATGCTGTACAAGTGTCATCTTTTCCTCAATTTCAGTACGTTCAGCCAGCAAAATACCTTCGAATTTTATTTCAGCCAGTCGTGGTCTTTCACTGACTACAAAACGCAGCAAATAGCCTTTAAGACCGGATCCATCTTCATCCTGCTGTTCGACTTCTGCAGTGACATCCTCAAACAGATTCATTTGGAAAATTGAATGTACGTCCCTGCGAATCATCTTGCGGTCAAGAGGCTCTCCTACCTGACTCTCAATCAAAAACATAATTTGGGATGATTCCAGATCAGAAGTGCCTTTTATTTCAATTTCAGAAATTTGGGCAGCTGTATCAGCATTTTCTAACTTTTGGGCTTTAACATTCGTTATGAAAATGCCAGAGGAAAAGACACCCAGAAAAGCAATTATCGCTAAAAAACGAAAAACTGAAAACGGGGTGTTCATTAAGGAATAAAGTTATGTTATACAGGCAGAGTAAAAAGCTTTTGAGGAAAACTTATTTATTCGCAATCAAATGTAATTGTCCATTTTCCATGCGATACTGAAATTGCATTTTAGATGCAAGTGAGGGGTTATGGGTAATCATTATAAATGTCGTTTGATGTTCTTGATTTAGTCGAAGCAGAATATCCATCACCTGCACGCCTGTTTCTTCATCAAGATTGCCGGTCGGTTCATCCGCCAGCACAATACGGGGGTTATTTATTAATGCACGGGCGATAGCAATTCGTTGCTGTTCTCCTCCGGAAAGCTGCGAGGGTTTATGAACTGCACGCTCAGCCAAGCCAACTTTTTCCAGCAGATCAATAGCATTCTTTTTCACAACTCCAGTGTTTTCCCCATGTATCAACCGTGGAATCATGACATTTTCAAGAGCGTTGAAATCATTTAAAAGTTGATGAAACTGGAAGATAAAGCCAATTGATTCATTCCGAAATTGTGCTGCCTGATTGCGTGTAAAACCCGTCAGATCTTTTCCGTCAAGATACAGCTGCCCCTGGTCGATGCTTTCAAGAGTTCCAAGCGTATGCAGGAATGTACTTTTGCCCGTACCTGAAGCTCCAACAATTGCAACAGTAGAACCGGAAATTACTTCAAAATTCAGCCCCTTTAATATATGCAGTTTGTGTCCCTCTCCATCGAAATAGCTCTTGTGCAGATTAGAGACTTCAATTTGCATAACATCAAGGGAATCTTTAGGTAAACTAAGACACAGAAAAGAAAGTGTATGTTACAAAAACATCCGAGTCTTGATCATTCTGAATAAAGACTTTCAATCTGATCCTTAAACTTCTGCTCCACGACTTCCCTTTTAAGCTTCAGAGTTGGAGTCAGCAAACCGTTGTCGATACTCCATTCTTCAGCAAGAAGAGCAAAATTTTGCGGATGTTCAAAGGTTTTGAAATCTTTTCCGTAAAGTGTTAGTTGTTCCCGGAATAAATCTCGAATGCTCGATTCATTTAATAGGCTTTCTCCGCTTCCGGATATTCCATTGCTCTGAGCATATTGTTCAACAGCCGGCATCGCCGCTACAATCAAAGCAACATTGTTTGGTCGATTGAAACCATAAAGCATCACCTGATCAATATAGGCACTCAGTTTAAGTGTTTCTTCTAATGGTGCAGGAGCAACATATTCTCCAATATCAAGTTTATATTGTTCCTTTACTCGTCCTGTAATGTACAGGTAGCCTTCTGAATCTAAATGCCCTAAATCTCCTGTTCTCAATCCGCCATCAGCTGTGATGGTTTCATTTGTTTTTTCCGGTAGATTGTGATAACCGAGCATGATATTTTCTCCGTATGCCACAATCTCTCCGTCTTCCTCTTTAGAACCCTGAACTGAATTATCGATTTCGATCCTTACTCCCGGTAAAGGCTTGCCGACAGATCCGAATCTTCTTGCACCTGGATAATTAACTGTTAACGCAGCAGAATTTTCACTTAAACCATAACCTTCATACAGGCTGATGCCAAGGTCATTCACAAATTCTGCCACATCTGGACTCAAAGCACTGGCTCCGCTAACAGCAATGCGTAAATTCCCGCCGAAGCGATTTAACACTTTCTTGAATATAATTTTGCGTGCCAGAGTAAGGGTTAAATTCTCCATAAACCCCAATGCCTCGCCTTCTCGTTCACGCTTGGCCTGCTTTAACCCTGCATAGAACAAAGAACGTATAAAACCAGGTTTTTCCTGCATTTGTCCTGTCAAACGCTCATAAATACGGTTATATACTCTGGGAACAGCAAAAAACATACTGGGTTTAACCACTGCAAGTTCTTCAATTAGAGTATTGACATCTTCAACCAGCCCTGCCGAACCACCGGAATTTATCAAACCATGTACTTCCGCAACCTGGCCAAAAACGTGTGCCCATGGCAAAAATGCCAAAGAACGGTCATTTTCAGTCATTCCAAGCAAGGGCAAAACCGCCTGGCATTCAAAAATAATATTTCTATGACTCAGAATCACCCCTTTGGGATCACCTGTTGTTCCGGAAGTGTAGATCATTCCCATAGGTGAACCTGATTCAGGCTGCTGTGCTTCAACAGGGTTTTCACGTCCTGTTTTCAACAAATCATCATAGGTTTTAACTTCCTGTGAACTGCTTCCAGAAATCAAAACTACATGTTCCAGCGAATCTACACGTTCAGGAAAATCAAGAGTTTGTTCCAGTACAGTTGGGTTTGAAACAAGAAGCACTTTTGCAGAACAGTCCCTGACAATGTATTCCCATTCCTTTGCCAATTGAGTCTCATACATGGGGATATGCTGTCCGCACAAACCATAGGTAGCATAGGCAGATACTGCCCATTCTTCCGTGTTTTTGGAGATTATTGCTACTTTATCTCCGGAAGAAACACCTAATGATGCCAGTCCTCCACGAAAATCATCTACCTTTTCTGCAAACTGCTCATAAGTAGTCCACTCATAAATTCCGTCGCGTTTTGTACCGAATAAAGGACGATCAGCATAAAGCTTTCGCGAATTATCCAGCATTTCAATTAAATTTTTGTAAGTACCTTGTGATGATACAGTCATAACTACCTCCAAAAATTATTTTATTTCAGATTTGCTTCTCAGAGTTTTTACCAAACTATGTTTTCATTTCAGGATAAATAATATTAAATTAATACACTCTATCCTAACTTTTTATGATCATGATGCAAAGCAGATTTCTTTTCCACGGACACTTTTGTTAACCTCACCATTTAAAAAAACAGTTTGACCATTGACAATCGTTCGTACCGGCCAGCCCTGCAGTTCCATCCCATCAAAAGGAGACCAGTTTACCCTTGTGTGCAATTTCCCATTTGTAACCTTTTTCTTTAATGACATATTAATTAATGCCAGATCTGCATCCTGCCCTACTTCAATCCTTCCTTTTCCATGCATCTTGTACAGTTTAGCAGGAGATTCTGACATCCAGTAAACCACTTCCGGCAGAGTGCATAAATCTCGGTTAACACGGTCCAGCATCAAGGCAAGTGAAGTTTCTACTCCGGGCATTCCGGACGGTGACTTGCCATAAGGCTGCTCTTTTTCAGCCAAAGTATGAGGTGCGTGGTCAGTTGCAATACAGTCAATGATCCCGTCTTTAAGAGCCTGCCAAAGAGCAACGGTGTGACGCTTTGTACGTATTGGAGGGTTCATTTGTGCCTTTGTTCCGAGATGTTCATAACATTCCGGAGAGGTAAGCATCAGATGCTGTGGACAAACTTCAGTTGAAATGTGATGTTCACGTGGTAATGTACGCAGAAAGTCACATTCTTCTTCAGTGGTGAGATGCAATATATGCAGTCGACGCTGATATTTTAGTGACAGCCTTACTGCAAGTTTTGTAGCACTTAGAGCAGCTGATTCATCTCTGATACGTGAATGAACGCGTACATCATCAAAATCCTTCATTAATTTACGGTTTGCTTGAAGAATACTTTCGTCTTCAGCATGAACTGCAATTAATTTTGTTCCATTTGCAAAAATGCTTTCCAGAATGTCCGGGTCGTCCACAAGCAAATCTCCGGTGGAGGCACCCATGAAAATTTTTATTCCGCAGACATTTTCAACAGCATTAAGCTCTTCCAGATTATCCGGTGTTGCGCCGATAAAAAACCCATAATTTACAACGGATTTTTCTGCAGCAAGCTGTTTTTTTTCTTCCATCCGTTTTCTAGTTGTTACCGGAGGATTATTATTCGGCATGTCCAGAAAACTGGTAACACCTCCTGCTGCTGCGGCACATGAACCGCTGTGCAAATCTTCTTTATGATCTGCTCCAGGTTCGCGAAAATGAACCTGAGGGTCTATAATTCCCGGAATTAAAAACAACCCTTCGGCATCAACTACTTCACCAACGTCCGGAATTTCAGAGCCTATCGCATTTATTACTCCATTGATCACTGAAACATCGGTCTTCTGGATATTTCCCGGAAGAACAACACCTGCATTCCGGATTGTTAGCGATGATTTCATTTAAAACTTCCAAAATCCGCACGAAGAATAGCAGCAGCGTCTTTTGCAAAATAAGTCAGGATCATATCTGCCCCTGCACGCTTTATTGACAAAAGCATTTCCATCATTGCAAGGTCACGGTCAAGCAAGCCTTTTTCTGCGGCTGAAACAACCATCGCGTATTCTCCGGAAACATTGTATGCGGCAATTGGAGCGTCAAAGGCTTCCCGTACTCGAGTGATTACATCCAGATAAGCCAAAGCAGGTTTTATCATGACAACATCTGCTCCTTCCTCCAGGTCCAAGGCAATTTCCTTCATTGCTTCACGAGCGTTGGCGGGGTCCATCTGATAAGTTTTCTTGTGCCCGCTTGGAGCGGACTGCAGTGCACCTCGAAAAGGTCCATAAAAACATGAAGCGTATTTTGCTGAGTAAGCAAGAATTCCGACATGAGAAAAGCCCTGTACGTCCAAAGCTTTTCTTATTGCGCCAACTCTTCCGTCCATCATATCTGAAGGTGCAATCCAGTCTGCTCCTGCTTCGGCGTGCGAAAGAGCCATTTTGCAGAGAACTTCCACAGATTCGTCATTTACGATCTCTCCATCAATTACCAGTCCGTCATGTCCGTGAGTTGTGTAGGGGTCAAGGGCAACATCTGATTGAACACACATTTCCGGGACCGCAGCCTTTATTGCGCGAATTGCGTTTTGAACCAGCCCTTCAGGGTCATATGACTTCGTAGCCAGTTCATCCTTGACTGCAGAAAATCCAAACAGGTTAACAGCACCAACACCAAGAGAATAGAGTTCTTCGCATTCACGAACCAGTTCATCTGCGGACAAGCGGAATTGTCCGGGCATGCTGTCAATTGGATCACGGACGGATTTACCTTCCGTGACAAAAATGGGATAAATCAACTGTCGGGGAGAAAGTTCAGTTTCCCGCACCATTCCACGTATGGGGGCGGTGCGCCTTAAACGTCTGGGGCGATACACCAAATCCATTACATAACCATATGGATAAACCTAAGTGCAAAAGAGTGGTGAATTTTTACATAATTCACCAGCTTTGCTGCGTTAATAAAGGAAGGAAACACTCAAAATTCTATTTTATGAGTGCTTAAAAGAAGTTAGTTAGCTTGCCGATTTTTCAATAATAATTTTATTTTTCCCAGATCGGCGAATAACAATGTTATCGCCTTTATTCCAGTTCAGTTCCTGAAATATCTGTTGTGGAATAATTACCCGTTTGGAAACTCCAGCTTTGCCAGATGTTCTAACAGTATCATAGTGTTTTCGTTTTATTGTTTTTGAAACTTTATTTGTTGCTCTCTTTTTTGCAAACTGGGGAGGAATTTCACCAAGTTTAATTGCAGCGCTGAGCAAACGTGCTTTTAATGTATATACAGGAATTTTTAGTGCTTTTGCTGTTGCACTCATATTATTATTTGCGGCAAGTGCTCTTACCTTATTTAAAAAATCCGCATCTCTTTTCATTACAACCTTTTTTATCTGAATTGTTATTAATAAAATCTATATTTGTATTTATATAATATACAAACTTTAATCACAGCGTAAGGAGTATAATTAATTTTTTTTTATCAAACAAGTGTTTTTTTCTATGTCTTTTTTTATAGGTTACTTTTATGCAGGAATTGTTTTCTCAGTTTTTAACTTTAATTCATCCTGAATTTTAATAAACGACTTAATTTGATTTTGAAATGGTGTGTAATAAATATTCAAATTACCCCGGTCGGTATCTTCCCAGATTTTTGGTCCTGATAACTCTAGCCTAGTAAATATGGTTTTCATGGTTTTGGTAAATAAAGATTCGCCAAACAGCTTGAGATCCTGCATGGTATCAGTGGCAATCGTATTTGTAAACTCATCTTCTTTTTGCTCAAGATAGAACAAAGCTAAACCTATGTGTAGCAGTCGGATGCCGTGATTCTGACTGAAGAAATTTCTTGCGAAGTCCCTATCTATATCCTGGAAATTGTCAAACAGCAGGAATTTTTGCAGAAGTTCTTGCTGTATTTCTCTATCCCATTTATTTTTATAAACATGTATCATTAGTTTCTGTATTTCAAACGCAATTACGTCAAGGATAAATGATAATGATGGGGCGCTAGAAATTGCATTAAAACACTGTTGTCCATAAAAAACAAAATATCCTATACAAGTCTTGATTCTATCCACTTGATGATTTTCTGTTAAGTGTCCTAGAAACTGTCCATAATGAAAAACAAGGTTATATAAGTTGCGGGGCTCATTATGATGTTGTGCATGTTTCAAAGCAAACCTGAAGTATGTATTCATACGAACAGTAATTACTTCAATTAATTCCTGATCATTGCATTCAATTGCGGTTTTTCCAACTTGACTTAATTGTTCAGCACACAAGGAGGAAAGGTCGAATTCTCCTGACTCAAGGAAAATATTGTATGCATTACCGATTAATCGAAAACTCTTTTGCTCATAGAATGTTTTAGATTTTTCAACTTCTCCCAGCAGGCTTTTCATTGTCTTGAATGAAATATCTTCTTCAATTTGCTGGTTAATTTTAAATAATGATTCAGGAATTTTATGTTTTAATTTGACATAATGTTGAAGCAATTCACCAATGCCTTCTATGACATGCGCTTTGGGTTCTTTGTAGGGGACATATACCAGAAGATCCATAAGCTGATTAAGTTCTTCAAACAATTTTTGCTGTATTTTAGCGTGTTCCTTTTCTGAAATATTTGCAGTCGCCCCTTTATTTGCCAAATGATTAAATAAGTGATAACCTCCTGCTAGCAGATTTTCGATTACATTGCTGGTTTTTGTTGATTTTAGTATGGATAAAATAAACGGGAACCCAATTATAAGTGAAACTGCAAGTAGAACATGAAAATTGAAAATGAGGCTGGGAACTATATTAACTCCTGCTTCATCAAAGAGCTTTATGGTAAGGGAATGAACAAAGCACGCAGCAGACCACCAGACGAATAAGAGGCTTGGCCAGTGATCCATGTATAAATCAATCAGCTTTGGGACATTTTGTGCGGCAAAAGTGATGACAATTGTCAGACTGCCTAAAATAATGGTAAAAAATACAAGCCAGACAATTGGGGCGAAACCTGCGTCAAGCTCGCTCCAAACTGGCTTTGCGCCGATTGAAAATAAGAATTCAGTATAAACGGGAAATACGAATAAACGAAAAATAAAATCGGCCAGCCCCATTGCGGAAAAAATGATCAGAGCCGCATGGTGTGAACGGGAACTAGTCAGCAGGGTATAAAGAACTCGCGTGAAGCCTGATATTAAATTGACTGATTCCCGCATATAGCTTTTTCAGGGTTAATAAAGGTGCAGGATAAATAAACGCCTGAAATCCGGTTTTATTCCGGACCGTCGTCATTTTCATCAATACTTGGTATAGAACTTTTCATTATCACCTGCCCCTGGTTATTTTCCATGATAGCCTGAAAAGTTGGTTTGTGTTTAAGGCTGGACCTGGCTGATTCTTCCAGACTATATAATGATTTTGCACGTTTTGTAGTTATCAGAACTTTTTTAAACAAATTTACATTGTTATTTTTATGTTCCTCAACTAGATTTTGATGTCCTTCTTTCATATTCTTTTTGTATTAACAGGTTTATGAGTTGAACCGTTAGAGTGTTAGGAGTAAAGTCTCGCTCTCCTGCCGAAAAACAGAATCAGGTACTGTTTCAATCAGTTGTTCAAGCAATTTTCGGGCTTTTTCAATTTCACCTTTGTCAACTGCAATTCTGGCAAGAGCACGCAAACGTACATCATTCCATGATGATATATCAATTGACTCCAGCATCATCTCCGCGTCGTCCCACTGTTTTTGCTGTTCAAATAATGCTGCTAAACTGAGGCGGGCAGAGTTTCTTAAAAAAACTGTTGCCTCAGGATGTTTTATTACATCCTTAAATACTGAAATTGACTGATCAAATTGTGACTGACGGGCCAAAGCTTCTCCTGATTCCATCAAGGCAATGACACTCAAAGTACTGCCTGATCCTGACCTGGCAAATTCCTGTAAGGCTGCAATTCCCTGATTTAGCCTTTCGTCCTTAGATAAAGCAGGGTTACTGATTTTTGATCGTGCAATGTGAAAAAGATTTGCCTGATTGACACGTTCACTCTGCACATATTTCCAGCCCCCCCAAATTCCCAGAATAATAACAACCAATGAGACTGCCGCGCTTATATACATGCGTTTGTTTCGATATGTATGGTCCACAAATGCATATAGTTTTTTTTCCAACCTGTTTTGCTTCAATAGCTCCTTGCGGCTCATATGTTCTGCGTCACTCATTACAGTCTTCTGAAAAAAGAATTTATTACTGAGGGGATTTGTTAAGCTCTTGAGAGAAAAAACAGTTGAAAATATGCATCTTCAATCTGCGGTTAATGCATCCACATGAATCAAAGCATGTTATATACAAGTCAGCACTAAAGATCGATTAATAGTAACCTTTCATGATAATCAATAATCAAATCTTATTCAAGAGTTATAATCACTGTAAAGTAATCCTGTAAAAAATATTTTTATTAATAAAAATATTTGTAAAAACAAAGACTTTTTTTGCTCTGTTATTATTCACCCCAGTTCCATGGCAAAAGTTTTTCACAGCAAAATTCCCGTATCAATGCACGAGCCAGAATTAAACCGGGATCGATGCAATAAGTTTCACCGAGGATGCGCTCAGGTATGCCCAGAGGTATTTCAGTACAGCCAAGAATAATTGCCTGTGCTCCCTGTTTTTCAAGAGAATGTACACCTTCCAGCAAAGCATCGCGGGCTTGTACTGAGACAGGATGTGCCTGGACTTTAATCCCGTAAACTGGATTAAATAAGGCTTCGTTGTGCAAATGCTGCTGCTGCTGCTCATTTAGTGTCAGAACTTCAAAACCAGATTCCTCCAACAGCTTCGGATAAAATCCTGCTTTCCAGGTACCTATGGTGGAAAGCACTCCCACAGTATTTACTTCCTGACAGTCATTCCGTATAAATTCAGCTGTTTCCGAAATCATATCCAGTAGCTTCAGGTTGTTTTCGGAAATTTTCAGTTTTTCAAGAAAAACGTTCCGTATTTCCGGAGCATGAGCTGTGTTGCAGGCAATTCCCGCTACAGTTGCTCCAAGTGTTTCAAGATCACATAAATTACTGTATATTGCATGCGCGGGATTTTTTGCAGTCTGTCCCAATAGAAAGTCGGTACGGTCTTCAATCAACTCCGGTGTAGAAATCAACAGTGTAGGAAGATAATCCTGATCAGACTTTGCCTTTGTTTGCTGCAGTAGTTTTTGTGTCAGATCAAGTCCCGCATAAGGTCCGGCACCACCAACAATCCCAATTTTCGCTTCTCTTTGACTCATGGTTTTCACTGATTGTAATTTTAGTCTTATTGCGGATCTTAATGATTTTGGTTTACTTTTCTGGAGGAAAACAAGTTTCCCAAAGACTGTCTGGTGAATGCTGACTGAAAGCAATACAAATTAAACTTTACTTCCAAGTCCAGTGATTAAGTGAAGAGAAAGTCAACTACTTGATGAGTCTGCCACGTGGAGATTAAGTGAGGGAATTGTATTTAGCCCCAAATCTTATCAGATTAACTTGCTTAATTGGTATAAATTGAAATGTCTTAAAGTTTTTTTTGGTACGGCTCCACCTATGTTTCAGCTTAGTTTGTGTGTTTGGTTAAATTCT
>ERZ651768.1353-NODE-1353-length-18001-cov-3.853325_pt1 | contig 18001 bp, 15 predicted proteins | sample MGYA00514754_ERZ651768 | MGnify/ENA metagenome assembly ERZ651768
CTAGTTATTCTTTTCTGGTTGATGCACAAACCATGGATGAGAGACTAGCAGAGTGCTCTGAAATTCAAGTGTCCCTGATTAGGCTGCAATGTTATGACCGTTTAGCAAAAGCACCCAATAAGCCTCAGACAAAACAATCAATCAAAGCAAAACAATCAACCAGGGCAAAAAAATTGACCAGAGTCAGGAAAAGGCTGGGTAGAAACAAAGACAAGCAACAAGAACAAGCAAGTGATCAATCAACTGCTAGGGAAACATCCAGTGAACTGGTTGCTCAGGAGCAGCAAGAATCCTCTGTATCAGGAAACAAAACACAAAGTGGATTTGGTGATGAGACCATATCCAATGCTGACAGTGATCCAGAACCAGGTCAAATTACCAGTCGAATTATAGGCGAGTTTGGAGGATGGAACGGCGAGACAGTTTTTGAGCTAGAGAATGGTCAGGTTTGGCAACAGTCCAGCAATGGTTTATTGATTGTTAGATTGACTAATCCGAAGGTTACCATCAAGAAAGCTAAGTTCTCATATAAACTCAGTGTGGAAGGTTATAATTCCAGCGTCAGTGTTCGCAAAATAAAATAAAAAAAATACAATAGAATCATATAGATGTGATATGAATTGGATCATTTTGTTAGCGTTTGCATTTCTGGCCCTTATAGGTCCTTCAATCTGGGTTAAAAGAACTATGTTGAAATACAGTGAGCCTAGTGATCGTTACCCATTCACTGGGCATCTTTTTGCTGAGAAACTACTGAAAGCGCTACATTTGAATGAGGTTAAGGTTGAGTCAACTAATTTAGGGGATCATTATGATCCGATCACTAAAACAGTTCGCTTAACGGAAGAAAAATACCAATCCCAGTCATTAACGGCCATTACCGTTGCTGCCCATGAAGTGGGTCATGCACATCAACATGAAACCGGATATCGCCCCTTCAAAATTAGAACTTTATTAGTCAAAACCATGGCTCCTGCAGAAAGATTAGGCGCTTTGATTCTAATGACCGCCCCATTTGTGGCATTGATTACTCGGGTTCCACAGTCTGGTTTAGTGATGTTCTTGGGAGGCATTCTAACTTTGGGTTTAGGAGCAGTCATTCATTTAGTGACCCTGCCCACAGAATGGGATGCTAGTTTTAACAGAGCCATGCCGATGCTAGAGAAAGGGAAGATTTTAAAAGAAGGCGATGGCGTCCACGCCAGATCTATTCTCACCGCTGCTGCGTGTACCTATATTGCGGCATCTTTGATGAGCTTAATCAATATCGCCAGATGGTGGACTATTCTGAGGCGCGGCCCTCTTTAATCTGCTTTTTGAAAAATCAATTGATCTCCAGGCTTGATTCCCAATAGATCACTGGCTTTGCCATTGATCTCAACCACCCATTTGACAGCAAGCCCTGATGAAATACTCTCCAAGTTATGTGGCTGTGCATTTTTGTGAATTTTGATGATTTTTTGATCCTGATCAATAAAAATAATATCAAGCTCGATGAGTGTATTTTTCATCCACATGGAAACTGTTCTGGGCGGATCAAAGACAAACAGCATCCCTGCATCTTCCGGCAAGCTCTCGACATGCATGAGTCCTCGTTTTCGCTTGCTCTGGGTATCAGCGATGTAGGCATTAATTTTGCTTATCTTGCCGTTGCTTTCTATGCCAATGGGTTGTTGCTTCCATCCGCTTAAGCGTTCATTAATCGAGTATTGCGCTTCTCCTTTTGGCAAAATTGTTAAGAGAACAACAATGAATATGCCTATAATGTTTTTAACTAGCTTCATTTTCATAATATAGAAAACATCTTAAACTGAATTGAGGTTAAGTATAGAGAATAGTGCAATTGTTAAGAGATATTAATTTCTGTGGTCATGCAAAACGATAAACTGGGAAACATTAGCGGTGAAAAATATACCAATCAATTTGGAATCACTGCAATTAAGGATGGGATGAAAAAAACCTCCGATGTTTCAGTGGATGGTCGTCGTAGAAAACCAGAATGGCTCAAGGTTCAACTGCCAACCGGAACGCATTATAAAACGTTACTGAAAGACGTCAAAGCCCATAGTTTAAATACCGTATGTCAGGAATCTAAATGTCCAAATATAGGAGAGTGTTGGAATCGTAGAACCGCAACATTAATGATACTGGGCAACATATGCACTCGAGCATGCCGATTCTGTGCAGTGGATACCGGTAATCCCAAGGGCTGGATTGATCCATCGGAGTCCAACAATGTTGCAAAAGCGGTTTCTTTGATGGAGCTTAATTATATGGTACTGACCTCGGTTGATAGAGATGATTTACCGGATGGCGGTGCCCGACATATTGCACATTGTGTGACTCAAATAAAAGCTAAAAATCCTAATGTGTTGATTGAAGTTCTGTCTCCTGATTTTTCAGGATCAACAGCATCACTCGATTTACTATTGCAAAGTAAACTGGACGTTTTTTCCCATAATGTCGAAACGGTTGAGCGATTAACTTCTCTTGTCAGGGATCCAAGAGCTGGTTATCGTCAATCTTTGGATGTACTCATGCATGCTTATGAGAAAAATATGATTACTAAATCAGGCATGATGCTTGGTCTTGGCGAAACCGATGATGAGATCATTGCAACCTTGAGGGATCTTCGTTCCGTCGGAGTCAGTTTAATGACATTGGGCCAATACCTCCAGCCCACAAAGTACCACCTTGATGTCAATCGCTTTGTATCGCCAGTTGAATTTGACCGGTATAAAGAAATTGGATTGGGTATGGGCTTCAAAGAATTTGTTGCTGGGCCTTTGGTGCGATCAAGCTACCGTGCAGAACAGTCCTTTTTAAACCTTGTGAACCGAGTTTAATAGTGACGAAGTACAGACACTTTTGGATTCTCTCGGGTGCCGTGTTTGTGTCAATAATGTATTCACCATTTTCCCAGACAGCTCTATTGGTAAGCGAGCGAGAGATCGAAATCGAGTCGGCAAAACAATGGGAACAAATAATTAATTCTGTGCCGATATCAAGAGATCTAGGAAAGATAACTTTAGTCCGTTGTGTTTCAAGAAAAATTATTAAGCACATAGATGAACCCTATGCCAGTCTAGATTGGGAAATAGAAGTATTTGAAGACCCAGATGCCAATGCCGTGGTCTTATCAGCAGGTAAGATAGGAGTCAACACAGGTCTTTTTGAGGTTGCAAGCAACCAGAATGAATTAGCTGCTGTTATTGGCCATGAAATAGCCCATGTAACCAACAAGCACATTTATGAGCGAGCAAAAAGATCAAAGCGGACTCAGATAGGAGGTTTAATCGGTTCTGCAGTGGTAGCCAGTAAAATTGCTAGCCAACCCATCTATACACAATCTGATCTTTACGAGGCTCAGAATAAAATGAATGCTCTTAATACAATGTCACAGGTTTTAGCAACCTATGGTCTGAATCTACCTTACGCCAGAGAACAGGAATCTGATGCCGATAAAACAGGCATCATTTTTATGGCTCAGGCAGGATTTAACCCAATTGCCACGATGACCCTATGGAAAAAAATGAAACAGCAAAATAAAGAGAAAAGGGTACCTGAATTTGCAAGCACACATCCTTCATCATCCAATAGAATCAACGGCCTTGCTAGCCAACTTTCTGATGCCCTGGCGGTCTATAACAAGGTTGATAAAAAACCCAATTGTGGTTATAGATAATGGTTATTCCACTAGGAGATGAAAATCCGACGCACGCCAAACCGATCGTCAGCATTGCAATCCTGATTATTTGTTGTCTTGTTTTTTTGTGGCAATTTAGTTTAGGTTCAGACGGCGGTAAAGCAATTTATGCACTAGGGGTTATTCCAGCAAGCCTTATTCAGGGTATTGAGTTGCCTGCAGAGATACAATGGGTGAGTCCAGGCATGACCTTGATCACCTCCATGTTTTTGCATGGCGGATTTATGCACTTAGGTGGAAATATGCTCTATCTCTGGATTTTTGGTGATAACGTTGAAGATATACTAGGCAAGCTCCCATTCATCCTGTTTTATTTGGTTTGCGGTATTGTGGCAGCCCTTACGCAAGCGCTGCCAGAGCCAGACTCACAAATACCCATGATTGGTGCCAGCGGTGCTATTTCAGGTATATTGGGAGCGTATGTTGTGTTCTTTCCAAAACACAAAGTTAAAGTGGCAATCCCGTTTGGATTTTTTATCCAAATACTTCGTTTGCCTGCTTATGTGGTGCTGTTGTTTTGGTTTGTTCTACAATTGTTCAATAGTTACGGCTCTGGAGGAGGTGGCGGTGTGGCCTTCCGTGCACACATTGGTGGTTTTGTAGCTGGTTTAGTCCTTGGACCTGTGCTCGCAGTTGTAACCAGGAGGACAAGGGAAAAATTTAAAGGAGATAATAAATAATGAAAAAAATAATATGGAACAATTTAATTATCATGGGGTTACTGTTTGGAATAATTTTCTCAGACCTAACCGTTGCCCATTCACTGGAAAGTATTATCTCTGGCGAGCATCGATCGGATGCCAATAAAGCTAGAGACCCATACAGGCATCCTCAACAAACCTTGGAATTTTTTGGCCTAGAGGAAGATATGACTGTGGTTGAAATATGGCCCTCTGGAGGTTGGTATGCTGAGGTTATTGCACCATATCTTAACGAATCGGGACAATATATTTCTGCAGGATATGATCCTAATGACAAAAATTCTTATTTTCGTAAAAGTGCATCTAGGTTCATGGATCGATTAAATCAGGATCCAGATCTTTTTAGTAATGTGCAGCACACCGTTCTCAAACTGCCCGACCAAATCGAAATTGCAGAATCCAACTCAGCTGATATGGTGCTGACTTTCAGGAATATCCATAATTGGATGTCTCGTGGACAGGCAGAAGCCGTGTTTGAAGGATTTTTCAAAGTAATTAAACCCGGAGGTGTTTTAGGTGTGGTTGAGCACAGAGGCGACTCATCTATACCTCAAGACCCTGAGGCTAAATCAGGGTATGTCAATCAGAAGTACGCCATTGCTTTGGCAGAGAAAGCTGGTTTTGTCTTTGTAGCGTCTTCTGAGATCAATGCAAACCCCAAAGATACCAAGAATCATCGAGAAGGTGTTTGGACACTTCCCCCGAATTACAGCAGCCTCAATGATCATGAGAAGGAGAGGTATTCCGAGATTGGGGAAAGCGATCGATTTACCTTAAAATTCCATAAACCAGAATAAGCTGAAGATCATTCAATGATTCGTATTTTAGTAGTAGTATGCTGCTTATTGTCCACAGGTGTTGGAGCGCAAAAAGAATCCACTGTAATTGTAATATCCATGGATGGTGTTTCCCATGACATAGAGGATAATGCTTCATTGACAGCATTCAAGCGCATGGAACAATTGGGAATCAAGGCAGATCACTTGATTCCTGTCTATCCATCAACAACCTATCCAGCCCATGTTTCTCTGGCAACTGGGGTTTATCCAAATCGCCATGGAATTCTGCATAATTCTTTTATTGATGCCCAAAAAGGATTTTTTAACTACGATGCCGATGCCAACTGGATTGAAACTCCACCCATTTGGGTTCTGGCAGAGCAACAGGGTATCACTACAGCTGTTTTTTTCTGGATTGGATCCGAAACTGATTGGCGCGGTATAGGTGCTTCTTATCGAAAAGCACCTTTTGATCCCAATATCACAGAGGAAGAAAAAATTGATCAAATTCTACAATGGCTTGACATGGATGACGACCAGCGACCCAGGTTAATTATGAGTTATTGGGATGGGACCGATGACCTAGGACACATTGATGGTCCAGAAAGCCCAAGAGTTTCTCAACAACTGCTGCGACAGAATAATCTTTTGCAGAATTTAATCACTGCCATTGATGCAAGAGAAGCTTGGGATTATGTGACACTTATCGTCGTCAGTGATCATGGGATGACCGAAGTGACCAACTACATTGATTTAAATAATTTATTAAGAATTTCTGGAATTGAAGGCAACATCACGTCAGGTCCGGCTGTGGCACATATTTTCTTAGCAGCTGACAACATTGAGGAAGCCAGAAAATTTTTTAGCAACCAAGAACACCTTAAAGTGTATACCAAAAGGTATCTTCCCGATGCTTTCCACCTTTATCATCCGACCAGAACCGGTGATTTAGTGATTACTACCGAGGCACCCAATATGTTCTCTAGTTTCGGTCAACCTAAGGGAATGCATGGCTATAAACCAGGAATGAGCGATATGTGGGGTATTTTTTATGCTTTAGGAGCCGCGGTTGTACCCAAAGAGATAGGATCCATTCATCAGGTCGATGTTGCCCCCACTATTGCAGAAATCCTAGGCATTGAGATGCCTAAAGAGACCCAAGGCCAAAGCATCGACTTGGACAACTAGATTCATCTACGAAGTTTGTCCTAAGTTACAACCCATCCATACTGGTTATTGCTAGGTCGACCTCCTTCTTCAAGATATCTTTCTTTTAAATGGGTCATTCTGTCCACAGCGATCTGTTTTCTAGTTTCAGATACATTAATCTGGTACAGCTTGGCTGCATTTAGACCTAGGATTTTCTTTTTATCATCCTCAGTAATGGCGGAATAGCCAAATTTTTCTTGCATTTCCAAAGGTATTTGAAATCGTCTGAGTGCCTCAATTTGCCATTGAGGTGAACCCCACCAAATGGAGTCTGTGCCAAACAGAACATGATCCGATCCAAATGCTTGAATAATTTGTCCCAGTAAATGAGCACAAATTTTTGGGTGGGTAATAATTGTATGTCCCAATGTAGTACCCAATTCCATATAGACATTTGTCATACTCGGGTTATTGATTCGATCCTGACATAAATCTGTAGTCCAAGGGAGGTAGGCGTTCTCGTCTAAGTATTCGTCTTCAGGTGCCAGATTTGGATTATCGTCTTTAAATCCAGAATGGTAGATAACAATATTGAGTTCAGGATGATCTAATGCAACTTTTTTTATATCTGTTGGACGGCTGTAATCCGGTTGTCCAGGTTTCAAGCGTCGAACAAAAGGAAGACCTTTGTGAACACAGACTGTGTTAACACCCCATTGTTTGATTTTGTCATAAAAAGGATAGAGTTTATCTTCATCATCCATCCACCAAGGATATTCTCCAAATTTATTAAATACCCCAGTATAAAATTTCCAGGCGTCAACTTTGAGAACAGTTGCTTGACGTTCAGCTTCTTCAAGAAAATTTGGGATATAGGGAGCAATAGGCCCATGGCTAAGCATTCTTTGTGATCCTGACATCGCATTGACAGTATTTCTGGCTTCAACCATTTCATCAACATTAATGACATCAAGGACTTTTGATGCCACACCACTCAGACAGGCAACATCAACCTCACTATCTAGAAAAATTTCCTTAACATAATTATTAAATGTCAAATCTCCTTTTTTTGGTTTTTTGCCTCGTAATTCTTCATTAAATGGCCAAGCCATTATTCTAAAACCCAAGGGCTCATTTTTACCCATTGCCACGTGGTGTGTTTGCACATCAAAGATAAATTCATTTTTAGGCCAAAGTTCAGCATGAACAGAAGTATCCAGCATCTCTTCTGCATGAACATCAAAGTATTGACCGAATACTTCATTCATGGCCATAAAGGCAACCGCCATACCGCTCGATGTTTTCAGAAAATCTCGACGGCTCAACCCAATTTTTCTTCCATATTGTTGTGCTAGATTTTGTATTAAATTTTCCACTTTTTTTTGTTGTTGAGTTTGTGATCTAGGCAGAAACTCCTCATTAGATACCACTTGTGTTGGAATAGGAGAGCGTTTGTCCTCTTGATTGTCACGATGAAATTTTTTAATCCACATATCTAAATCCTTTATTTTGACGGCACAGATTCACCCTGAATGGCCACTCGATGCATTAAACGATGAGATTGGCCAAAATCAAAAATACCCCTATGAGCAGTACATCTATTATCCCAGAACGCCACTGAGTTCTTTTCCCATTTAAAACGATAGTAAAACTCTGGTTTTGATATGTGTCGTTTTAAGAAATTTATCAACCCTTTATTTTCCTCTTCAGTCAATTCTTCAAAGTGTGAAATCAGTAACTCGCTGTAGTACAGACATTTTCTTCCTGTCTCAGGGTGTTTGCACACCAATGGATGTTTTCGAGGGGGGGTTGCTTTTCGAGCCATCTCAAAGCCTTTAGATCCATATTTATCGAGAACATTATTGAGATTTTTATGAAAGTTATCATGCACCGCTGTCAGTTTGGAACAAAACATCTGCATCGGTTTTGAAAGAGAGTCGAATGCTAAATATAAATTAATCCAAGCTGTATCTCCGCCAGTTTCTGGTACATCCAAAGCATGGAGGATTGCTCCTTTTAATGGTTTTTCCATAAAAGAGGCGTCAATATGCCAATCCACATCCGTGACGATTCCCTCGTACAATCCTGGGTATTCCTGAACATAAATATTGGGAAAATCTGGATGAGTAGGCATGTAACCAGGTCCCTGCAGTTCTCCAAAGTTTTTTGCAAACGCAATATGTTCCTCTGGGCTCAAGTCTTGATCTCTGAAAAAAAGAACTTGGTATTCTAGCCAAGCCTCTTTGATTTCTTTGAGTGTTTCTTTGGACAAACTCTTGCAGAGGTCAACATTACGTACTTCTGCACCCAGTACTGATGATAATGGTTCGATGTCAAATGTTTGAAACTTCATAACTGTGTCTTCTAGACTAGCTTCAAAAACTACCCAATACAAATACGACTAATTTGCGCTTGGTTTAATGGGTTTGATTAAGAACACATTTATGATCGCGATCAATGCGACGCCTGAAACAATGATGAATGGCACTAAATAACTGCCAGAGTTGGTTTTAATCTGGCTCAAAAGATTGGTTCCCAGAGCGGCTCCCATGCCGTCGACAAATGTAATGATTCCAAGAATTCTCCCAAGGTAGGCCTTGCCAAATATCTCAACCGCTACTAACTGAATCATGCTAAAGCTACCTCCAAACCCTAATCCAAAAATCACTGTGAACAGTGTTAATTTTATTGTGTTTTGGGTAAGCGAAATATGATTATGACTGATATCGAAAAGCAATAAAGTGCCTATAAATAGGATTATTGAGGCTATTAAAAGAACTTTTCTTTTTGGAATTTTGTCGCTGATTGCTCCAAATGTAAGTTTTCCAATAAAACTGAACCAAAAAAGGATTGAAAATAAGAATACCGCTTGCTGAGGTGAAAAATTTGCTTCTTGTTCAAAAAAAATGGTGATTTGACTATTAAGGCCTTGTATGGAAAACCACAGACAAGCAGAACCAATCCCAAGACACCATAAGGCTCTGGATTTTATAGCGGTCCACAAGCTAACACCTGCTGTTGTTTGTACTGGTATAGATTGATTCAAACCGTCAGGTGAGAGCCCCATGCTTTCAGGGGTTTCTTTTATGAACGTGTACGCGGGAATCACCGCAAACAACCAGAAGAAAATACTCAGTAATCCAAAACCCCATCGCCATCCCCAATCTGGGTGATTGACTATTGGGGAAATCAATAAGGGTAAAATTGCCCCACCAAGGCTGGATCCAGCTACTAACATCCCTACTACTTTTCCTCGGTGTTTCACGAACCAATTGGAAACAATAATGACATTAGCCACCAATCCACAGCAAACCAAGCCAATCGCAAGTAAAAAATGCAACCGATATAAGACTGACACCGAGTCAGCAAAACCATAAAAACTGAAGGACAGAGCCATGATAATAACACCTATCCTCATGATTTTTAATGGGCCGAATTTATCGATTAGAATACCAGCCAAAGGAGCAAATAAGGATGCAAAAAGTAAGGTAATGATCACTGTTTTACTGATTTCTGCTTCGTTAGATCCAAACTCCTCCATGAGTCTTGGAAACAGTGTTTCCGGGACAAAAAGCGTCATTGCGTTGGTAAAGAAATAAATCAAGGTACAACCAATGGCGACATACCATCCATAGAACATTTTTTCTTTGTTATGATTCATCTAGATCTTTCCTTGAGTTTGTTCAATAACGACATTTATTACCTAGATAATAACATCGATCTAAGTGTCCTTGATGTTTAAACGATTGCTATAATGGCTGCTATGAAAAATGATTCTTTTGCCATAATCAATGTCAACATTGTCAATGAAGATTTGATTGCAGAAAGTGACGTAATCATTAGGGATGGCCGGATAAGCCAAATTGGATCGAATCTTAGTGTCCCTAACGACTTAGAAGTAATTGATGCGAATGGTAAATATCTTTTACCAGGGCTGATTGATGATCAAGTTCATTTCCGTGAACCAGGTCTAACACATAAAGGGGGCATAGCATCAGAATCAGCCGCAGCAGTCGCTGGTGGCGTGACCAGTTTTATGGATATGCCTAACGTTGATCCTGCAACAACAACCAGAGCGCTTTTGGCAGAGAAATATGCATTGGCGTCTGGCAAAGCTTATGCCAATTATGCCTTTTATCTAGGTGCTACCAATTCAAATATTGATGAAATTAAGCAATTAAAGATTGGAGAAGCGTGTGGACTGAAAGTATTTATGGGCGCATCCACAGGAAATTTACTGGTCAATGATTCAAATGCTCTAGATAATATTTTTGCCGAATGTCCAATATTGATCGCAACACATTGTGAAGATACTCCAACCATTGAAAGAAATTTAGCGAAAGCAATGAGTCAATACCCAGCTGGTAAAATACCAGTCTCTGAACACCCCAATATCCGTTCTGTTGAAGCTTGTTATAAGTCTTCATCCAAAGCAGTGCAATACGCTAAAAAGCATGATAGTAAATTACATATTCTGCATCTCACCACAGAAAAAGAAATGGATTTATTTTCTGCAGGAGATTGTGCAACAAAAAAAATAACAGCCGAAGCGTGTGTTCACCATTTGCACTTTGACGATAGTTATTACGATCTAATGGGCTCCAAGATCGTGTGCAATCCTGCAATTAAAACCAAAAAAGATTGTCATAGTCTAAGAGCCGCGGTGCGATCTGGAAAAATCGACGTCATCGCAACAGACCACGCTCCTCATACATTGGAAGAAAAAGAAAAACCATATCCTGACCATCCCGCTGGATTGCCTCTCATTCAACATTCTTTGCTTATTCTTTTAGATTTGTATCTTCAAAAGCAGTTCAGTTTAGAAACAATTGTTGATAAAACCAGTCATGCATTGGCAAAAATTTATGGCATAAAGGATCGCGGATTTATTAGAGAAGGATACTGGGCTGATCTGGTTCTAGCCGATTGTAGCAAAACAACAACCGTTACACCCAAAAACCTTTTTTATGATTGCGGTTGGTCGCCGTTTGAAGGACATGTATTTAAGTCATTGATAGATAAAACATTTGTTAACGGACAATTGGTTTATAGCGATGGACAATTGGCCAAGAAACCCACTGGACAAAGAATTGAATTTATTTGATGTTGGCAAACCTTCTAAAACGGTAAAATAACGTTTTGTTTCTTCACAGGATATGTTAATTTTTGACCTATATTCTTTTTTATGGTTGTAAAGGTAGTAAGAAAATAAACTAAAAACAGTTAGATTTACATTTTCTAATGTCATAACGCTAGATAAAGAGCGCTAAAAATTGTGTTAAACAATGCAACCCACCGACACTAAAGATCCTCAGTATTACCATAAAGTGGTTGATTGCCAGTGGGGTTGTCCGGCACATACGAATATTCCCGAATACATAAGATTGATTGCACAAGGGCAATATACAGAAGCCTATTTATTAAATCGTGAATCCAATGTTTTTCCTGGAATATTGGGCCGAGTTTGTGATCGACCCTGTGAACCTGTTTGCAGGAGAGCCAGAGTGGATGTAGACCATTTAAGATGGGAAGAGCCAGTAGCAATTTGTCGGTTAAAACGTGTGGCGGGGGACCTCAAGGATGATTTTAAAGACTTCTTACCACCCGTGCCGGGTAAGAAAAATGGTAAAAAAATTGCATGCATTGGAGCAGGTTGTGCTTCATTAACCGTCGCCAATGATTTACTCCCTTTAGGCTATGAGATAGACGTGTTTGAGTCCCTACCTAAAATGGGAGGCTTAATCAGGAGCAATATTCCAAAATTTAGACTGCCACCAAATATTATCGATGAAGAATTTGATGTCATTGTTGAGCGTGGGGTCAATCTCCATTTAAACCATCCTATAGAAAGCATGAAAGAATTACTGGAGGAACACTATGATGCCATTTTTGTTGGCACCGGTGCTCCACATGGCAGAGAGTTAGATTTACCTGGTAGGCATGATAGCGATCAAATCCATATTGGGATAGCTTGGTTAGAATCAGTGGCTTTTGAGCACATTGATAGTGTTGGCGAAAGGGTAATCATTGTTGGTGGTGGTAATACAGCTATGGATTGTTGTAGAACCTCTCTCAGGTTAGGTGGTAAAGACGTCAAAGTGATTTATCGTGGCAGTAGAGATCGAATGAAATCTTCGGACTGGGAGCTGGAACCTGCTTTGGAAGAGGATATAGATTTGATTCTGAATCATTCACCAGAGGAATATGTGGTTGAAGAAGGAAAATTGATAGGCATGCGCTTTGCAAAACTTGAATGGGATCAAGATAAAGATGGCAGATTGACTTCAGAGAAAATTGACGAAGTGGTTATCCCCTGCGATACCGTCATTTTAGCGATTGGTCAGGAAAATTCATTTCCTTGGGTAGAAAGAGATATCGGTTTGGAATTTGATCAATGGGAAGTTCCAATTGTTAACCCTGTTACATATGAATCCACCATTGAAGGTGTCTTTTTTGGTGGTGATGCAGCATTTGGCCCAAAAAATATAATTGAAGCGGTTGAACATGGACATCAAGCAGCAATCTCAATCCATAAATATTGTAACGGCCAGTCATTGGAGGAACGTTTGACCAATGGCATGAATCTCACTTCAACAAAAATGGGACTTCATGAGTGGAGCTATAGTAATGATTTTGATCGTGACGAACGTTATGAGGTCCCGACGGTTCCAATGGAAAATAGGTTTAAAGATATTAATATTGAAGTGGAATTGGGTTTTGAACCAGGACAATTTCGCCGAGAGGTAGAACGGTGTTTAAATTGTGATATCCAAACAGATTTCGTAGCAAATCTTTGCATCGAATGTGATGCTTGTATCGATGTCTGTCCGGTGAATTGTTTGATGATTACTGACAATGCAGATGAGGAAGTTCTTCGGAGTAAGATTAAAACTCCTGCTGAGAATCCCGAACAAGCCATCTTTGTTTCTGAAGATTTGCCTCAAACAGGGCGGGTAATGATTAAGGATGAAGATGTTTGTATTCACTGTGGACTGTGTGCCGAACGTTGCCCAACTGCTGCGTGGGATATGAAAAAATTTGAATTGCTCATTCCTTATGCTCTAGATGAAGAGAATTTACTAGAGGACACCAAAAAAGTAAGTGGTTGAATGTGAACCCATCAAATCATAATAATTTTACGGTGAAATTTGCGAATGTGAATGGAACCGGTTCGTCTAGCGCTAATAGCCTCTTCATGAAAAGTATCTTCAGAATGGGTATACCCGTTGTCGCAAAAAATTACTTTCCTTCAAACATACAAGGTTTGCCAACTTGGTACGAGGTTAGGGTAAGCGAGAATGGTTATCTTGCACCTTCAGGCGAGGTAGACATCATGGTAGCCATGAATGCACAAACTTATGAGAAAGATATTACAGAGATCGCACCTGGAGGCTATTTAATTTACGACTCAACATGGGCAAGAAAGGAGTTAATGATAAGAAAGGAGGTTACTGTTTTGGGTGTACCCTTAGCACAAATGTGCAATGAAAATTTTGATACTGCTAGGGCTAGGACGTTAATGAAAAATACGGCATATGTCGGTGTTTTGGCTGCATTATTAGAGATAGAAATGAAAGTTGTTGAGCAGCTTCTTTTGGATTCTTTTGGCTCCAAAGTAGAACTGATTGATGCAAATAAAAAAGCACTACAATTAGGTTTTGATTTTGCAAAATCCAATTTTTCATGTCCTGTTTCTTTTACGGCAAAAAGAATCAATAAAACAGATGGATACATTATGATTGATGGCAATTCTGCGGCTGCACTAGGTTGTTTGTATGCTGGGGCAACTGTTGGGTCATGGTATCCAATTACCCCATCTACTTCCTTGATGGATTCCTTTTTGCACTACTGCAAGCAATATCGCATAGATGAAAAAACCGGTAAAAACAATTACATCATTATCCAAGCTGAAGACGAATTAGCAGCCATAGGCATGGCATTGGGCGCAGGATGGAATGGTGCTAGATCTTTTACACCAACCAGTGGGCCAGGAATTTCGTTGATGAGTGAGTTACTTGGGTATGGCTACTACGCTGAAATTCCAACCGTTATATTTAATGTACAAAGAACAGGACCTTCTACAGGCATGCCAACGAGAACTCAACAAGCTGATATTTTATCGTGTGCCTATGCTTCTCACGGGGATACCAGACACGTTTGTTTGTACCCTGCGAATCCGCAAGAAACATTTGAATTTTCTATAACAGCTTTCGACTTAGCTGAGCAATTACAGACGCCTATCATCGTGCTTACCGATCTTGATATTGGTATGAACGATTGGATGATTAAGGAATTGCAATGGGATAATAAATACCAACCCAAAAGAGGCAAAGTTTTAGGTGCAAAAGAATTGGAAGAGATTGAAGAGTTCCACAGATACTTGGATAAGGATGGCGATGGTATTCCATATCGGACTATACCTGGCACACATCCCAAGGGTGCCTATTTTACAAGAGGTTCTGGACACAACGAATTGGGTGGTTATACCGAGGATGGAGAGGAATATAAGAATGTTATGGATCGACTCTTGGTTAAATGGGAATCAGCAAAAAATTCCGTACCAAAACCCGTTATTGATTTTACCAAGTCCAATAAGCATGCCATTGTTTCTATAGGTAGTTGTGATGATGCCATTCGTGAAGCCAGAGATATTTTGGGCACAAAGGGCTTGTTTGTAAATTATTTGAGAGTGACTGCATTCCCATTTTCTATCGAAATCGAAAAGTTTTGTGCAGCCCATAAGAAGATATTTGTTGTTGAGCAGAATCGCGATGGCCAGTTGTGTAAATTGTTACAAATTGAGTCTAGCGTTAAACAAGAGACCTTAGAATCTATTAGAATATACGATGGTATTCCTGTGTATGCACAAATGATTGTCGATGAAATAGAAGAGAGGCTGAAAAAAAATAAAGCATGAGTTATATCAAGAAGCCAAAAATTTTGAGAAGCAATGCGAAACGCAACGACATTGGAATGACTTTTTCCGATTACGAAGGTGCTATGTCTACGTTGTGTGCAGGTTGTGGACATGACTCAATTACGGGGGCAATTATTGAAATGGTCTTTGATTTGAGTATTCAACCACACAGGATGGTTAAATTGAGTGGCATTGGTTGTTCTTCTAAAACCCCAGCTTATTTTGCAAAGCAGTCCCATGGTTTTAATTCCGTTCACGGAAGAATGCCCTCGGTTGCAACGGGGGCACAATCTGCAAACAGTGAACTTCATTACATTGGTGTTTCAGGAGATGGCGATACACTTTCCATAGGTATAGGGCAATTTTCACATGCGATTAGACGCAATCTGAATATGCTTTACATTTTGGAAAACAATGGTGTCTATGGACTGACCAAGGGGCAGTTTTCAGCCTCTGCAGATATTGGTTCCACGGCTAAGAAAGGAACTCCTAATCTGCAGATGCCCATTGATCCATGTCGGGTGGCAATTTCAATGGGTGCTTCTTTGGTTGCTCGAAGTTTTTCAGGTGATAAGGAACAGTTAGTGCCCATACTTAAAGCAGGCTTAATGCACAGAGGTTTTGCTTTGATCGATGTGATATCCCCGTGTGTTACATACAATGATCATGTAGGCTCAACCAAAAGTTATTTGCACACAAGAGAACATAAACAAGAAGCCGTTTATGCCGATTATATTCACCCTCTAAATGAGGTTAAGGTGAACTATTCCGCAGGATCTTCCATCGAAGTTGATTTACATGAAGGAGGTAAAGTTATCCTTACCAAGGTCGCTAGAGACTACAGTCCTATAGACCGAAATGCTGTCCTTAGAGGCATTCGCGAGTCGACCGAGAAAGGTGAAATACTGACGGGTCTACTCTATATTGATGAGAGTCAGGCTGATTTTATTGAAAATGAAAATACAATTGAAACCCCGATCAACCAACTTGCTTTTGAAGACTTGTGTCCTGGCTCCAAGGAATTATCAGAGCTCCAAAAAAACTATAAATAAAAATCCTTTTTTAGTGACGACATATCGAAATACCATCGTCAGTATAAGTAGCTTATTGTTTGTCATGCTGTTGAGTATGTCTTGGATTGATGGACATGCTTCTTCCGTGCAAAAAGGTTTACCAAAAAGCTTGGTAAGTATCCTAACCGAGCAGACTATTCCACCAGAAACATTGACAGTCATTGTGCAAGCAGTTAATTCCAATGAATCAATTGTTTCTTTGAATCCAAAGACCTTAAGGAGTCCAGCATCTTTGACAAAGTTGTTCACAACGTTTATTGCTTTGGATTATCTGGGTCCTGATTTTCAATGGAATACTAAGATTTATGCTTCCGATTCAATATCTGATGCGACAGTTAATTACTTATTGTTCAAAGGAGAAGGAGATCCGTACCTAACTGAAAAGAATCTTTGGTCTGTAGTAAATAAACTTAGAAATTTAGGTCTTGAGAGGATCGAAAGAGGTCTTCAGGTTGACCAGCACTATTTTGAGGCCAATCAATCCCACCCAGGAGATTTTGATGATGATCCTTTACGACCATATAACCAATTACCCTCTGCATTGACGGCAAATTTTAATAGAGTTGATTTTCAATTAGTTCCAAACGCCAATACAGGATCTGTGGATTTTTATTTTGACACCCTGCCCAATGGTGTAGTCATTGATAACCAACTGCAACTTGGCAAGGGGCAATGCTCAGATTTTACAGATTCCGTTGTTTTTAACGAAACGCAAACCGATCAAACAATGACCATTGTTGCTGATGGTGTGTTTCCAATTAGTTGCTCAAAAATTGAGCATGAAATCGCTTTGACGAATACCAATCATTATTTCCATGGCTTGTTCTCTGATCTCTGGAAACAAAGTGGAGGAGAGCTCCTTGGTTATATTATAGACCGTGAAAAAATTGGCGAATCTGAAGTACCATTATTGGTCCACACATCACCTCCTTTGGTAGACATTATTCGACACACCAATAAACAGAGTAATAATTTTATGAGCCGTCAGATATTTCTTTCCCTTGGCAATTACCAATCTGATCAAACAGCGACATTAGAACTTTCTCGTTTAAGAGTTAATGCGATGCTAGATAAATATGGCATTGACTTCCAAGGTCAATTTATTGACAACGGCTCAGGTCTTTCTAGAGAAACTGTTATTAGAGGTGAAACATTGATGCAATTGCTAGCGAAAATCTATGAGCATCCATTGAGAGCTGAGTTGATCTCCTCCCTTCCCATTACAGGAATTGACGGTACAATGAAAAAACGGTTTCGTAAATTCCCCGTTAAACAAAGAGCCCATTTAAAAACTGGCACTTTGGATGGTGTGACTGGTATGGCAGGGTATGTAAAAGGGCTTTCAGGAAAGGATTATATTGTTGTTTTCATTCATAATGATTTTTCAGAGCATTCTTATAGAGTCAAAGAGTTTCAAAAAGCCCTTTTGACATGGATTATTCAAGACTATAAGTGGTGAAATATTAAAAACCAGAACGCAGCCTTAGTGTCTTTTTTGGCAATTTTTCCATTTTTTGCATGACTAGTGCCGGAGGCTATGTTTTAGTTTGTGAGTATAATAATGAGTATGAAGTTTGTTGTGATGATTATGAATCTATAAACCAACAATAATTTGGAAAAGAGTGATGAAAACAATTAAAGGACCAGCCATATTTTTGGCTCAGTTTGCTGGAGAT
>ERZ651768.1354-NODE-1354-length-17981-cov-4.396280_pt1 | contig 17981 bp, 17 predicted proteins | sample MGYA00514754_ERZ651768 | MGnify/ENA metagenome assembly ERZ651768
CAATGTAAAGCTGAATTTTATCAATCTCGTTATGCTTCCATCCATCGTGGGTATTATGATCGACCATTGCATTTACCTCAGCCATCATATTCTGGATTATCCGAGAGGCAGCACTTTAAGGTCTTTGCAGGAAACGGGAAGCGCCATTATCCTTTCGGCGCTGACCAGCCTGGCAGGATATGCCAGTTTGAATATCGCCCATCATGCCGGTATCAATTCGGTCGCAACCGTCGTGGAACTGGGGATACTGACTTGTACGGTGTGCGCCCTGTTCATGATCCCCGCGTTGTTCGAGCCGACTTTGCACAGGTTTATATTTATCAAGTCCGGCGATTCCCCGAATCTAAAAACCCATATGCGGGATAAATCCGGTGGAAAGGATTCATAATCGGAGGCGACTGGTTTGTCGCCTTCTGGCTGAATCTTTCTTTTCCTTAGGTGCAGGTCTGAGGGCTTGTTTTTTTCCTTTCCAGGTTTTATAGTAAAACCCGTATCCGGTGTACTTATGTCTGAAGCCCCACAAGAATCCAGCTTCCCAATTAAAGAAGCAAGAGAAATCGTTAAAGACCTTTTGCCTCCCAGCCCTTTTGTTTATTGGGCAGATTTTCTTTTTCATTCCTGCCTGGGCTGGGGAACCTTTTACCTCGCAGTCCAAAGCGAGGGGCTCCCCCTTTATAGATTTGTCTTTTTTCTGATTTCCTCGTTCGCACTGTTTCGGGCTGCCATCTTTATTCATGAGTTGACGCATCTGCGTAAAAATACTTTCAACGTTTTCCATGTTATCTGGAATGTTTTATGCGGATTTCCTCTCATGATCCCCTCTTTTCTGTATCAGGGTGTTCACAATGACCACCATAAAAGGAGTATTTATGGTACGGAAAAGGATGGGGAATACTTCTCTTTTGTCGCGGAGGGGAGAAAAAAAATAATAGTATTTGTATTTTCATCCTTTCTGGTCCCTATCTTTTTTTTTATTCGGTTTGCATTTCTTACGCCCATTTCCCGTTTGAATGAAAAATTAAGGTCAACGGTCCTGGAACGGGCATCCTCTTTTTCCATTAATATCAACTACCGGCGTACCCGGTCCTCCTTAGCTTCCGCTTCCCTGTGGCAGGTTCAGGAAACCGTTGCCTGCTTGTATGGCTGGACTTTTCTCGCAATGGTGATTCAGGGAATATGGCCGGCGGCTTCGTTGGCCTTGTGGTACCTCGTCGCGACAACGCTATTTCTTACCAATTCGCTCAGAACACTGGTGGCTCATTGTTACCGGAACGTGGGTTCTAATACGCTGGATTTCTCCGAGCAGCTTCTTGATTCCGTCAATGTTCCCGGAAACCTTTTCGCCCTTCTGTGGGCTCCGGTGGGATTAAGGTTTCACGCCACCCATCATCTCATTCCGGAAATCCCTTATCATTCTCTGAGGAAGGCTCACAGGCGGCTTTCGGAGAGGTTTTCGGAAAAAGACCTGTATAATAAAACATCCGGCACAGGATTATGCTCCGAGTTGGGGCGACTTTGGCGGGAAGCGGGCTGAACCGTTCAATTTTAGGCTTTGAAAGTGCCGCCTTTGATGTTACCTTTAATTCCATTTTTGAGAACGGCCTTAAACCGTTCTTTATGAGAGCACCTCTTGTCCCCTAAACCGATCTCTAATCCCATTTAATAAAATATGAATAAACCATCCCCTGATCCGAAACGGCAGAAAGTCGTATCCCTGTTAAAGAAAAAATTCCAATTTGAACAAGCCCGCCTGACCCCGACACCCATTATTGGTGAAAACATACTTTCCAAGTGTTTCAACTACAATGTTCCGAAACAAGCCAGGGATTTGGGCATCTATCCCTATTTTCGCGAGATCCAGGAAACGGGAACCTCCCATGTCGTTATAGACGGAAACCGGGTCATTACTATTTCCAGCAACAATTATTTAGGGTTGGCCAAGGACCCGAGAGTGATTGCGGCCGGAAGGGAAGCCTTGGAAAAATTCGGCATTGGTTGTACCGGGAGCCGCTTTCTCAATGGGACTCTGGATTTGCATAAAATCCTTGAAAAGGAAATTTCCCGGTTTCTCAACCGTGAGGATACCATCGTAATGTCCACGGGGTTTCAGGCCAACCAGGGAACGATCGCCTGTCTTCTGGGAAGGAAGGACATCGCTTTCTCAGACCGGGAAAACCATGCCAGTATCTATGAGGGTTGCGCGGTTTCCCCCGGCAAAACACTCAGGTACCGCCATAATGATATGGAACACTTGGAGTATCTTCTCAAAAAACATTCGCAGGTGAACGGAAAGTTGATCATTACCGACAGCGTTTTCAGTATGAGCGGCGATATCGCCAACCTTCCAGAAATTGTCAGGCTGGCCAAAGACTATAGCGCCACCGTGCTGGTGGACGAGGCGCATGGCCTGGGTGTTTTAGGCGAGGAGGGAAGGGGAGCTTCGAATTATTTTGACCTGGGAAAAGAGATAGATATTTATGTGGGGACCTTTTCCAAGAGCCTCGGGTCCATTGGAGGTTTTGTTTCGGCCAAATCCGGTGTCAATGAGTTTATTCGTCACAAAGCGTCCGCGTTTATTTTTACAGCAGCGTTACCCCCTGCCTCCGTTGCCGGTGTTACCGCCGGCCTTGATATCCTAATCAATGAACCGGAACGCATTAGCCGTTTGCATGAAAATACTTCCTACATCAAGCGGGAATTCTTCGATATGGGTATTCAGGTCAACAATAACCAGATCCCTATCGTACCCATCCGCATCGGTGATGAAGCTCTGACCCTCTACCTGAACCGCCTTTTATTTGATGATGGTGTTTTTGCGGGCGTGGCGGTTTCTCCGGTGGTTCCCCCCTCAAATGCCATGATTCGCACCAGCTATACCTGTGAGCATACACACAGCGACCTGGACCAGGTTTTAGATTCGTTTAAGAAAAACTTGAACCATTTGGGAATTTCCCCGAGGTAATGGGTTTTGAAATCAGGCGTGTAATTACCCCGGCCGATACCGATCAGTTTATCCGTTTACCCTGGAATATTTACAGCGATTATCCCTGCTGGATCCCGCCCCTCATCAGCGAGCGCAAAAGGTTCCTGAATCCTGAAGTCAATCCTTTCTTTGAACATGCCGATGTGGATCTGTTTCTGGTTTGGTCCGAAGGCGGAACCTCTGTCGGAAGGATCGCTTGCATCCACGATCGCTCTTTTATTGAACACTGTTCCGAAAAGGCGGGTTGTTTCGGCCTTTTCGAATCAATCGATGAGCAGAAGGTGGCCGACCTTTTGCTTGACAGGGCCTTCAACTGGTCCCGGGAAAAAGGACTCGCAAAAATTCTGGGTCCCATGAATATGTCCACGAACCATGAATGTGGCTTACTCATTGAGGGCTATGAATCACCACCCATGCTGGGAATTCCCTACAACCCCCCTTATTACAAAAAATTATTTGAGCGCTGGGGTCTTCACAAGGCCAAGGAACTCCTCTCCCTGAAGTTGGATCTGGTTCAAATTCCCGGTTACCTGGAACAGTCCGCTTTAAAACTCAGGAAAAGAGATCGTTTCTCCATCCGCCCGTTGCGTCTGGACAGGTTCGAGGAAGAAATGAGAATATTATGGGATATTTACGTTTCCGCCTGGGATAGGAACTGGGGGTTCGTACCGATGAACCGGAAAGAGTTTTTCTTTCTGGCAAAGGAAGTAAAATCGATTATCCAGCCCGAATTTTGCCTGATTGCACATGTTGGGAATGAACCGGCCGGTTTTGCATGGTCGCTGCCCAATGCGAATCAGGTTCTCAAGGTTCTTAATGGAAGACTGTTTCCTTTCGGCTGGGCAAGGTTTTTGTGGAACAGGAATAAAATCAATACATACCGTGTGCTGACAGTCGGGGTGAAGAAAAAATACAGGAGGTTGGGCATCGATGCGTATTTTTATTATGAGCTTTATAAGCAATTCCTTTTAAGGAAAATTTCCTGGTGCGATATGTCCTGGGTCCTTGAGGACAACCAGGACATCCTGGCTCCAATGCATCGAATTGGCGGTACTACTTATAAGAGACACCGTATTTATGAACGAGCTTGCACCTCTTGAGAATTCCAATGCCGTTGTCACGGGGGCAAACGGGTTTATAGGCAGCCACCTGGTGGACGTTCTGTCGGAGCATGGCTGTAGGGTTCATGCCCTGGTCCGCAAAACCAGCAATCTCAGATTTCTGCAAAAATCTTCCAAGGTTCTTCTGCATACGATTGATTTGACCCGCCCGGATTCTCTGGCTCCCAGCCTGGAACAAGCCGATTATGTGTTTCATTGTGCGGGGCTGACCAAGGCAAAGACCAGGGAGGAGTATTTTAAAATCAATGCCGATGCTTGTCTGCCTTTTTATGAATCCTGTGCTTCCATGGGGAAAAAGATCAAGGCGGTCGTTCATCTTAGCAGTCTGGCTTCAGTCGGACCTAAGGGAGATCAAGGGGTCATCAATGAGACTTCGCCATGCAGGCCGCTAACGTTTTATGGAAAATCCAAGCTGGCCGGAGAGGAAGTGGCCCTAAAATTTTCGTCCTCCCTACCCATGATAGTTCTACGTCCCCCCGTAGTCTACGGCCCCCGCGAGTCCAATTTTTTCACTTACCTGAGAGCGGTTCAGAAGGGATGGAACATAAAGATAGGAACCGTCCATCGGGAACTTTCCCTTACCGAGCTTGTTCCGCGTCTCCTCACCAAGGGTAGAGAAGGCGTCAAGACCGCCGGTCCACCTTCTCAGTCACCCTCCTAGATGTCCGTCGTCCTATATCGAATCGACGAGCGGCTCATCCACGGACAGGTGGTGATGGGCTGGGGTCCGGAACTCAAGGTGGAGCACTACGTCGTCGTGGACGATGAGTTGGCCGCGAGCGAGTGGGAGCAGGATCTATACGGGCTGGGCCTTCCCGACGTGGCCACTGCGGAGTTCCTGACAGTCGCTGATGCCAGGGCACGTCTCAGCGAACTGGACGCTGCTTCGCCGCGGACGGTGGTGCTCACCCGGACGGTCGCTGCGATGAACGGACTGGCCGAAGGTGGTGGTCTACGTGGGTGCGAGGTTAACCTCGGGGGCCTACATCACGTGGCCGGTCGCACCGAGCGTGTTCCCTATGTGTACCTGGGTCCGGAGGAGGAGGAGGGTCTTCAGGCCCTTGCGGACGAGGGTGTCGAGGTTTCTGCCCGGGACCTTCCGGGGAGTCGCGCGGTCGCCTTAGAAGCACTCCTGGGTTAGGAAACGCATGACTGTGTCGCTGGCCATTCTTGGTGGCCTCCTGGCCCTCGACGCGACGTCCGTCGGGCAATTCATGGTTTCGCGCCCGCTCGTCGCTGGCACGCTGGCCGGCTGGTGGCTCGGAGATCCCGGGCTGGGTCTGGAAATCGGATGGATTCTCGAACTCTTCTATATCGCGGGGGTCCCGGCCGGCGGCTCCCGCGTTCCGGAAACGGGGCCTGCTTCGGTGGTTGCCGTGGCGGTTGCCGTGTCGGCTGGTGGGTTGGCTGGACTGGCATTGGGCTTGGTGGCTGGTCTGGTAACCTCCGAACTCGGTGGAATGAGCGTGGGTCTTCAGCGGCGTCTGGTCGGCAATCTTTTCGACTGGATCGAAGCAGGATCCATGACCGCACCGAAGGTCACATCAGCGCATCTCTTCTCGGTGTTCCTCGATTTCGTGCGTGGAGCGGTGGTAACGGCGGCGGCAGTGGTTGTGGGGAGTTGGTTGTCCGGGGTACTCGTATCGCGATGGCCGTTACCCCATGAAACCACGGTAGCGCTCGTTCTGGTAGGTGCTGCGGTCCATCTCGGTGCGTTACTCAAGGGGTTTGGGGGGTGGCAGAGTCGCCGCGCCGTCTTTCTGGTCGGTCTCGTGGCCGGAATCGTTGGAGCGTACCTGTGACGAACATGGAAACCGAGAGACCACGGGGTTGGATGTCGAGCTTTCTCAGACAATTCATCATTCAGGGATCCTGGAACTATCGTTCTATGTTGGGCTCGGGTTTCTCCTACTGCATGATTCCGTTGCTCCGGAAACGAGGGCTTTCGGGGCAGGAATTAGATGATGCTGTCCGAAGCCACATGGGGCCGTTCAACGCCCACCCCTATCTGGCCGGGCTCGCGCTCGGCGCCGTAGCGCGGATGGAGGGTAGCGGCATGAACGCCGAGAAGATCGAGAAGTTCAAGCGCGCCATCCAGGGATCGCTCGGCGGGCTCGGAGATCTCCTGATCTGGGGCGCGTGGCGTCCCGCGACGCTGTTGCTCGCTCTGGTACTGGTTTGGGCTGGAGCCCCGCCCTGGATTCCAGTCGGTGTGTTCCTCTTCTTATACAATTTGGGGCACCTGGCGTTACGCTGGTGGGGATACAGCCGGGGTCTTCGATACGGTGAGGATGTGGGTGTTCAGCTTCGGAGCGCCGAACTTTCGCGGTTGGGCGGACGCGTCTTTTCGGGAGGTACGCTGCTTCTCGGGATTTTGGTCGGTGCATTCCTGGCCAGTCGCCTAGCGGCCGAGGACCCCGGTGCGCTCTGGTCGTTCTCGGGAATTGCGGCTTTCGGAGTGGGGCTCAAGTTTGGACACCGGGCGTTGCGGGGGACCACGCTCGTCGTCGTCCTCGTCATTACGCTGCTCACGGCGCTTGGGAACGCATGACCAACGAACGGATCGAACGCCAGGTCGAAATTGTCAATCCGCTGGGATTTCATGCCCGGCCGGCGGCGGAATTTGTACGGTTGGCCGCGTCGTTTCGTTGTGACTTATGGCTGGAGAAGGACGGTGTGGAGGTGAACGCCAAGAGTATTCTGGGTGTGATGGCGCTGGCCGCGGAAAAGGGGTCACAGTTGATGATCCGCGCGAAGGGTGACGATGCAGACGACGCACTTACGGCCCTGGGGGACTTGATCGCAGGAGGTTTTGAGGAGATGCACGGTGTCTAAGGTTCTTGATGGTATTGGCGCTTCCGAGGGAATCGGTGCGGGCCGGGTCCACATCCTGAATTGGGGTGTGCCAGAGGTGCCACGGCGGTCGATCGACGCCGATGAGGTGGAGGGGGAGGTAGAGCATCTCCTGGAGGTCTTCGAGTGGGCGAAGACCCGGATCCTCGTTATCGAGGACTCGACCGAGGAGCGCTTGGGAGCGGTGGAGGCGAGAATCTTCGAGCCGCAGCTTCTTATGTTGGAGGACCCAGAGTTGATTGAGGGCGCCGCTCGTTACATACGTGAGAATCGTCTCTCCGCCGCACGCGCGTTGGATTGGCGCCTACTCGAAATCCAGGCGAAGTGGAGCCGAACCGCCCATCCAATGGTGCTCGATCGGCTCAATGACCTGCAGGATCTGCAAGTCAGACTGCTGCATAAGCTTCTGGACCTCCCGGACCCGACCGACGTTTCCAGCCTGGGAGAGAACGTCATCGTTGTCACTCGCAACCTGACGCCCAGCCTGACCGTCCAGTTCGATCCTAAGTTGGTGCTCGGCATCGCGGCCGATCATGGAACACGAACGGCGCACTGGGTGATGCTCGCTCGCTCCCTCGGGATACCAACCGTTTGCGGCATGGGTGTCGTATCAGAGGAAGCCCGGGCGGGGCAGGAAGCCATCGTGGACGGTCGGATCGGTCGTGTGGTCTTGGATCCCGACGATCACGATCGCAGCGTTTTCCGAGAACGGGAAACCCAGCTTCTCGCCTGGGAAGATGAGCTGGAGAGCATCGCCCAGCTCCCTTCGATCACCGCCGACGAGCAGCCCGTGGAACTCCGCGCGAATCTGGATCTGCCGGGGGAAGCAGAGAGGGCGCGGCTCCATGGCGCGCAGGGCGTCGGGCTGTTTCGTACGGAGTTTCTGGTGGTCGGCCGGAATCAAATGCCGGGTGAAGAAGACCAATACTTGGCCTATAAGAGTGTCGCCGAGGCGTTTCCCAAACAGGTGGTCACGGTGCGCACGTTCGACCTGGGCGGCGACAAGTTCCCGATGTTTCTGCACATGCCGGTGGAGGAGAACCCGTTCCTCGGGTGGCGTGCGATCCGTGTTTGCCTGGATGAACCGGAATTGTTTCGCACCCAGCTCCGGGCCATCCTGCGGGCCTCCGCGCATGGCGACATCCGAATCATGGTGCCGCTGGTCAACGACGTCGAAGAGATCAGGCAGGTCCGCGAACTCGTCGAGGAGGAAGAGGAGCGTCTTCGACGAGACGGCATACCTTTTAATTCCGGCTATAAACTCGGCATCCTCGTGGAAACACCGGCGGCGGCTCTGGAGGCGGTGGAGCTGGCCCGGCATAGCGACTTCTTTTCGATCGGCACGAACGACCTCACCCAATACACGCTGGCAGTGGATCGTACCAGCGCGAGGCTTGCCAAGCTGTTCAATCCATTCCATCCCGCCGTCGTCCAGCAGTTGCACACCGTGTCTCGGGTGGCGAAGAGCGCAGGCATAGAAGTGAGCGTATGCGGTGAAATGGCCGCGCATCCCTTGGGAGCTTTTCTGTTGTTGGGGCTCGACATCACAACGCTGTCGGTCGCCTGGCCCTCACTTCCGGAAGTGAAGAAAATGGTGCGTTGTTTCCGCATGGAAGACGCGCGCCGGGCGGCCAAGGCCGCGGTCACCGCGCCGACGAGTCGTGAAGTCGTGGAATGCCTCGTGGAGGGGATTGGCGGGACGGTGGACCTATCGGCGTTCTCCGGTCGCTGGAACCTCCCCACGCCCGACTGACATCACCGGGTCGGATTGAGGAAACTCATGAGCGCCCCGAGGTTGTCACTCTCGGAGGGACGGAATAGGTTTTTCTTCAACGGGTAACGATCGTTACCCGGTCCCCAAGACAGTCCTAATATGAAAATTTGGAGTCAGCCGTGAGCCCTACTCTCTTTACGTCCGAATCCGTCACGGAAGGCCATCCGGATAAGGTCGCCGATCAGATTTCCGACGCCGTTTTGGACGCGATGCTGATGGACGATCCAGATTCCCGGGTGGCGTGTGAGACGCTTGTGACCACGGGAATAGCCATTGTGGCTGGGGAGATCACGTCCGCCAGCGAAGTCGATGTGACGGCCCTAGTGCGAAAGACGCTCCTCGATATCGGCTACGACGATGCCGAGTATGGAATCGATGGAGCCGCCTGTGAGGTGCTCACGATGCTCGACAAGCAGTCCCCGCACATCGCCATGGGTGTGGATACGGGTGGGGCGGGCGACCAGGGAATGATGTTCGGCTACGCTACTGACGAAACGGCGGAGCTCATGCCCGCCCCCATTTTTTACGCCCATGCCCTCGTTCGGCAGTTGGCCGAGGTGAGGAGGAACGGCACCCTACCATGGGTCCGGCCGGACGGGAAATCACAAGTGAGCGTCGCGTACGAGAACGGCCGGCCTCGTTCGATCGAGACGGTCGTGGTCAGCACGCAACACGCGCCTGACGTGGACATCGATACCATTCGAGAGGATATCATTCGCGAGGTGATCGTTCCCGTCATCCCCTCGGATTTGCTCGATCCCGATGCCTGCACGTTTCACATTAATCCGACGGGGCGTTTTGTTATCGGTGGCCCGCACGGGGATGCCGGATTGACTGGTCGGAAGATCATCGTCGACACGTACGGCGGCATGGGCCGGCACGGAGGCGGCGCATTCAGCGGAAAGGATTCGACCAAGGTCGACCGGTCAGCGGCTTACGCCGCCCGGTGGGCAGCGCGCAATCTCGTGGACACCGGGGCGGCCTCTCGCTGTGAGATTCAGCTCGCCTACGCGATCGGCGTTGCCCAGCCGGTGTCGATCCTTGTCGACACGTTTGGGACCGGAAAACTGCCCGATGAGCAGTTGGCCAGTGCCCTGGAAAACGTGTTCGATTTTCAGCCTCAGTCGATCATCGACCAACTCGACCTGCGGACGCCGATCTTTCTTCCGACTGCAGCCTACGGGCACTTCGGCCGTACCCCGGAATCCCGGTGTATCGCTGAGGGACGCACCGTCGAACTGTTTCCGTGGGAGAGGTCCGATCGTGTCGACGATATCCGAACGGAGTTGAAACTCTAGGGCTCTGCCCCAAGGTCTTGCCTGCGGTAGCACTCTGTGGGGGACCCGCCATAGAACTCCCGTCGGACTCCGGAGTATTGGTAATATCGAAGCGATGGACTGTGAAATTGAAGAGGGCGGAGTCGTTGCTGGTTCAGGTTTCCGTGCAGAGTCTCAGGTTGGACCGTGCGTCCGATACTCCGGTGCTCGTCCTCCAGGAAGATGAAGGTGAGCGCGTGCTCGCGATATGGATCGGACACATGGAGGCTCACGCGATCGCTTGTGAACTCGCGAGGAAGAAGTATCCGCGGCCGCTCACCCATGACCTGCTCGCGTCGGTGGTGGGTGGTCTCGGGGGTGCCCTCCAGAAGGTGATCATCAACCGGGTCGAAGCCACCGTCTACTTCGCCGAAATGATCATTCGACAAAACGGAGACGTGATCTCGGTCGACGCCCGTCCTTCGGACTCGATCGCGCTTGCGCTGCGCCTCCAAGCCAGCATCTTCGCCGATGAATCGCTGCTGGAGCGGGGATTCCCTGAAGCGCCAGGAGAGCAATCGATCGGCGAGCCGCTGGTGCTCGAACAGGAGTCCGACACGGAGATGGCTGCTGAGGAACTCCAGGAGTACCTGCGCAAGCTTGCCCCCGAGGACTTTGGCCGCTTCACTCCGTAGTTCTGTCACTTTCACAGCGGTGCTCATGTGTGTCGCCGTGGGTAACGCGTCCGCCGTCCAGGACTCCCTCGTTCTCGAAGGGATCGTCCTCGAAGGGGACTCGCCCGTTGACACTGCGAGCGTCATCCTCCACCGAGTGGGTCCAGGCGGAACGGGAGAGGTGGGTGAGGTAACGGTCGGGCCGGGGGGCGCATTCGAATTTCTGCTCCCGTCCGTGCCGGTTGCCGACAGCGAGAGTGACGTCTACTTCGCCTCGGTCGAATACGATGGGGTTTTGTACTTCGGGCGGGCGATCACGACGCTGGAACAGTTGGACAGCCTGTATGTGGTGCAGGTATTCCAGGCGCAGGAGGTGCCACTGGAGGGTGTATCGCTTCCTCTGGAAGTACGAAATCTGTTCCTCGAGTTCACTGGAGAGGAGTGGGTTGCGACCGACGCCTTCATAATCGACAACCTCGGCGACAGAACCCTGGTGGCCCAGGAAAGCGGTATCGTTTGGAGTTACCCGCTCCCTCCAGGCGCCACCCAGCCTGAACTAGGGGAAGGTGATCTGCCACCGAATACGGTCACGTTCGAAAGTGGCCGAGTCCGTGTCAACGCGCCCCTTCCTCCGGGAGGGCGGCTACTCATGATTCGGTACCGCCTAGAGAGCCTTGCATCGACGATTCCTGCTCCAGGGAGAACCGCAAGTTTCGAACTCATGATCAGGGAACCCGCTCCACCTGTTCTTGTGAGCGGTTTGGAGTTTTTGGACGTGGTGGCTCTCGGGCCGGGGACCCCCTATCGCCGTTACGTGGGGAGTGAAATGGTCGATGTGGATCTCACCCTGGTCCAGACTGAGGAGCAAGGCACGCTTCCGCTCGAGTGGCTCGCGTTGCTGGTCACGGCGATGTTGTTGGTGGGGGGCTTCTTCGCTTACGCACGTCCGCGTAGACGAGTGGCCGCTGAGCTGGGGCAGGGTCTGGGCCGTGAGGCGTTGATCCTGGAAGTGGCCCGAATCGACAATTTGCTTGCCGAGGCGTCGGCGCCCGAGGGGCGATCGGGGATCCTGGAACGGCGTGCAGCACTTTTGGCCCTGCTTCGGGACGACTAAGAGAACCGGAGTATGGACCAAGATGTCAATCGTGAGCACCCCGGCGGTTCTCCTGAGGTCCTTCAATTACAGTGAGACGAGTCGAGTCCTCCGACTCTATACCAAGGACCTTGGACTCGTCAGCGTCATGGCGAAGGGTGTCCGCAAAGGTGGTGCACGCGGGCAGGGTACCATAGACACGTTCTCCCGAGGCGAACTCACCGCATACGTACGGCCGACCCGCGACCTCCAGACCTTCAAGGAGTTCGCGGTCGAAGAAGCGGGTGGGTCTCTGGGGAGAGACGTCCTTCGGTTCACCGGCGCCTCCGTACTCGCGGAAATCGTACTTCTACACGCCGGGCCCGACCCGACCCCTCAGGTATTCGAGCGCCTCACCAATGCTCTTCGGCGGATCGACGCGGAGCCGAGGAAGGAGGTCGTCGGGGCCGTGCTCGCCGAGGGATGGATGCTTGTGACCACACTCGGTTACGAACCGCAGATCGAAGGGTGTGTCGACTGCGGCAGAACACTCGGCGCCACGGAGGTGCTGCGCTTCGATTTCTCCGGAGGTGGCGTGCGCTGCTCCGACTGTGCCTCCGATCATGCGGGCCCCCGTGTGGGCCCTGGTGCCCGCCAACAGCTAGCGGCGTTGTTGCAGGGGGTTGTACCCGAAACGCTCGGGAAGCCCAGGGCGCATCTGCGGCTGCTCCATGACTTCGTGATCTTTCACATTTCAGGCTCGAAACCTCTCAAGACGTTCGAGATTTTCGGCTCTTTAGTTGGTTTCGACGAATGACCGAGAAGCGACTGATTCTCGGGACTGCTGGTCATATCGATCACGGGAAAACCGCGCTCGTGAAGGTGTTGACCGGGGTGGATACGGATCGCCTGCTGGAGGAAAAAGCTCGCGGCATCACGATCGAGCTCGGATTTGCGGACTTCGCTCCGAGGGAGGGCCTTCGGTTGGGCGTGGTGGACGTGCCGGGCCACGAGGGCTTTATCCGCAACATGCTCGCCGGCGCCACCGGCATGGACCTGGTCCTGATGGTGGTGGCGGCCGACGAAGGAATGATGCCGCAGACGCGAGAGCACCTGGACATCGTTCAACTGCTCGGCGTCGAACAGATGGTCGTGGCGCTGACCAAGTCCGACCTCGTGGAAGAGGAGTGGCTCCCGCTGGTCGAAGAAGAGGTGCGAGAGGCCCTTCGCGAGTCACCCTACAGTACTGCGCCCATTGTGGCCACGTCGACGGCCACCGGTGCCGGGATCGAGGAGCTCAAGGACCGCTTGGTAGAAGTGGCCAAGGGAGCCGCGGCGCGTTCGAGCGAGGACGTTACCAGGCTGCCGATCGATCGCGCCTTCACCGTAAAAGGGACGGGTACGGTTGTCACCGGGACGCTCTGGAGTGGGCGCCTATCCATAGGTGATGCGGTGGTTCTGCAGCCGTCGGGTGCCCGGGGCCGAGTGCGGGGCCTCCAGGTCCACGGCGTTCAGGTCAAACATGCGGGAGCGGGGGAGCGTACGGCGGTGGCGATCACCGGTGGGGGAATCGACCTCGACAGTGCCGAGCGGGGTCAGGTCCTCGTGCCCAAGGGCTCTTGGGGGGCGACCGGAATGCTCACGGCACAGCTGCGGGTAGTTCAAGGGACGGGTTGGATGGTCAAACATGGTCAGCGCGTCAGGGTACACGTCGGCACTTCGGAGGTCATGGCCCGCGTAGTCACGCTGGAGGGGAGCGAAATTGGACCGGGAGATATGGGATGGGTCCAGCTTCGGCTCGAGCGTCCTCTTTTGGCACGAACGGGGGATCGCTTTGTGATCAGGTCGTACTCCCCCGTGACCACGATCGGGGGTGGAGTTGTGGCAGAGGCTCTTCCGACCAAGCGCAAAAAGCTACGTACCCAGGAGGCGTCGGAGTTGAATGCCATCATTCACGGGGACGCCAAATCGGCTCTCGGTGCCGCCCTTCGGTTGGCTTCATGGACAGGCATTGCCACCGACCAAGTGCCGGTACGTGCGGGCCTTCCCCCACAGGACGGCCGATCGGCTAAGACAGCCCTTGTCGAGGAAGGGGCGCGTGAGGCCGGGGGTCGTGTATTCGACGGGTCGATCGTCGCAGCGGCCCTCACGCTCATGGAGGAGGCCGTCGACGCGTTCCATCGAGACGAACCGCTTCGTGCGGGTATCACGGTGGAGTTGTTGCGCCAGACCGTACCGACCCACGATGAAGGGCGACTGGCCGACCTGCTCTTGAGCGAGGCGGTCGCTTCCGGATCTCTCGAGATCCGGGACAGCGCGGTGTCCCGACCGGGATATGAATCCGTCGTTACCGAACGGCAACGTCAAGTCATGGACGAGCTGCTGGGCCTCTACCGGGGCGCCGGGCTGGCGGCGCCACTGGTCTCGGAGTTGCCGGAGACATTCCGGGGTCGCGACGACCTTTGGCCACTCTTGAAGCTGCTGGAGCGTCGAGGTCATCTGGTGGCGTTGGAGAACGAGCTATTCCTGGACGCTGAGGAATTTTCCGCCACCGCTGAGCGTGTGGCCACGGAGCTGGCCGGTGCAACCCAACTAGGTCCTTCCGACTTCCGTGAAATTGTCCCTGTGACGCGCAAGCATCTGATCCCGATTCTGAGTCATTTCGACCAGATGGGCCTCACAATACGGGGCCCTGACGGGAGAGATGTGGCCGGGATGGAACCAAACTAGGGCGAGACGAGCCATACAAATGGCAGTGTGGGCAGTACCGTGTCGGGAGCAAATGGAAGTCACCGTGGAGGGCGAATAGTCCAACAGCTACTGCGATAGGTGGGTATAGAATGGGACGCATACGGAGCGTCTTCGTGTTTTCTGTGCTCTTAGCACTTGCGCCGGGGATTTCGGCCCAGACGCCGAGTGATCCGGCAGCCGCCGAGGGACCAGAAAGCGGGTTTACGCTTGGGCAGCACTACACCAGTCCGGTCGACCCTGAGACCAGGATTCCCTTCGAACTCTACGAAGACCTGTTCTCTGACGGACGAACGGTTGTTGTTTCAGTACGCATCCTCAACGTCCTCCTGCAGCACGTAGCCAGCCCGACTGCCTGCGATCATCTCAGTGGACCAGCTCCCCTCGTCGGTCTCGAATACGTTAGCTCAGGCCAGTACGAGGTGTACTGGGATGGACTCGATCTGTTCGGCAGGGTGTTGCCGGGACCTACTGGATAGTGTTGGTTGTGGACAGCGACCAGACCGTGGCCCGGATGTACGTGGCGGGGTAGCCGCGCCCTTCTAGGTGGGGCTCCTTTTAGCTGGCTCTTTCCTCCAACAACTTCAGAAAGTCTTCGGGCTCCTCGAGATCTGCCAATAGGCCCGGTACGTCATCGTCCTTTGCAAACTGGGCGATCTTGCCGAGGACTGGAAGGTACTGATTGGATACCTCGAGCGGGGGTGCCACGATGAGGAAGAAATTGTATACCGGATCGTCGTCGATGGCCTTGAATTCGACTCCTCCAGGCCTTCTTCCATAGGCGAGGTGGAGACGACTCACTACAAGTGACCGGCAATGGGGAATTGCTATGCCCCGGCCGATTCCTGTCGATCCGAGGTTCTCTCGGCGTTTGAGCGTCTTGTAGAGGGTGGCCTCTGAATTTTCGTCGAGCTGGAGGAGAGAGACCAGTTGGTCGATCGTCTCGTCTTTCGACTCCGACGTGAGGTTGAGGTTCACGGCATCGGCCGTGAACAGCTCCCTTAGTTTCATGTGGGTACCTCGGAAGGGGCGAACTTTCGTGGGCTCAGGTGGGGTGAGAACGACCGTCCAATATCTTCGGTGTTCGTAGGACTGTCAAAGGACTGAAAGGTGGCCAGCGGCCTTCTTCCCCTTCACCAGTGTTCTGCTAGACCCTACCTTTCTCAGCATGTCGATTGATGTCTTCGAGTTGTTCACCAGCGGACGAACGCCACTCTTCCTCGCGCCGCAGGCGGGTGTGAGCGAAGCTCCATTCCGCCGGCTTTGCCGACGGTTTGGTGCTGACGTGGTATCGACAGAGTTCGTGAGCGCCGATGGGATCATGCAAGGGAATCGGCAGACCCGTGAACACCTCCGGTTCAGCGAGGACGAACGGCCCATCGGAATCCAGATCTTCGGGTCCGACCCCAAGACCATGGGCGAAGCCTCTGCCTTGGTAACGGATCTCTTTGGTCCAGACTTCATCGATATCAACTTCGGATGTCCGGTCAAGAAAATCGTGAAGCGCAATGGTGGATCGGGCTGCCTTCGTGATTTGGATCTCGTCGAACGCATCATCCGATCCGTGGTGCGCAATACACATTTGCCCGTTACGACCAAGATTCGGAGCGGATACGATGAGCCTTCCCGTGATCCGGTCGGCATCGCACTACGCTGTCGAGACGCGGGATCGCGCATGGTGACGCTCCACGCCCGGACCCGCACGGACATGTACGGGGGGCAAGCTCGCTGGGACGAAATTGCTGCCCTCGCTCAGGCCCTCGACGTTCCCGTCATCGGCAACGGTGACGTCAACACCGGGGAGGACGCGCGCCGTATGAATGATGAGACCGGCTGTGCGGGTGTCATGATTGCGAGAGCATCACACGGCTCGCCATGGATCTTCGCGCAAGCACGTGCTGCACTCGACGGGAGCCCCATTCCCGCGGCCCCGAGCGTCGAGCAGCGGTTCGAGGTTTGCTTGGAGCACGCGCGGCACGGAATCCGATACGAAGACAATCCCAAGAAGTCGCTGATCGACTTCAGGAAACATCTAGGATGGTATACGAAAGGTCTTCCCGGTGGACGGGCACTTCGAACGCAATTGTTCCAGATCACGGCCCTTGACGAGATCGAGACCCTGCTCGAAACGTACTTGGCGCGGCACCTCGCGGGAGCCGACGAGGCCGCCTGACGAGGACCCTCGATCCACTCCGGGGAGTAATTTCGGTCCAGAAGGCTTATCTTACAGGTAGAACGGCTTAGGCCGTGAGGACGGCCATAGGTCGGTAGGACATCGGGGGCGTCACGGCTTCGACGCGTTTGGTGAATATAGAGTAGCGTGCCGAGGTTCCTGGGTCCTCGTAAAACCCCTTGGGAAACCTTAATTGCCAACAATGAACTGGCATTGGCTGCGTAACTTCGGTTCGTAGTCCGTTTCCTGATCTGCCTGCCCGAGGCGGGTCTCCGAGACGTCGATGAGTCGGGCTGGTTTCTGACAGGTGCTGCCCTGGTCAGGGATGAGATGTTCAGGTAGCTAGTTTGGGGACCGGTTGCTCGCTCACCGCCCCGGGCGAAATACTGAGTGACGCTACGCACGTAGAGGCTTTGTAGGATCCATTTGCGGACGCGGGTTCAACTCCCGCCGCCTCCATCAGAAAGCTCTGATCATCGTTCAAGGTGGTCAGAGCTTTTTGGGTTTGAGAGCAAGTTGCGGCGGCGGGAGTCGAACCCGCGCGTACCCGAGGACGGGGGGTGATCTCGAAGATCTTCCCGCTGACCGACGAGACGACCGCAGGTCACCCCCGCCGCCTGCAACACGGAATCTTGACCATTGCTCAGATAATCGAAGCGTTCTCGAAATCAGCCCGGACGGATGACTCCGATTTCGCCCTCGATGCTGATCTCGGTGCCGAACGGAGCCGAGAGGTCTTGCAGGCGCTCCAAGATCCGGCGGGCCACCTCGGGCGTGGGCGACCGCGGCACCCCACGCGTGGAAAACCTGTCCGCCCATCCGAGGTCGATCGGATAGAGGCGGATCTCCGACACCTCGCCGCCAGCGAACGTGCTGACCGCCATCACGTGCTCGTAGCGAATGGGATCGTAAAGCGTCCCGGAGCCACGAGTAGGCTCGGAGCCGGGAAGCCCAATGATGCCCATCTGTCGGAAGAACTCGCCGAGACCGTAGAAGACGGGCCTGCCGCGGTAGATCTCGATCCCGCGCAGGATGTGCGGTCCCGTGCCGAAGAACGCGTCCGCGCCGGCGTCGATGGTGGCATGAGCGTACTCGCGTAGGAAGTCTGCGACGGTCGGGTCGAACACGGCGCCACTGTTGCCGTACCGCGTGACCGGAGTGTCCTCGTACACGGTCTGGTGGGCATGGATGCCGACCGCGAGGAAGTCCGACCGCATCTTGGCTTCGCGGATGCTCCCGAGGATGGCCTCAAGATCCCCCTGATCCATCGCATAGCTCCACGTCGGCTTGTCGACGTCGCCGGCGCGCACGCAGTCTGAGCGGTCCC
>ERZ651768.1356-NODE-1356-length-17978-cov-11.756550_pt1 | contig 17978 bp, 12 predicted proteins | sample MGYA00514754_ERZ651768 | MGnify/ENA metagenome assembly ERZ651768
AAAATGGGTCCTGGCAGTACGACCGGGCGGGATTTTGCCCGGGAGATAAGGTACCCCCGCAGGATTTCAGCATTTTAGAGTATTCACTTGCCGGGGATACACTAAAGTTGGATTATATCCTGGAAGATTATTTTAATGAATGCTCGCCGAATAATCCTTCTTGTGTAGATGGGGTAACGTGTTCGCTGTGTAATTACAATAATTCGGGGCATACTGAACCCTATTATTTTATTGGCTCACATTTGATCTTTCACACTGAATCATGGCATTCAAATGCAGATGCTTATTTTGTCATTACGGGTCAGGATTCATCCACTGGAGCGCTTGAGATCTATCTTGAAAACTATGTTCCAGTTTACGGCCTGCAATTCAACCTGGGCCTTGGAGAACTGGAAGGTGTGGATCTAGCTGAGTTAAGTTTTCAAAATGGGACCGGTGGCCGGGCTGAAGAATCTGGATGGACGGTTGCGGTAAACGATTCTGGACTGGTGATCGGGCTTGCCCAGGGGACAGGAAATCCAATTCCGGCAGGGGAAGGTCTGCTGACACAGATCCCCTGGAACGGCGGAGATTTTTCTCAACTTTCAGGCCCGATTTCTATTGCTGATCTACAGGTATCAGGATATTTTGGAACCCAAATGTCATTCGAAATTGGAGATCCCTATATCATTGAGCCGGGTCTTTCCCTGGCTGGATCTCAAATTCTCCCCGTTAAACACGCATTGCACGTGGCATTTCCAAATCCTTTTAATCCTGTTGTTAAGATCCCCTTCGAGATTGGCAAGCAGGAATCTGTTTCTCTAACTGTTTTTGATCTAAATGGTAAAAAGGTTGAATCTTTGATCCAAAATAGAATGATGCAGGCTGGACGGTACCAGATAGAGTGGGATGCAGGGCAGTATGCCAGTGGGATGTATTTGTATAGCATAGAGGCAGGAGAATTCAGGCAGACCAAGAAGATGGTATTGCTGAAGTAAATATCAAGAAGCCCCATGCCCGTGGGGTTTTTTGTTTGTGGGAGGATGGATAGATTTGGTTATAATTAAGCGTATCACACTACTACTGTTTTTTGGGTTGGGGTCAGATTCATACTTTATGGGTTGAGCTAGATAGTCTTATGAAAATTCATAATATAGATCGGAAATGGGTTAAAGGTCACTCTAGACATCCTGAAAATGAGCGGGTGATTGAGCTAGCCAATAGTACTATTGAAGAACTAACTCTATAAGAATAATTTATTTTGTATTTTATTACTAAGTATAAAAGATACAGTTAGCCAGCACATTGGACTTAATTAATATATCAAAATACAGTCATATTGATCTCAGATCTGAGAAAGAGTATGAAAAAGGCACCATTCCTAATAGTGTAAACATTCCCATTTTGCAGAATCATGAGTTTGAAAGTGTCGGTAAAGAATATAAGGTCCATGGCCAAGATGCCGCTATAAACCTTGGTTTACAATTAGTATCAGGTAGCCTTAAAAAGAACAGAATTATTGAGTGGGAAAATCATATTAACTTAAATCAAGGTTGCTCAATATTTTGTTATAGAGGTGGCCTGCGATCTAAATTAGCCCAAGAGTGGTTATTAGAAAAAAAAATTAAAGTAGACAGAATCTCTGGCGGTTATAAAAAAGTGAGAAATAAAATATTAGAACAATACTCTGATAATGAAATTTATAAGAAAAAATGGTTTATACTAGGAGGGCTGACTGGATCTGGAAAAACAGTGCTGTTAAATAATTTTCAGCAAGCTATTGACATTGAGGCTATTGCAAATCATCGTGGTTCAGCATTTGGGAGGACTAACACTGCACAGCCATCATGTGCAAATTTTGAAAATAAACTCGCTTTTCACTATATGAATAATAAGTGTTCTAATATATTACTTGAGGATGAAAGCAAAATGATAGGCAAAGCAACTCTACCAAAAAACTGGTATGATAAAATGCAGACATCTGATTTAATTGTGATGGATATTAAGACAGAAGAGCGAGTGCATAATATCGTAAATGAATATATAACTTTAGCACTAGATCAAATAAAAACACCATCTCTGCTAAGGGATAATTATTTAACCGCACTTGAAAAAATACAAAGAAGACTGGGAGATGTATTGTTTAAAAAAATACACGCATTAGTAGATGATGCATTTTCTACAAATTCTTTAGAAAAGCATGAAGACTGGGTTCATGACTTGCTTTATTACTATTATGACCCAATGTATAACCACAAACTTAATCTGCGAAAAAATTATATTGTACATAGAGGTAATTTCGAATCATGTTTTGATTACATTAGTTCTATTAAGCAATAGTCCAACATACAATCCCCACACTTGTGGGGTTTTTTGTTTGTATAGATGATGGTAGGTAGATTTAGATAGTACGTATTTTCAAAAACAAAGGAGTCAATAATATGAAAAGAGCTCTATCCATCATATTACTATACAGCACAATCATCAGTTTTATTGAAGCGCAAAACACCTTTTGCCTGAATTTTGATGGCGACGGCGACCGGGTTACAGTCCCTAATGCATCTGCAATGATAGCCAACAGTGATCAAATATCAATAACGGGTTGGGTGTATCCGCGCAATGCCAATTCCGGCTGGCCTGATTTTGATGGTTTTTTTGGTTTCAGGAATGAATCTAGCGCCGGTTTTTATCTTCTTCAGCTGGATAATTATAAGGTAGAAGGCCGGTTAAGAGTATCTCTCAACGATTACTTCACTGTTGTAACAGCCGAGAATTCTATTAGCCTTGAAACATGGGTTCATCTTGCCCTGACTTACGATGGTACTGATCTAGTTGTATATATCAATGGCATTGAAGCAGGGTCAACGGCAGCGTCAGGGCAGATCACCAATGAATCTGTTCCCTTAAGAGTTGGCCGGCTGGTATTTCAGAATACATTCTTTGACCTGGATGGCCGGGCGGATGAAATAGGCCTTTGGAATGTAGCCTTAACGGAACAACAGGTGCAGGATTATATGCTTGCAGATTTGACCGGAGAAGAAGGCTTGGTCGGCTACTGGAATTTCAATGAAGGGTCGGGCGAAACAGCAAACGATGCCAGTGGGAATGGGAACCATGGGACAATCAGTAATGCTACCTGGAGCACAGATGTTCCGGGCTCTCTGGGCCCAGCTACGGTGGTGATTAACGAATTTCTTGCTTCCAACACTTCCTGCTGTACCGATGAGAATGGAGACTATGATGATTATATTGAAATATATAATCCCGGTGATGAACCCGCGGATATTGGCGGCCTTTTCATTACCAATGCACTTGGAAACGTTGATGAATATTTCCAGATCCCATCCGGGAATGATTCAACTATTATAGACCCGGGTGGGTTTCTATTGCTTTGGGCGGATGAGGAATCAGAACAAGGCGTGTTGCATGTAGGGATTGAACTGGGGAGTGGTGATGGTGAACAGGTTGGTCTTTACCTAGCTGATTTCACAACCGTAGTGGATACTTTAACCTACATTGAACAGACAGCGGACGTTGCTTTTGGCAATTATCCAGATGGATCCGGTTACTGGCTGTATATGAATCCTACACCGGGAGAATCAAACACAAATGAATTAAGTATAGATCATGGTTATAGCATGCCTGAGATGTATTCTCTTTACCAGAATTTCCCAAATCCATTTAACCCGGTAACAACCATCCGTTATAATCTTCCGCAGGATGCCATTGTAGACATTATCATTTATGATATGGTGGGACGGGTGGTAAAAACACTTAATAATGGTAAAAAATCAGGTAGGTATACGTCTGTGCAATGGGATGCAACCGATGAAGCTGGTGCACCCGTTGGTGCAGGTATCTATTTATATACAATACAATCTGGAGATTTCACTCAGACCAGGAAAATGGTACTCTTAAAGTAATATCCTTCTTTAGGGCTGGATGATCCAATCCGCATTATAAAGATCTACGAATGCTGGTGCAATCCTGTCCGCAGGTGAATCAGTTGCCAGTGAATAAAGAGTTCCAATGCGACCGGTTCTCGGTCCAGAATGCCGTCCATTATTTTGTGTTTTTCCATGCCACTTTCCCAGAGCGACCATTTCAAAATCGGTAAACGTTTCCAGTTCGAGATTATAGGTGGCATCTCCAAGTAAATTGGTTTGGATACCGTGATCCAGTTCATGGGTGGGTGTCCAGTCATTTTCTCCCAGCAGCCATGGTCCTTTTGCAACTGCCCAAGAGTGACCAGATATATTAATCTGAATATTGGATTTATTTTGTTTAATAACTTTAACCTGTACGTGTGCTTCCTTGATTTCCTGAGGGGCAAAGGGCAGGGTCTGGCCCCGTACGTTATCTACCATATGAAACCGAAACAGGCGGTCTTTCAATATAGTTGGGAGTTGATACGTGTCTCCTTCTTTAGGGTCTTTAGGCAACCATAAACGCGCTTCATCTTTACTGAACCACACATGATCCATATTCCAGCGATCGCCCCGTTCAGATTGCACGGGAGGGTCTGTGAACACATCTGCTTTTGCTGATTTAAGGACCAGGCCCTTTACTGGGTAACTGTCTTCCCAGCGGTGCACAGTTTGGGGCTTATAATTTTCGGGTAATTGGCGTTCGGACAATGGTAGATCATTCCATTTATCCAGACCATCATCTATCATTTTTAGAACGTCATCCGGATTCAAAGAATTAATGGACGCCAAAAGTTTTCCACCTGGGCTGCAGACATAGATACCTTGGCGGGATCCGCCCACCCTGCGATAATGGCCTTTATTTGCCATTTCCTGGAACAGGGTTGCATCGTTATCCTTAACACCCTGAAGCCGCCATACTTCATCCGTCGTCGGTATGAACTGTTTGGAAATGTCGATAATTCGAGGGTCCGACCAGACGGACCTCCGGCCCGCCACACCGTTATTTCATGTACACCCGAGAGGATGGCCATTCATAGCCCACAGCAGCATGGGTTTTTGCTGGGTACCTGCTTCAATCAGCCCTTCCTGGAATGAACTTTTCCAGGGTATGCTGGTCCAGGCCAGTTCCTGTTCTGTAGGCTGAATAAAGTCACGCCACATAGGATATGTTTTCTCGTTTAGGAAAAAGGATTCACTGTCCATTCCACAGCCAAAAAGGAGAAAAATGAACCAGAATAATTTTTTCAATGATCGCTCTTTAATTGTGGTTAAATCTACATTAACACGAATAAACAAAAACATTACCAATCATTATGGATTCCAAACAAATGACTTGCTTATCAGTGAATCCATAAGAGACCAAATTATACTGGATCTGGAACTGGCAAAAAGCAGGCAAAGGATGAAAGTGAGAATCCCTGATTTAATCCTTTTTATCCTTTTTGATTTTGCTCTGTTATTGACCGAATATCATTACGAATAAATTCAGTCCACTTCTCATAGCCAGCATTATTCAAATGCACACCATCGGGTGTACAGGTTTTATTTAGCAATCCGTTTCCGTCTACAAAAGCAGAGTGTAAATCAATTATAGTGATGGGTTTATATTGACCTTTTTCCTTAATTAATGTATTTATTTCATTGATCTGGTCAGGCAATGGTACTGAATGATTTGGGAACCAGCCTTTTTCATCAAAATACACTTTATTATTTATAGGTAAAGTTGTTTGTATAAAAAAATTTGTTGAGGAATGTTCTAATACGGTATCAGCAATATGAATAATATTATCTCCAATATATTTCGGTGTAATTTTATCACGGTTGGGTGAATCGATATTAAAAATATCATTAATTCCAATCAGCAAGAACACCGCAAGTGGTTTGTAGTAACAAATTTCGCTAAGCCTCGCTAAAACTCCTTCCGTCGTATCCCCTGATATACCTCTGTTAACAATGTTTTGAGTATTAAAATACTTGTTCCAATCTTCTCCAGCTTCAGTAATACTGTCTCCAAGAAAGACAATTTTATCAAAACCTATTGGAGATTCATTGAAATCAGAACATCGTTTATTATAATACTGTTTCTGATCAGAAGTTTGATTGGGTATTTCTTGATCTTGATCTAAATAGAATTGTTTCATTTTGCATATAATCTGGAAAAATAATAGACTAATTAATCAATATTGGCTTCATTTACCTTTACAAATATTTCTACATGGTTAGCCCAGACTTTGTATCCTTCATCATTCAAATGTACCCCATCCTTTGATAATTCTTCTTTCATTCTACCATCATTATCAACGAATAAAGGATACAGATCAATCACTTTATACCCATTATCATCCTTCTTCTCAATTATTTTGCGGTTAATATTGTTAATCTGAATCTCCAGGGGAGTATTATGCTTCGGGTAAAATCCTCTTACTCTTCTAAATTGCGGTTCATTAATTGGCAACAATGTTTGAATATAAATTTCTGTTCCCTGTGAATATGTTTTTATGTTAGAAGCAATCTGATAAATATTATTTACAATTTTCTCCGGGGTTATATCTTGATTGTAAGGTACTACTCCATCAAAAACATCATTTAGACCAATTAATAAAAACACTTTTATTGGCTTATAATAGTATATCTCATTTAATCTAGCGAGCATTGATTCCGTTATATCCCCAGTAATCCCTCGATTCACAATATTATTTAGCCCGAACTTTTTGTTCCAATCTTTCCCACCTTCGGTTATGCTGTTACCAAGGAAAACGATTTTGTTATAACCGATCGGGTCTTTTCTAAAGTCATTTATTCTTCCTTTATATGCTATAATTTGCCATTCAGCTCTGTTTGGAATAAAGAGGTTTGAGTCTGGGTAAAGGCTCGCAAGATCCAAAGCTGGCCCCTGCTTATTGATCTGTGCAGTTGGTTGACCTATTAATAAAAAGATAGAGGCAACTATTGGTCTCATCTTTTTTTAGATTGGGACTCTTTTAATTAAAATGAATACCGAAATCCAATGTCAATAGTTTTACCATAGTGCTGCTCTAAACTTTTTGCCCGAGCGTCTCTCGGCACCATGTCCAATATGTCTTCTGGAGTATATTTGGGTACCTCATTGCCCAATTGGTCTGTCTCTGTTTCACGAATCAAACTATAAAATTCACTGATATCATTATAATTTTTATCAATGTAATCAATAAACTTTCGATCCGATGGATTGAAGCCTCGCAACCTGTTCACATCAACAGCTTCCGTTAAATTGCTAACATTCAGATAGAGCTCTAGACCTTTGATCGGTAGTTTTTGTTTCATGGAAAGATCAAACCGTCTGTATGCATCTGTTGATTCACGCATTTCAACCCAAAAAGGAGATGTTTTAAACACATTTGACATTTGAAGCATAGAAAGCCTGCCTGAAAAACCTTTGTAATCATATCCCAAGGATAGGTTTACAATTTCTTTGGGCTGGTCAATTAACCTGTCAACATAAAAACTATCAACATTTGACGTTACAACCTGGAAGGATGGTTCAAAAACAATATTGAATTCTATTTCGGTACGTGGGTATTTTACTTGAGATGCTGTCCTAGTGTAGTTAGCATTGAATACCAGTCCCCTCAGAAGGTTAGGGAGGTACCAAAATCTAGTCTGGTAATCGATCTCAAACCCCTCAAGTTGCACCTTGTAGGGGTTATTTGATCTATAGTCTGTAATTTGAAATTTTTCTGTATAATGCGGTAAACCGTACAAGTCTGGGTCTGTTATATATCTCCTGCCGCTGCTATAAATCAGGCCATCGATTTCTTTAGTGAAATAACTAAAACTCAACAGCCCCAGATGGCTATTGTTAACAGATATAACATAGTCTGTATTTTCAGACAGGCCTGGCGCTAGATAAGGATTCCTGTATATGACCGCATTAGAGATACCTAGGACATGGTATAAGGGTATGATATCAGAATAGTTTGGCCGTGTGAGGGTATTTGTCTTTGCATATCTTAGTACAAGCCAGTCACGTGGTTCATATCTCAAAAATAATGAAGGCAGGGAATATGAATTTGTTCTTGTGTATACAAATACGCTGTCTGATCCTGCAGCATTGTAATGGGCCAGGGTGCTTTGCATTCCATGAAATGAGCTATAGGTTGTTTCATTTTTCTCAAATCTAAGACCGGTGACCATATTTAGCTTAGACCCAATGTTCAGGTCTGACATGATATAACTTGCGTTGTAATCTTCAGTGCCAGAGTAGTCCCATATCAAGGACTCTGTTCTGTGAAAATGATGCATGATGTATTCATGATAATCAGCATAGTTCCAATTTTTCCTAAAATAACGAAAAATTTCATTCATCTTATCAAGGTCTGCGAATGGGCCAAGGGTATACTTTCCATTTAAATATCCTTCGTCATCATAACTAGGGTCCATAAATGCAGCATAACGAACAAAACCGGCAAGACCAAAGACATGCTCATCCCTATCTATCCAATCAAAATAGTTAACAGTAGAATCTCTCACATGTGGGACAGCCACATAATTATAATGTGCGTATTCATAATCTCTATCATGACTTCTTGATTTCTTCCTTGATTTGAATCCTAATTTTAATTTCCCAGACAGTTGATTAGTTAGCTTGAAGCCATACTCCAGGTTACCGCCATATGAACGCTCAGTCTCACGACTTTTAGATTCATTATAATCATATCTATTGAAAAAAGTATAATCGGTATCATTGACTGTAAATCGTTGAACAGAGTCAACACTCACTTTGTTCAAGAGCTGGGTGTAAGCATACCGTTCCTGAAACTGAAATACCTTTGATGTATCACCATTTGAGGATAGTGAGAAAGATGTGAATGCATTCACCTTCAGATTGGGTGTTAATGATTGCTCATATTTCCAGGTCTCTGTTATTACTTTAATATCATTGTATACCTGGCCTGTATTATAGGTCCTGTCTTCCGATGTGACGGGATATACATTCGAATAACTTTTCTGGTCCTTATGGATAGCACTATTCAATCCACTATAGCTTATATTCCCGTTTGGTATATTAATATCAAGAACAAATAACGAGTTCTGACGTTCATTCAGTCTCGAGATATCTGTCAGATTTAAGTTAGTGAGCTGAAGAGGATTGATCGAATCAAGATCTGCGGGAGCGTTCTGGTAGAATGCACCAAGATCGTGTGAGCTCCTATTCCTATTCTCAAAATCGATCTGACCCAAAACACCTATCCGGTCATTTAAAAATCTGTTGCTGATATCCAGGACCAATTTGTAATCATCTTGGGTTTTTTTGAGCCCGTTGTACATCCCTTGGCTAACCAAATTTCCATGCAATCCAGGCTGCGCCTTTTTCAATATAAAGTTTACAGTTCCTCCCAGTACATCCGCTTCCTGATCGGGAGTTCCTGCTTTAGTTACTTCTATTCCATCCAGCATATATTGCGAGATCATGCTGAGGTCTGTGCTCCTGTCGTCTGGATCTGTAGATGCCAGGTTTGTTCCGTTGACTGTTATCTTATTATACTTAGGTGAGAGTCCTCGAATCACAACCTTATTCCCTTCACCGCCTTCTCGTCTGATTGATACTCCTGGAATCCTGGCAACTGATTCTGCGGCATTTGCATCGGGCAACTCTTGGATCCTGTCAGACGATACTATATTGACGATAGATTTAGCTTTCAATTGTTTATTTATTGCATCCATTTGGCCTTTTGCCTGGGCTGTTACTTCAACTACTTTTCCTTCAATGGTCACATAATCCAGGTCAAAGTCTTGGGTATATATTTTTAGTGATTCTATCACGATCTCCAACTCCTTTGACTGGTATCCTATATAGGATACTTTGATCGTGAATGTGCCAAGACCGACATTGGGGATGGTATAAATTCCATCATTATTGGATGCCCCTCCTAGACTCGTTCCTAATATAAAAACATTGGCCCCTATCAAAGGATCCTTAGTACTCCCATCTCTCACGGTCCCAGTTATAGATGCCAACTGACAAAATAGAAGGGAATTAGTAATAAGAAATATTATTAGATAAGATAATTTGGAATTATTCTTCAAAACCTAATGTTTGCTCCTTGTTCAATTTGTATTCCCATAGAGAATAAAAGATCTTTTTTCTCTTCTAATGTTTTTAGGTCATTACAGTCGCTCTCTTCAAACATATTTACCGCATTTGCCTTAAAACATTCTGCTATCAAGCTTTGATATTTTTCTGCTTCTGATCGAACCTTCTTTACCGTACCCTTATCCAGTTTGAGGTCACTGATACTATCAAACTTTGATCTGATCGAGATTACCTTATCAATAATCTCTTGAGCTTTCTTATTACACGTACAAACATCCAGATTTTTCCCGTACGGCAAAGTCATGTTTGGCTGATTTAAACGATCTCCTGGGCTAATAGCTTGACTCGGTTTTTTTTCAGTTGATCCGTCGTCACTTGAGCATGCTGATAATAAAAAATATGATAGAAAAATTAGACTGTAATTAAGTTTTTTCAATTGGGAGATTCTATTTCTGCTTAAATATCCTAGATTAAATTAGTGGATTTAGATTATATACAAAAGGGGGTAGTGATCAAACTCAACTACCCCCTTAGATGACGAAGAAATTTTATGAAAAATTCTTATTTCATTAAAGCCATCTTTTTCGTGAATGATTTGGCACCATCAGATAGGGTATACATGTATACCCCTGTCGAGACTGATTGACCTAATTCATCACTGCCATCCCACTTGTAAGTATGTGTGCCTGCTTCTAGAGAAGCGTTCTCAAGCACTCTAACTTTTTGACCAAGCACGTTGTAAATGGTCAGACTAACGTCTGCCGCTTTATCCATGCTAAAAGCGATCTCAGTGGTTGGGTTGAACGGATTAGGATAGTTCTGATTGAGTACGAACTGGTTAGGTAGAGTTGGTTCGTCAACACCCAATTCTGCTTGATGGTCCATATGTTGAGTTGAACCTACTGGTCCACCATGTGTGCAATGTGTAGCTGCAGCAGACGATGTACTATAGCTAAAGTCCATTGGAAGTGGCCATTCAACAACTACATGGTTGCCATCGGCCTGGTATGTCCACCAGTAGTCAGTATACGTATCATGAACCTGATTGTCCAACCAGTCCATTGTCCTAGCAATTTGAGCGTTGTAATAGTTAGCGTCAAGGTTTAATCCTAGGTCTGTGGCGTTGATGTTATTTGATTCTGAGACACCATTTGCAAACTGTGCTTCTGTGGAATCATCCATCCATCTGCTTTGACTCTCGTAATCTGACCCGGGACCACCGACCATAGTATCACAGTAGGTAGTTACAACATCATTTGTGTCAGTAACGTCCCAGCACCATGGATCCATGTTGAACATAGCTAAAAGCTCATCAGTATCCATCCATGCATTGTTACTGTAATTAATGTTCCTGTTGTGATTGTCCCAACATTCTCCATTAGCTAGTAGCGTAGAGTCTGTACAAGCTCCCTGAGATAGGGTCGCCATTTTACCATGACCACCTGGATGGTTCAGAGTAGGGCCAAATCCATGCGAATTATGTGACTGTCCGCATGCAACTGTATTCACCATTAGGTTATTGGTCCACTGAGTGTTGTTGCCATGTCGATAGAATTTTGGCCAGTCAATAAGGTTCACAAATGTATTGTGATCTATTACAACATTGTTACCAGTAACGGTACCATTGTCATAAATAACAAATGCTTGTCCGTGTGCACCTTCTATTGTGTTGTTGCGTATCGTTAAATTATCAACAGTGCCGGTCCAGCCGCCGCCGCCGCCCCACCAGAAACCTCCGAAGAACATTCCAGCTGGATAGCAGGTATACTGTACAGCAGTATTATCTGTAAGTACCCAGTCCTCATGTTGTCCAAAGCAGAAATAAGTGATCACCTGATTATGGACAGATGTCACATGATCAACCGTGATCGAGTTTCCAGATCCATAAGTGCAGAGTACACCAAATAATGTACCACTCTGATCAGCAAATACTCCATTGAATAACAGGTTATGGAAAGCATAGGTTTGATTCTCACCATATGTTTTGATACTAGCATTTGGCCAACCTGTGTACTGAGATGCTCCATCATCACCAGGAAGAGGCTGGATCGTAGCGGGATGCTCTCCATCACCAGGTTCTGCACCAACAATTGAACAGCTGGTGTAGAGATTTATTTCCGAGAGCTGCAGGTAAACTTTGTTTGCTTCCAGTACGTATACAGCATGTGCCTGTGCTCCAGTCGAAGTTGTGTCAGCCATGATGGTTGACTCAAGATGACCAGGTGTTGCACTCCATTCTACTAGTAAAGTATCTTGACCGAAACTTAAAGCAGGGATGATGGCAACAGTGAATGCTAAACGACTAATTATCGATTTTAACATCTATTATTCTCCTTAGTTGTTATGATTGATATTGGATCTAATCCTGATATATTATATTCTAATGCGAAGTATAGTATAGTGTCCCAAGATTAGGATACTTATATTTTAGGGATAATTATTTTCTTCGACAATATAATATTTATAACCTAATATATAAGTATAGATTGGATTCCAAGATAATTTCAATACTATTAATTGATATTTAGTAGAGAACTTTAAAGTGAAAAATAACACTCGGCAATCATTAAATAATGGTTGGGAATTCCAATGCAATGGCGACCCCAATTGGTCCAAGGCTGAAGTACCGGGATGTGTCCATCTGGATCTTTTTAATCTGGGAAAGATTCCTGATCCTTTTTTTGGTACAAATGAAAAAGAACTGCAATGGATATCGGAAAAAGAATGGAACTATAGACTGTTCTTTGTCCCAGATAAAGAACTTCAGAAGAAGAAGAAAAAACGATTATGTTTTTACGGAATCGATACCTATGCCACCGTGTATCTGAATGGGGAAAAAATCATTGATGCAAATAATATGTTTCATACCTGGGAAGCGGATGTAACTGATATCATTCTGCCTGAAAGGAATGAACTAATGGTTCAGTTTCGGTCCCCAATCAATGAAATATTACCCCAGCTAGAATCAATGGATTACAAACTTCCCGCTGAAAATGATCAGGCGGGTGGAACCAGCCCATATACCCGCAAAGCCCCATTCCACTATGGATGGGACTGGGGTCCATGTTTTGTTACATCAGGAATCTGGGAGAAAGTAGAACTCTTTGGCTGGGATTCCTGGTTTATAGCAAATGTGTTTATCCACCAGAATACATGTGACAAAACTCAAGCTGAATTGACTGTAAGAGTTGACCTTAAAACAGATAACAATGAATCTGGCAAGATTGATATCTATGAATCCAAATCTGGCATTATTCAAGAGCATCCATTCGATATGAAAGAAGGGGATAATCAATATTATTATACCTTGACCATAGATAACCCAGACCTGTGGTGGCCTGCTGGCCATGGAGATCAGCCACTATACGAATTCAATATAAAAGTACAGTCTGACGGATACGAAGAACAGAGAACAAAAAGGGTTGGATTACGCAATGTTGTTATTAAAAGAGAAAAAGATGATAAAGGTGAAAGTTTTGAAATACATGTGAATGGCCAACCGGTTTTTGCCAAGGGCGCAAACTGGATCCCGGCTGATTCATTTACCACGCGTTTATCCCATAAAGATTATGAAATACTTTTACAGAATGCTGTAAAGGCAAATATGAACACACTGCGTATCTGGGGCGGGGGTATTTATGAATCTGATTTTTTCTATGATTTGTGTGATGAAATGGGTATCCTGGTCTGGCAGGACTTTATGTTTGCCTGTTCCCTTTATCCCGCAGATGATGAGTTTTTAAAATCAGTAAAACAAGAGATTACCTATCAGATCAATCGTTTAAAAGATCACCCCTGTATTATTCTTTGGTGCGGGAATAACGAAGTGGCATCCGGTTGGCTCAGCTGGGGCTGGAAGGAGAAACTTCCTGAATCAGTCTGGGAAGATTACAAAAAACTGTTTCATGAGTTAATTCCTGAAACCTGTATTGAATTGGACCCATCAAGATTATATTGGCCAAGTTCGCCTGGACATAGTCTGGAACTGCCTGAAACTGATCAGGTTTATGGTAAAGGAGATAACCATTATTGGGGAGTATGGCATGGGGGCGATGAATTTGAAGTTTTTAAACACAATGTTGGCAGGTTTATGTCTGAATATGGAATGCAATCATTTCCCGATATGAAAACAATTAAAACCTTTGCTAAAGAAGATGATATGAACTTGCAGTCTGATGTGATGAAAGTTCGTCAGAAAGCTTCTCTGGGAATTGGAAATCTGATTAAATACATAGAACAGTACTATGTTATGCCCAATGATTTTGAATCCATAGTTCAGCTAAGCCAGATTATGCAGGCTGAAGCCATCCAAACTGCAGTTGAGACCCACCGAAGGAACATGCCGTTCTGTATGGGTACCTTGTACTGGCAGTTCAACGATTGCTGGCCTGCTATTTCCTGGTCAAGCATTGATTACCAGGGGAACTGGAAAGCACTCCATTATAGTGCAAGGCGTTTCTATAGTCCTGTTTTTCTATCCATACATGAAAGTAATAATATGATTGATATATGTCCAATCAATGATCAGGATCACTCTATTAATGTAGATTTAATTATAAAACTATTTTCTTTTGATGGGTCTGTTTTAAATGAATATTCAAAAATTATTGAAGTGCCTGCCATTTCATCTAGCAGTGCCTTTAAACTCAACAGAGATACATTGATTGGCAGCCATGATCCATCAGCTGTTGTATTGCAGTGTGAACTCAAAAAAGACGGAACACTCATAACCAGGAATAATTTCTTTTTTGTCAAACCCAAAGACTTAAAGCTTGATGAACCAGTATTTGAGCACCAATATAAGATGGTAGAAGGGAGACATTTTATTATCATCCATTCTTACAGCTTTACCTATAAACTGCATATCCATTGTCTTAACAGCAACGGGGTATTCAGTGATAATTATTTTGAAATGTTACCGAATGAAACTGTCGAAATAGAGTTTGAGCCTACTGAAAATTTTATTACTGATGACCATACATTTCTTTTTGAACTGAAGAGTATCTACGATTTAATGTATTAAAAAGAAGAAAATATGTTTTCTAATACCATGACACAATTAAGGAGATTAAAGTAACCTTGGAAAACGATATCAGGATTGTTACCACACAGGCAGAAAATAGTGACTGGGCAAACCTAAGCTACTATAAAAAAAGGAATAGGGAACTGGGTTTGCCAGACGAGAATGAAAAAAGAATTGTTTTCATGGGAGACTCAATTACGGAAGAATGGAGTAACCTGTACCCTGAGTTTTTCTCAGGAAATAATTATATCAACAGGGGTATTGGTGGTCAAACTACTCCCCAGATGTTAATTAGGTTTAAACCTGATGCCATCGATCTTAAACCCGATGCGATCGTCATCCTTGCGGGTACGAATGATATTGCAGGGAATACGGGACCGTCAACTGTAAGGATGATAACTGATAACATATTTTCAATGGCGGAGCTTGCGATAGCGTATGAAATAAAAGTGGTTCTTGCTTCAATATTACCGGTATATCAATATCCCTGGGTCGATGATGTATTAGATCCGCCTTCAGTGATTGACTCAATAAACAGCAAGATAAAGGAATATGTAGAAAATAAAGACCTGGTATTTCTTGATTATTATTCATCTATGGTTGATGATCGAAAAGGGCTGAAGTCAGACTACACAAGCGATGGGGTTCACCCAAATGAAGCCGGGTATAAGGTTATGTCTGCGATTGCTGATGAGATTATTTCCCAGGTTTTGTATTAAGTTAATAATAATTCTATTTCAAAAACCCATGGATGCCTATTCGTTATGATTACTCTAACCACAAATAAATGGCTACGGGTAACTACTTTATGCGTGTTGTACTTTGCTCAAGGGTTTCCGTGGGGTTTCATGACCACGGCTCTTGTTTCATTTCTGGCTTCTAAAGGGTTAACCATGGTTGAGTCTGGCCAATTAACTGCAATGGCCTACCTGCCTTGGACATTCAAACTTTTTTGGGGACCCCTGATTGATTCATTTACCTATCAAGCTATGGGTCGCCGCCGTCCATGGATACTTTTTGCTCAGTTGGGAATGGCGATTACTCTTATCGCAATGATTTGGATGGGAGATATAACAGGAAACATTAGTCTCTTAGGTTGGATGTTTTTCATGCACAATTGTTTTGCGTCTCTGCAGGATGTTAGCTGTGATGCTCTGGCAGTTGATATATTGCTTCCCGAAGAGCAAGGGAAAGTAAACGGAGCTATGTGGGGCTCAAAGGTCATCGGGACTGGCATGGGCGCAGTTGTAATGGGTACTCTGCTTGTATCAAAGGGTCTTGTTTTTGCTATTGGTTTACAAACAATTCTTATGTTTTGTATCATATTATTTCCATTACTTGTATTAGAGCGTCCAGGAGAAAAAAGATTTCCCTGGAGTAAGGATCCGGTATTATCTCATTCAAATGATGAAAGTATGCGTAACCCAATCGATGTGGTTAAGGATCTGTTTACGGCGTTTTCAATGCGGCCATCCTTTTTTGCCGGGTTATTTATTCTACTTGCTGCTATAAACCAGGGAGTTAACAGTGGAATTTTACCCGTGTTTTATAATAAAACATTTGGTTGGGAACCGGATACCTATTCACAGGTCTTTGGCGGCCCTGGTGCAGTGCTAGAATTTTTTGGCGCTTTACTTGGGGGTGTTCTGGCAGACCGATTTGGAAGAAGGAAAATCTTTTTTCTTGGCTGGGGAGGCTTCTCTTTTCTAGCCGGAATATTTGGTTTTTTGATATTGTCCATGGAACAAATCCCCTATTGGTTCCAGTTCTTTTATTTAGTCTCACATCCTTTTTTGATCGCCATGGGTACGGTGGCAATGTTTGCGTTAGCTATGGCACTTTCATGGTCTAAGTCATCGGCAACCATGTTCACATCCTACATGGCAATTTCAAATCTTTCTGTCGTTATTGGAACTAGGCTGATTGGACCATTAACAGAATCATTTAGCGTTGGAGAGATCTATATTTTATTGCTTGTAATAGGTCTTTTCCCTGTGGTTTTTCTTAAATCTATGGATCCCAGACCTGTTTTAGATATAAAATTAAAGGAAGGTAAGAATAATCAAGATTAACACGTCCCAATTAAATTCTATAGAAAATTTTACCTTTGAAAGATTCTAATTTGTGGTTAAATAATTATTCACCTATACTCATTTAATTAAGGCAATTAATGCATTCTGTTATTAAACGTTTATTTCCACTAATAGTTACTCCATACATGTTTGGTCAAGGATTTTGGGGGAATGAATTCCCGGAGCTTAAGATTGAATATGCACCGAGAACCTATGTTTGCTATAAAACATCTACCCCCATGCTGGTTGATGGTAAGCTAAATGACCCTGCCTGGGTTAATTCGAAATGGTCAGAATCGTTTGTTGACATTGAAGGCAATTTAAAGCCTGATCCGTTTTATGATACAAAAGTGAAAATGCTATGGGATGATAATTATTTTTATTTTGGTGCCGAGATGGAAGAGCCCCATGTCTGGGCGACCCTTACAGCACGGGATGCAGTTATTTTTAAGGATAATGATTTTGAAATTTTCCTGGATCCAGATGGAGATACCCACAACTACTATGAGCTGGAAGTAAACGCATTTGAAACAGAGTGGGACCTTATTCTTTTGAAACCCTACCACGACCAGTCAAAGGTAGCTGTGGATTCCTGGGATATTCCTGGTTTGATCACAAAGGTCCATGTGAATGGCACCATTAATGACCCATCTGATATGGATAAAGGGTGGAGCGTTGAGATTGCAATCCCCTGGAAAGCGTTGGAAGAGTGCGCCCCGAATTTTCATCCACAGGAAGGTGAACAGTGGAAAGTGAATTTTTCCAGGGTACAATGGGATGTTGATATTGTTGGAGAGCAATATGTGAAAACGGATTCACCGGAGTTTAACTGGGTCTGGTCACCCCAGGGACTGATCTATATGCATATGCCTGATCTCTGGGGATTGGTTCAGTTTACTTCA
>ERZ651768.1357-NODE-1357-length-17973-cov-10.752906_pt1 | contig 17973 bp, 8 predicted proteins | sample MGYA00514754_ERZ651768 | MGnify/ENA metagenome assembly ERZ651768
GCCACAGAATATCACCAGTCGCTTCCTCCAGGGCATAAACCGTGTCGCGGTTGGATTTGTTGCCCATGGTGAACACCCGTCCATCGGCAACCGAGACGGTGGCAACACCAGTGCCGACCGAGGTATTCCAAAGTCGCTTGGGCCCGCTTGAGCGCCATTTCTCAAACCAGTCCGTTTCATGCGAGATGCCGTTGTGGTCAGGACCGCGCCAGTTGGGCCAATCGGCCGCTTGAAGCCAGACAGCCGAGCCGAGCAGCATGGCTGTTATGAGTGTTTTCATTTCTCGATATAACTTAGTGCTGAAAAAGTAGTCCAAAATCCCTCTGCGTCAATGGAGTAATTTTAAAGGCACAGCACAAGCAGATGGCCGCAAGGCAGTATTGGCGAACTATCATGTTTTGAGTTTTCACTCCGCCAACTTCACACGATAGTATTGCTTCTGGAAAAGCGCTTCACGCCAATCAGTGAACTTAACTGAACTTCCGGTGCCTTGGACTTCGCCAATCTCGCCCCATTTCTTTAGGTCATGTGTGGCTTCGATTTTGTAAGTTGATTCTGATTTTGTTTCGAAGCTGAGGGAGAATGGAGTGGTGGATTTGCTGAAGGTGTTAATCTTTAGTTTTTTAAGAATTACAACAGGTAATCCTCCAAAGGTTTCACCAAAGCCGGTTGCACCCGGGTTAATAAATATTTTGGCATTACCGGATACTCCGACGAACACATCGATGCCCAGAGTAGGTACATTACCCTCAAATGTAATGCTCGTTAGACTACTGCAGCGAGAGAAGGCCCCATTTTCAATGCTGGTGACACTGTCGGGGATCGTCACGCTCGTCAGACTACTGCAGCTATTGAAGGCGCTTCTCCCAATGCTGGTGACGCTGTTCCCAATCGTCACGCTCGTCAGGTTGGTGCATTTCCAGAAGGCCCTATCCCCAATGCTGGTGACCGGTTTTCCGTCATAGGTAAGGGGAATTGCCAACGCTCCAGAGACAATCTCATTACAATCTGTGATGGTAACGGTGTTGCCGCCGACTTTGTATCTCAAATGATCAGTTGGGGGTACCGTTTTATAAACTACAGGCAACCCTCCAAAGGTTTCACCAAAGCCGGTTGCACCCCGGTAAATAAATACTTTGGCAAAGTCTGATACTATGTGGAACACATTAGGCGCATTACCTCTAAAAGTAATGCTCTCCAGACTGCTGCAGTAAGCGAAGGCATTCGATCCAATGCTGGTGACGCTGTCGCCAATAATCACACTCGTCAGACCACAGTATTCGAAGGCCCTGCTCCCAATGCTGATGACACTGTCAGGGATCGTCACGCTCGTCAGGCTAACGCTGTCATAGAAGGCCAAATCCCCAATGCTGGTGACGCTGTTGCCAATCGTCACGCTCGTCAGACTACTGCAGTGAGCGAAGGCCTTCTTCCCAATGCTGGTGACGCTCTCGGGGATTCTAACGCTGGTCAGGCTACCGCAGTAATCGAATGTCCACCCCTCAATGCTGGTGACGCTGTTGCCAATCGTCACGCTCGTTAGATTACCGCAGTATCGGAAGGCACGATCTCCGATGTAAGTGACGCTATCGGGGATTCTAACGCTGGTCAGCCTACTACAGCCAGAGAAGGCCGAGCCCCCAATGCTGGTGACCGGTTTCCCCTCATAGGTGGAAGGAATTACCAACTCTCCAGAGGCATTTTTGTCACAACTAACAATGGAGACCTTTCCTCCCGCGACCCTGTATGTCAAAGGATCCGCATTAACCTCATTAACCCCGCCGAACAGCAACATAACCACGGCTGCGATTGTTGTGAGTTGGAGGTGTTTCATTTGCCAGTCTACCAACCTTATATATTTTTCAGTATCTAGATTTTCCACAATGGGTAAATGAAATGCATTTGGTCAGTTGAGTTTTTTTGGGGCGAAAACAATTGAGGTCTCCATCCACGAACCGCAACTGCAACCGCCGCCGCCCTCCGGGGAAAGTAATAACCCGGCAGCCGGGATTGTACTAAGCCAGCAGTCCGGTCTGAGGCGATTCCAACTGGTGGTTTTTCCCTTCTCCCGATCCCACATGGTGACGTTACCCGAGCGGAAGAACAGTGCGTTTTCCGACGCAGCGTATGTTCCGCAACCTCCACCTGGCATTTGGATTTTCAGTGGTTTGCCGTTCACCAGCGATAGGGCACTGGGCCGAATATAAACTGTGCCACCTGCGATGGCGGGCCGGGCCATATGGCCGCCGTGATGGTCTTGAGGCCACGGGATTTTCCTTGTCCAGACTATTTCGCCATCCCCGTCGTTGAAGGTGTATGTGTTGTAGGATGCGCTTCCCGAGGAAACGAGCACGAGTTTGCCGCTACCATGGGCCAGGTAAAGGGCCACCTCGCCAGGAACGATTTTCAGTGGCTTCGACCACAAAAGTTCGCCGCTTTCCAAGTCGAGACAGGTCAAGTATTGCTGCTTCCAAAACAGGCTGCCACCCAGTTGCCGCTTCTTTTTGGATTTAAGTTCCGGATGTCGCGCTTCGACGAACCAAGCCCGGTCATTAGCCAAAGTGATGGTGCTATTGACGATCAGCCCGTCCCGATAAAGCCAAGCAAGGTGTCCATTTTTCGAATCGACTGCGAACAAGTTCTCGCTACAAACCTTTTGTGTCACCACGCCATTTTTGGCGTCATACCATCCGGCACTTCCGCCGCCCCAGAATGTGGTGAACGCGGAGTCTTTAACCACGCTGCTGCCGATGATTCGGTCATGATGGGGTGAGAGATATGACCAGTCTAGTGACGCCGACGATGCAGATTGTGCGGGGATTGAAATGCGGCTCTCCAATTCACCTGTACCCGCATTCCACTTCCAGCACTCGCCATTGATGGCGGCAAACAAGTACTCCCGATTGGCTGCCCAGTTGCTGCTGTCTCGGGGCATATTGAAACGTTGGATTTCTGGGAGTTCGCGAGACCAAAGCACAGTCCCGTTGTAGGCGTCCAATGTTATGATACGATTTAATCCCTGCACAAACAGCCGTCCACCGGTGGAAAGCGGGGCGGGTTTTCGGCCGTTGCGGTCAGGCTGGGCGCGCGGTCCAGGGCGGCCAATCCACTGGACTTCTAGGTCATCTGTATTGGAGACTCCCGATAATTTCTCACCTCCAAAGGCGGCATTCGATGCGTTGCCATATTGGTGGGACCACTCTCCAGAACCTGCCAATGGCCCTCGAGTTAGTTTTATGCCAGCATCCCCGGTTTCCAGTTTGAGGCCTTTATTGATTGCTGCTTCTTGCAGCTCCTTAAACCATACCTGTTGCCTCATAGTTTCTTTATCTGTTCCGCTGGGAAATTGAATGTAGGCAACACCTCCATCAGGTCTGAGCCAGTTGGCCACTGGGTTAATCTCTTTCGTCAATTGTGTATGCCCATTTTTTGGTTTCAGGTAAATTAAATTGGCGAACATACCATTTAATGGCAGTGGATTTGTGGGATCGAAAAGGTGAACAGCAACGCGCGCACCGTAGCTTCCGGCTGAAGTAAGCAGGCGACGGGACAAGCGGACGTTTTCGTGATTCTCATCCAACCCTATAATACGTAATTGGCTTTGCTGAGCCAATTCGTGCGCTAGAACCCCGTCGCCGCTGTCAACTAGCAGGCATATACCTTGGGTGATGCCAGTCTCCTCGAGGATGCTTGCAGCTGTTTGTTTGATATCATCCGAAACCTTGATCGCAGTCAGTGGGGATACATCCGGTATCGTGAAATTAAACAACGTGTCGCATTCAAACTCCTGGGTTTGGATCAGTTTGCCATCTGCTCCCTTCGTCTCTATTCTGAAAGTGTAAACCCGGTTGTGCTGCAACCCTCGAATGGTTGCGCGGTGTTCTGTTTTTAAGCCGTCCTCACGGATTGTCCGATCCTCATCATTAAGTCCGGTCAGGATAAGCTTTGTAGGGCTAGGTAGGGTTGTTTTCCACCAGATTTCCGCCTCAGAGCGGGAGGTGAACTTGAGGGTGGGTCCGGACGCCAATTCCATTACAGGGGTAGGCAACTCGGGAGGCGGAAACTTTGCCTCACTTGTGTGATCCTTTATTTCCTCTACAGCCAAGATCCGGTCGTAAAGGCGGATTTCATGTATCATTCCCTTTGTGAAAAACTGTTCATCATCATCGTGGTATGCGCCAATCTCATAAAATGCATCGGGCGGATACTGTACAGCGCCACTCTGCGAGTTGGATGTCGCGGCGACTTCACCATTCACATATAGATTCATTGTAGAGCCATCGTAAGTTGCGACGAGGTGATACCACTGCTCTAGAATAAAATCTTGGGCAGCGGTCATATAGTTTAACCGGTCATCTCCTCCTTTGCCGTTAAGTGCAAAGCTGAAGCGGCTGTTGGCAAACCCTAGCAACCAACCTTTTTCGTATGAGCCGTTATCCTGCATTGCTCCGATGATGCCTCCCCACGCATGCGGCGTGTCTACCCTCACCCAAGCCTCAACTGAAAACTTTTTTGTAGGTAACTCAGAAATGGAGAGATCACTAGTTATGAGCGCGCTTGTTGAGCCGTCTAATTCTAGAACTTGCCTGTTCTCAACCCGCTTCAATTTAGCGGTTCCGATCAAAGTTGCTGGATGGCCTCCAGTCAGGTTGCGAACGATTTTACCTTCCCTTGCTTCGTCCTGAAAAACCCACCGACTAACGATCGTTTTGTCATTCAATGTATCAATCGCCTTAATGGGAGAAATTTCCTTGGCTGAATCTTTAATGTGTTGACGTGGTTCTGTATACGGTTTGTCGGAGGTGGGTCGAAAGCAATAAATGCCACCATGGTCGGTGCTAGCATACAGGGCTCCATTAGAAATTGCCAAGCCGTGTACGCGGCCTGCAAGGGGAGTTTTCCAAGTGAGTTTTCCGTTTTCGGAATTAAAGGCAGCCAACTTGTCAATCCCACCTGTATAGAGCATCCCGCTCGCCTTGGCCAAGCTGTGTGGAAACTCACAATCGATGGCCCACTTGGTTTGTTTAGTGGATCGATCCATCGCAAATAGGGAGGTGTCTGTCAGCAGGTAGGCGGTGTTGCCATCAACAACCATTGCGTTGCCATCCTTGTAAGTTGCATAAGTACTCCGGTCGCTTTGCTTACTATCTGTGATCCACCCGGTTTTATTGCCGGGCCCATGAAGGATTCCGGCTTCCGGAGTCAGCATAACGAAACACCCGCCACCGCCTTTCAGTCCTCCCAAAAGCTTTCCACTGGTTCGTCTGTAAATCAGTGGTGAAACCCTGCCTTGCGGCGCAACCAAGTGATCGTCGGATGCCAGCAACGCACCTTCAAAACTCACGCTGTCAATCCGTTTGATAAAATGCCCTTCCGTTGTTGCCTTACCCGTTTCGGCATTCACCGCGCACAGATAGGATTCCTTCCATGGCAAGAGGCTAGCGGCAAAGTAGGCGGTACCATCCCGAACGAGAACTCCGGTTCGGATTGGCCAAAATGGAATCAGTCGTCCATTGTTTAGTATAAGTTGATCCAGAGGCTTGGGCCGGAAGGACCAAATCAGCGTTCCTTGATCCGCATTCACGCAGCGGACAGTCCCGTCATCGGAGCCAAAGTAGATGCGGTTGGCATGGAAAGTGGGCGCAATTCGCACAGGTCCATCGGTGTGGTGTATCCATCTTGTTTCGCCAGTGAGGGCATCAAGGCATCGAACTGAATCGTCCACTGTAGAGCCAAAAAAAACTCTTCCCGAAGCCACGACGACATGAAAGACCGGATCGTAATTCCTCATGGACCGCAAGCCGCGGATGCCGGCGTAGGCGTCCCACTTTGCTGGGCCTGACCAAGCGGGCTGGGGGGGGTGTGGAGACTGCCAGATCCAGGCAGGCTCAAGTAATTCTGCCTGGAGATTTTCCGTAGTCATTGCGCTCCGATAATTGTCGTGCTGAAAAACCGGCCAATCCTCTCCGGTTACATTGGGTTGGAGCACGACACTTAAACAAGACGCCAGGATTAATAGTACTGCTGCGATTGTTGTGTTTAGTAGTTTCATTTCTCTTCAGCTTTCAATTCTTCACCCGTCTTTCATTTCGTGGTGCCTACCTCGCGGCTGCCATCCGGGCTTTGTACTGAGCTCTGGCCTGCTTGAGGATGGCGGCGTACTTCGGATCGGAAACGACGTTGGTGTACTGGTCTGGGTCCTTGATCATGTCGTAGAGCTCTTCGCCTTTGCCGGCATAATTCATGTAATGCCATTGGGCCGAACGCAGTCCACCGCCGGCCCGGTTATGAATTGACAGGGCTGTGTCGCGCACCTTCGCATCCGGATTACGCAGAATCGGTGTCAGGCTTTTGCCATGCAGGCCCTTGGGCATCGGCAGTCCCAGCAGGTCCGTCCAGGTTGGATAGAGATCCACAAGCTCGACAAATGACGATGTCCGTCCCGGCTTGATCCCCGGCGCGCTGACGATCAACGGTACGCGGACGACTTCCTCGTGCAGGTTGGCTTTCTGCCAGAATCCATGTTCGCCCAGATGATAGCCGTGGTCGGTGGTGAACATGATTGCTGTGGAACCGCGCAATCCAAGGCGGTCAAGTTCGTCGAGCACTCGTCCAAGCTGCTCATCCATGAAGGTCACCGAACCGTAATATGCCTGCCACATTCGGCGGCGGCTTTGCTCCATTTCATTGAGTCCCTTGCCATCGGACCCGCGCCCGGCAGGAGGAATATCATCCAAGTCGCCCTGGATCAGCGGCGGAATTTTCATCTTCTGCTGCGGATACATGTTGAAGAACTTCTTCGGCTGAACCATCGGGAAGTGCGGCCTCACGAAGCCGACGCCGAGGAAGAATGGTTTACCCGCCTTCTTGCGTTCCCGCAGCAACTCAACCGCCTTCGTCGCGACCATATAGTCTGCCTGATCGGAACCATCTTCCTTGTCGGTTTCGACAGTCGCCCACATGCGGTTTGGGCCCTTGGCGTCACGGCCCTCAATCTTCCGGGTCACGATGTCCGAGTTCAGCAACCGATACAGCCCCGGTGAAAACGTCTCAGCGGTCTTCGTGTTGTAACGCTCCGTCCAGCATTCAGCGACATCCCTGCCGTTGCTGCCATCAAGCTGTGCATGGGGCACGGGCATATGGAAAATCTTGCCCACGCGAGCCGTGTGCATTCCGTGCTTTTGAAGATGCTCGCCGATCGTTGGTGCGGTTGCCTTTGACTTGGGATAGATGCTCCGCAACATCGACGGGCGCGACGGCGAACAAGCCAGGCCTTGGCAGTAAGCGCGTTCAAAGACCATCCCCGACTTTGCAAGTCGGTCAATGTTGGGAGTCTTGCAGACGGTATTGCCGTAAGTCGGCAACGCACTGGCCTTCAGGTCGTCTGACATGATCAGAAGGATGTTTGTGACCCTTTCAGCCGGTTCTTTTCCCATGCTGGTCGCTGTGGTGGCGATCAACATTAGAGCACAGATTAATGCTTTTGATTTACGGCTTCTGTTCATCGGAATTTGGTTTCTCGCTGTTAAGGACGGATTCGATTTTGGCCCGGGTAGTGGGCTTTAGGTCGGGTCGCTGCAGGGCCGATACTAGGCGAGCGCGAATGGCGGGGTCAAGGTGCGGGATGGGGCGGTAGGCGTGGAGGCGTTTGATGTGGACCCTGACAGAGGCGCGGGTGATAATTGAGGACTGGAGATGGAAGTACAACCATGTGCGTCCGCATCGGTCCCTGGGGTACATTACGCCAAATGAGTTTACACAGGATGAAGTTGGAGAAGAGGCAAAGAGCCAATGCAGGGCCTTCGGTCGGGCTACGCCCTCCTTGCGTCCCAGCATTGACTTACTCTACAACATTGAGCAAATAATCAACCCGTCCAGACTAACGAAAGCACTGGACCAGTTTGGATAACTCGATCAAGATAAGAAAAAAAACTGCCGCAGATAGGCCGATTTTTCATCAGCCCACTCTTGAACCGCAACACGAAACTCAAAATCGAAAAATGAAAATACATAAAACCATCCTTTTGTTCCTATTGGCATTGAACTGGTCTACCACACTGGAGGCTGAGATCAGTTTTGTGGGTAACGATTGGGACACGAATGCCAAATGGCGTGATCCGAGTGTCTCCAAGGTTAATGACACAGACCAGGATCATATCTATGGATCTGCTGGCTACTATCTCGCGGCAGGGCTTCGCGAGGGATATAAGGGAACGTTTTTAGGTGATCATGTGATCGCTGGTGAATCAAACACCGATGATATCAATACACTGCCAGATTATATCACCAGCTTGGAATTTGCGGATACCGCTGAAAGGGGGCGTTCATGGGGAGGGCAAGGTGCGAATTTTGGTCGACTGGATGTGGTTTCCGGTAGCACGGGATTGACCGGTGCCCCCATTTTGAAAACTGGTGAGTTCACAGATCCTATGGTGTTGATTCTCAAACGCACGGATTCACCCGCTTTTCGTCTCACTTTGATTTTGGGAAATAATCCCAATGAGGCGGGCTTTGATGATCCCGAAGGTCAGCTGATCACCATCGATGACGGGAGCGGATCGGTAAGTGAACTCACGGGTGATCTCGATTTAGATCGGACAGAAGGATATACCACTTATCAGACTTGGGATATTAGCGCGGGCAGTAGTGATATTGAAATTGAATTGATCGGTATGCCAGAAGGCACTGGGGTTGCGCGTTTAACTGGATTCGCGATTGATGTGGCAGGGGTGAATCCACCCGAAATCCTCGGGCAACCCGTTGGAGGATTGTTTCTCGCAGGAACCCAAATAGAACTCAGTGTCTCGGCCGGAGGTTCAAATCCGAAGTTTCAGTGGCATAAAGATGGGCAAGTCATCGCCGGGGCGACCAACAGCATCCTTTCATTGAACAATTTGAACTCCACGGATGCGGGTGCTTACCACGTTGTGGTATCGAACTCTGCTGGGAGCGCAACAAGTGAAGTGGCGGAAATCAGCCTTGCCGAGAACCTCTCTGCACAGATTGCCAACTATCAAGCTAAAGTGGCGGCTGTGCCAAGTTTGATTTCGAATTATACTTTTGATGGCTTGAATCTTGACGATCGTGCAGGCCCCAATAATGGAACGGCAGCAGGTACTGTATCTTTTGGAGAAGGTTTGGGAGGCGGAGCCGCCAAGGCGCTGTTGTTGAGTGGTTCTGGTCATGTGAATCTCGAGGCGCCAGAGAGCTTCGATTTTTTTGATCTAAGCGGAACGATCCAACTTTGGCTGCGTGCGGATTGGACCACGAGTCCTGGCTACAATCCTTGCATCTTTGCGGATCGCGATGGAGCTCAAGTCAACTACAGCCTTCATCTGACCGCGAATAAAAACCAGATTGTCTTCTGGAATGGTACTGCCGCCGCAGTGGCAAATATCCCTGCAGCCGGTCTTGATTGGCACTTACTCAGTGCCGTCTTCGAGAATGGGAATTACAGTCTGTATTGGGATGGAGAGGAAATATTAACCACTGAATTGGACCTTGGTCCTGCTCCAGAGGCTCCCACTCAACTGGGATCCTCATCCCCAGGCGGGGCTGAGTCTTGGGTTGGGGCGTTGGATGAAGTTGCTTTTTTCGAGGATCCACTATCCGCGGATACCATTGAATCCCATTACCTGGCTTTTCTTGCAGGAGAACCTCCTAGTATTCGGACAGAACCGGTTGGGGGTGTCTATCTTGTTGGGAAGCCGCTGGAACTTACTGTCGATGCCGTCGGGACTGCTTTGAGTTATCAGTGGTTCAAAAATGACACGGCCATCGAAGGATCCACTGCTGACTCCTTGAGTGTTCCATCGGTGACCTTGGCGGATCAAGGTTCTTATCACGTGATCGTTTCTAACCCCGCTGGCTCTTCGCTGAGTAACTCGGTAGAAATTACCATTGCAGAAGCTCTGGCTCCTAACCTTATTGAATTCCAAACAGCCGTTAAGAATCAGGAAGGACTCCTTTCTTACTACACTTTTGATGACGCTAACGCAGAAGACTCTCAAGGTTCGAACGATGGAACTCTGGCGGGTGCTGTCACCTTCGGCGAAGGGATCGGAGGAGGTGCGGCTAAGGGACTCAATATGGATGGTGAGGGACATCTGACCTTTGGTCCTGTGGACGCGTTTGACTTTTTCGACGGGATTGGAACGGTGCAGCTTTGGTTGCGTGCGGATTGGACATCAGGGCCTGGATTTAATCCCTGTATTTTTTCTGATCGCGAGGGTGGCCCCGTCAACTACAGCATCCACCTAAATCAGGAAAAAAATCTGATTATGTATTGGAATGGTAGCGGTGTTTCAAGCATGGGGATTCCAAATGCAGGCCAGGATTGGCATTTGCTTACCGTGGTATTTGATATCGATACATGGGCAGTTTACTGGGATGGGCAATTCGTGGAGGAATTAGAACATGCAATGGGACCTTCTAGTGAAGTGGCGACCCATATTGGATCCTCTTCCACTGCGGGAGGCGAAGTCTGGCCTGGGGCCATGGATGAGGTCGCTTTCTTCAATGAGGCACTTTCTGCATCGGATGTTGAAGCTATGTTTAATGCATTCGCCGCAGGAGAACCTCCCGAAATCTTAGCCGATCCGGAAGGTGGACGATTCTTCGCGGGTGCGGATGCTGAGCTTGCTGTGCAGGCTCGTGGCGCCAATATAGAATTCCAATGGACGAAGGATGGCGAACTCATTGCTGGAGTCACTTCCGAAACGCTTATCTTGAGCAGTTTGAGTTCTGACGATCAAGGAAGTTACCAGGTCACCGTCTCCAATGGATCTGGAGAGGTTACAAGTGCTGCTGCTTTGGTAGTCGTCGTAACACCTGACCTGGAGGCGTATCAAGTCGCAGTGCGCAACGAAGATAGCCTGATTTCTTATTACACATTCGATGATGAAACGGCTGCTGATTCCGTGGCTGGTAATGACGGTCTCTTGGAAGGCGCGGTTGATTTTCAAACCGGATTAGGTGGCACTGCCGACAGAGCGTTGATCCTGGATGGTCAGTCTCATGTGGCTTTGACAGAAGTGGAGGACTTCGACTTTACCGATGGCACGGGCACAGTGGAGGCTTGGATTCGGGCCGACTGGGATGGCAGTCCAGGCTACAACCCGTGCATCATAGCAAACCGCGATGGGGGGCCTGTGCGTTGGAGTATGCACATGAGCCTCAACAAGGCAGCGACGGGGGTTTGGAATGGTGCAAGTTATGCTCCGCAACCTATTTCTGGAGCAGACGGAACGTGGCGTCATTTGGTGGTTGTTTACACTGAAACTGGGATTGAAGTCTATTGGGACGGTGAATTGGCGGGGACCAGTAGTCAGACTCTGACAGGGCCGATAGGCCCCACTCAATTTGGATCATCCAGCAACCTTGATACCACCGAAGGATGGATCGGGGCTTTGGATGAAATCGCCTTTTATTCGGAACCACTGACTCCATCAGTCATCCAGGCACACTACGAGGCCTTGGTAGGACCCTTACAGCAGGCGGATCCCATACTCAGCTATCAGCTCACTGGTGCGGAACTGACGATCTCTTGGCCAGGTGAATTGACGGGCTTCATGCTTGAATCGACATCCGACCTTTTAACGCCTACCTGGGAAGAGGTGGATGGAGTGAACAACAACAGTGTGACCGTTGACAGCTCTCAAGGAACGCGGTTCTTTCGACTACGAACTCCATAAAAAGGCAGTTTAGGCTGGCCCCAGTTCTTGTTCAAAATTCAGGGCTTACTGAGTCTCGGATTTTTAAGAGCTGCGGGTCATTTTTTATGAACGGGCTGAATGTACATTGAATCCAGAAAACTAGATCTAATACTCTAAACGATGACATAGAGAACTCCGTGCTTAATGTTCTATTTACTAGAGAAAATGGTGGAGGCGGGGGGAGTCGAATCCCCGTCCCAATTAACCTGTTTCTTCCATTTTGAACTGTTTTGGTTATTTGCTGAGTGTTTACAACGACATCAAGGGACACCGTAGGGACATGATAGTGCTTGATTTCATCCCCTACCATCCCCTACTTTTCTGGCATGGAGATTTATATCCTTACGGAAAGCAATGAAAACAAAATATCCATATTCGAAGGGGTTTACGCTGATTGAGTTGCTGGTGGTGATTGCCATCATTGCGATCTTGGCAGGCATGCTTTTGCCGGCCTTGGCCAAGGCCAAGGGCAAGGCGTTGGGTGCCAACTGCCTGAACAACCAGAAGCAATTGGGCTTGGGGTTTGTGATGTTTGCTGATGATAACAAGGACTCTTCTCCAGTGATGCATCACTCCAACATGAAGGGTGATATCATTCCCAGTACCGGGTATGGGGCAGGCGGATTTTGGGTAGGCCGTAGGACGCCTAAGGGAGGCTATTCTATAGGAGCAAAAGGCATTCAGAAGTACTACGAAGCAGCGGTTGCCGGACTGATGGCTAGTCCGCTTTGGCCCTATTGCACCAGTGCTGGTGTGTATCATTGCCCGGGAGATCAACGAGGCAAACAGGGGAAGAATCTTGGGCTTTATGCTTGGGTGAGTTATTCAAAATCCGGTCCCATGAACGGCGATGGCTGGCAGGGGTCCACTGCGGTGAGTGGGCCCGCTCCGTATTTCACCAAGGTAGCTGAAATACCAGAACCATCCATGTCTATGGTGTTTGTAGAGGAACAGGACCGGAGAAGTGAAAACATTGGTACCTGGGTGATCAACGTTCCGACCGGTTGGGTGGATCCGTTTGCCGTGGCGCATGGCAATGACAGTTCGTTCAGTTTTGCCGATGGTCATTCCGAGAATCATAAATTCACTGATCCGAAGCTACTAAAAAATACAAGAGCCCAATCGGAGGGCGGCGGGATATTTTATTTACCAGGGGGAACTGCCAAGAACCCGGACTTCAAGTGGGTGCATGAGCGTTACCGTCACAAGAAATACAAGCCGATCTGCAGTTCCTGTGGCACCGTTTGCGGCTCCTCCTCGGGTGGTGGGGGAGGCGGCGGCGGTGGTGGTGGTGGTACGTGCCCCTAACGTTAGGCGATTCATGTTTAGTAATGGATCTTGCCATCACCTACGATGATGAGGCGGAAGTAAAGAAGCTCTACGTCAACGGAGAACTGGCAGTAGAGTCTAATGACGCAGTTGCTGAGAACGACACGAAGCCGTGGAACATCGGGGCAGGTGGGGATACTGGAACTGCTTACTTTTTCAATGGCGATATTGATGACATCGGACTCTGGAACATGGCCCTTTCTCAGGAAGATATTCAGGTTGTAATGGAGAAGGGCGTGACAGGTCTGAGCGGGGGTGTTGTTGGGCCAGAGGTCGCCTATGAGGCTCCCGAGGGAGGGTGGGCCTACTCGGTGGACGTTGGAGACATCTCCGCGTGGAGTCACGACAACGGGTCGGACCAGTGGGATGGATCGGCCATTGGCGGTGAATTTGGGGACGACAATCGTCCGGGCGGCGTGAGCCTGCTTGACGGCTACGTTCGTCTTCAGGACACCGGTGATCCGCGAGATTACGGCTATTCGGACTCGGGCAGCAACCGCAAGATCTACCTGGGCCAGAGCATCAGCGACCAGGGAGGCTCGGACACCATCCTGAATGACGGGGCGACGATCCACTTCGTTGCGAGGATACCGACCGATGGACCGCTGGATCCATTGCACGTTGACGGAGGTGCAGGAGTTGAAGACTACCCGGCAGGAGGGGATGGCTACGAGAACCACGACGGAGGCAAGGGCAACATCGGGATCAAGCAGGGAGCGGGAGGAAACATCTCCTTCTCGCTGAGTGAGGCCGGGAAGGTGATTATCACCGAGGACGGGACCGAGTTTGATTTGTCGACCACCGAATGGCATGAGTTCTGGGTGACGATCGAGCAGGGCGACGGTGGGCACACGGTAAGCGTGTACCTGGATGGCAGCACAGAGGCCAACGTGTTTACGGTGACCGCGGGTGGTGGCAGCGACTTTGGTGGGAGTTACCTGGCGATGGGTGTTGGCTCAACTGGCAGAAGTGGTGCCTTGGATGTGGCTGCATTCGACTTCATCCCGGGCGTGATAGCGCCGGGAGGCGGAGGGCCCGCTCCTGAACCGCCAGCGCTAAGCATCGTGAACAACGGGGACGGCACGGTCACGGTGACGTTTGAGGGCACGTTGCAGGCGGCAGCGACGGTGAATGGTCCATGGGTGGATGTGGACGAAGCGAGTCCGCAGATTATTCCTGCCACCGAGGCGATGCAGTATGGCCGGGCGGTGAGCGAGTAATTTGGTTGATTAACCAAAAAAGAGAACATACACCAGAGGCCGGGCAGTTTGCCCGGCCTCTTTTTTGTAAACTGGCTAGATGGGAAAGGCTGGAGTGTCGGTTTGTGGGTTTAGACAAACCCCGCTTGTTGGTCTAGAATGCCCTCGCGTTAGATGCTCCCCATGATCAACGGCAAGGCCTTGCAATGATTACCCGGTCCTAGAAGTGAAATTAAGGAACCACGTTCACCTGATGTTTTTCATTTTCGGTTTCCTGTTTCCAGGGGAAGACCTGGGTGCCGACGATGAGGGCGGGGTTGTTATTAAAAAATTCAGGCTGACTGCACCCGGAAACGGAGGTCCGGGCTTTACACTTCTGGATAGCCGGAACCATCAGGTCAATTTTGAGAACAAGCTTGATCAGGCTGCATGGTTGAACAATCAAAACTTGTTGAACGGGTCAGGTGTTGCACTGGGCGACTTTGACCGGGACGGACATTGTGACATCTATCTTTGTTCACTGTCCGGGAACAACCGCCTGTACCGGAACCTGGGTGGCTGGAGATTCAGTGACGCAACCAGTTCGCACGTTGCCTGTCAGGGAGTGTACTCGACAGGTGCGGGATTTGCAGACCTGAACGGCGACGGCTGGCTGGACCTGTTGGTGTTGGCGATGGGTTCGCAAAACCGGGTTTTCATCAACAACGGTCAAGGCGGGTTCAATGAGCCCCGGATTTTGGAGGGCAACAATCCGCGGACCAGCGGCAGTACCAGCTTTGCCATTGGCGATATTGATGGCGATTCTGACCCGGACCTGTACATTTCAAATTATGGTTTCAAGTCCATTCTGAAGGATGGTGGCAGCATCACTGTTAATAAAATCAACGGGCGCGATATTGTCACGGGGCGATATGCCAACAAGATCAAGATCATCGATGGTGAGTTGCACGAGTTTGGTGAACAGGATGATATTCTGATCAACGACGGCAACGGGCAATTTCAGGTCAAGAAATGGGAGACGCTTGTCATGGGGCAGGTTGACGGGGATTTTCCGTATCGCGACCAGGGGCTGGCCGTCGCCTTCAGGGATCTGGATGGCGACATGGCTCCCGAGATTGTCGTGGCAAACGACGGCCACCCCGACAGGTTCTTCCGGAACAATGGAAGAGGGTCGTTCCAGACCTATTCCGCCGGTCAAATCCGGCATCTGAGTTACAACTCAATGGGGCTCGATTTTGCCGATGTCAACCGGGACTCGGTGGACGATCTGGTTGTCGTGGAGATGCTGGCCACAGGGAGAGCCCTGAGGATTACCCAGGACAAGACTGCCTTCCCAAAGGCGGAATACCTTGCAAACAGGAATCCTGACGCATGGCCCCAGGCCGGGAGGAACATGCTGTACATGGGAAGAGGCGACATGACCTTCACCGAGGCGGCCTACATGATGGGATTGGCCGCCAGCGACTGGTCCTGGAGCAGTATTTTCCTGGATGTTGATCTTGACGGGTTTGAGGACCTCCTGGTGACCAACGGTTTTGAGTATGATGCGGACGACTGGGACATGCGGGTCAGGCTCAGCAGGTTAAAAAACCTGACGCCGATGCAGCGCAAAAGGAGCATTCTTCTTTACCCCAAACTCGACACGCCGAACCTGGCCTTTCGCAACCAGGCTGGCATGTCCTTTGTCCGGATGAGCGCTGAGTGGGGTTTTGACTCGGGGGCGGACGGTCATGGAATGGCCTGCGGCGACCTGGATAACGACGGCGACCTGGACTTGGTGGTGAACAACCTCAATTCCTTTGTCTCCATCTACCGCAACGATTGTTCGAGCCCAAGGCTGGCCATCCAACTGAAGGGGCAAGGTGGGAACACAGCCGGCACGGGAGCCAGGTTGATTGTTGAGGGTCATGAAGTTGCCCAGTCGCAGGAGATGATCTCCGGGGGAAGATACATGTCATGCGACCAGTCGCTCAGGGTGTTTGCCGCTAAACGGGACTCGACGCACAGGGTGACCGTCCGCTGGCGAAGTGGTCAGGTCAGCGTTCTGGAGGGGTTGGTGCCCGGGTACAGATATCTGATTTCTCACCCGCCTGGGTCGCCCCCGGATGCTCCGGTGGTCAGGCCGGTTCGGAAGACTGCAATCTTTCGTCAGACCAGAGTTCAACACGACGGAAAACGGTTCAGTCCTCTCGTCCAGCAACTTCAACCCGGGCTGCCTTTTGACGTGCGCCGGCTGGATCCCAGCATCCTGGCGATGGACATGGATGGTGAGTCCGGACGGAACCTTCTGGTTTCGGAAGGCGAAAAGGGGATCACGGTCTTTTTGGCCGACGACAAGGGTAGTTTTGATCCAGGCCCCCACCATCCCTGGCCCTCCGCGGGCCTCGTCGCGGGCGGGCCGGACCTGAAGGGACATGTCCTGGCACTGACCCGTCCACCAAGATTGCTCAAGTGGTCCGGAGGGGAATTGCTCACGGGGCAGGAACTGAAATATCCGGGCGAGCCGCGGTCCGCTGTTTTTCTGGATTACGATTCTGACGGAGATTCGGACTTGTTCGTGGGAGGGGGAAGTGTGCCGGGTCGATATCCGGTCGCCTCAAGGTCGGCACTTTTCGAGAACCGCTCCGGGACATTTGTTTTGTCGCGAAGTCACCTGGAGCTTTTCAGTCATTTGTCGCTGGTCACAGATGCCGGGTCCGGTGACTTGGATGGTGACGGAGCCGCGGATTTGGTTGTGGCACAGGAGTGGGGTTCCATAAGGGTGTTCCTCAACCGGGACGGCGTTTTTGAGGATGCAACCCAAAGGATGGGATTGCACAAGTACAGCGGTCTTTGGCAATGCGCTCACCTTGCCGATGTTAACGGGGATGGAAGGATGGATATTGTCGCAGGCAACTTTGGGGCCAACACAGTTTATGCGATGTACCCGCTCCCGGTAAGGCTTGCGTATCTGGATATCCCGGATAGCGAGACAGTCAGCGCCTTTGAGTTTCATTATGACAAGGGGTTCGATGACTGGCTTCCGACCCGGAAATACAGCGTGGCGATCAACGTGTTCCCATCGATGGCCCATCGCATACCGACCAGCAGTCGTTATGCCTCCACGAACATGGAGCAAATCCTGGGCGATGCGTTCCAGGCATTCAAACACCAGGAAATCAACTTTTTGACTTCGGTCATTTTCCTGAACGAGGGAGGCACGTTTTCGGTCCAGGTCCTGCCGGATGAAATCCAGGCCAGTCCCGTCTTCGGCGTGTGCTCGGGCGATTTCAATGGTGACGACAGGAGGGATCTTTTTTTTGCACAGAATTTCTTCGGGGTTCCTGAGAAATTCTCGAGGTACGACTCCGGCCAGGGCAGTCTGATCCTTGGGGGCATAGGAGGCTTTTCAAACGTTCTTGAGGCCGATTCAAGTGGCATCCGCCTACTTGGCGAGCAAAGAAGTCCCGTTTCGTTCGATTTCAACCGGGATGGACGGCTAGACATTGTGCTCGCGGAACGCGGCAAAGGCATTGTCCTCTTGGAAAACAGGGCATCCGAGTAATGGATTGGTTGATAATCTTCAGTTTGGTGGGTCTGTGAGGAGATTTGCAAGGACCTGCTTTTACCCCGTATTTAAAGGTTTTTTAGACGATTCATACCTTTGGCCAAGGGGTCAATAGGGGCTTGCCGCCCTTGGCCAAGCGGCGCGAAGAGTTCTGGATTGCCCCTATTCAAATGTACTTAAAAAA
>ERZ651768.1362-NODE-1362-length-17928-cov-4.538009_pt1 | contig 17928 bp, 15 predicted proteins | sample MGYA00514754_ERZ651768 | MGnify/ENA metagenome assembly ERZ651768
TATTATGCTGGTTTCTGTCACGGAACGGATCAAGGAAATTGGTATTCGCAAGGCCATCGGCGCAACCAAACAAGACATCCTGATTCAGTTTTTAATGGAAGCGGTTTTCCTGAGTGAATTTGGTGGAATTGCCGGCATCGTGCTTGGTGTGGCCGGAGGGAATGCCGTGGCAGGTATTTTCAAGATTCCGGCGGTCATCTCATTGGATTGGGCCTTTATTGGTCTTTTTGTCTGTTCTGTAATCGGAATCGGTTTTGGGATCTACCCGGCCTGGCAAGCCGCTAATCTAGACCCTATTGAATCTTTGCGATTTGAGTAAAATTCTTTAATTCTGATTTTCTTGTTCGCACTAATATGTACACGGTAAATTTTTAGAGTAACTGAGTAACAAAAACCATGCCTGAATTTTATCCTGCGTGTTTGTTTATATTCCACTGTAGATATTTCTCTGAAGATAAAAATAGGAGACACAAAAACATGTCTATAGAAAAATTCTTAAAGGTTAACTAATTGTGGTAATAGGTGTCATCCCTGCAAGACTGCAGTCTACACGCTTTCCTGAGAAAATATTAGTCCCAATTGCCGGGAGACCCTTAATAGCTCATGTTATGGAGCGAGCTTTGGCGGCTGAAAGGCTTGAGAAAGTTGTTTTAGCCGTTGATTCTTCAAAAACCAAAGAAATATTGAAGGATTATAAATTTGATATAGTAATGACTGACTCAAATCATTTTTCAGGAACTGATCGAGTAGCAGAGGTGGTCCAAGATATGGAAGATGCGGAAATCATCATAAATATTCAGGGTGATGAACCTATGTTGGACCCAAGCATTATTAATGGTTTGGTGGCACAGTTTGATAATAACAATATTTCTATGGCCACAGCTGTCAGCAGAAAACTGGACGTAAGCGACCTGCTTAATCCCAATGTGGTAAAGGCGTTTCTGAATGAACACAATTTTGCTATTGATTTTAAACGTGATCTTTATGATATGGAGATTGGCGGTGTTTATCGGCATCTTGGTATATATGGCTATCGCCGGAATACGCTGTTGCAATTAGCAGCTATAGATCCAACTATTCGTGAGAAGCAAGAATCTCTTGAGCAATTACGTGCATTGGATAATAACATCTCAATAAAATCCCTGATTACAAACGCAGTACAGGTTCCAGTGGACACAGCCGAAGATTTGGAAAAAGTATCAGCATTAATGGGCATAAATGTTAGTGATGAAAAACAGGTGTTTAAATGAGTTCTGCGAAACCAACAAAATATATTTTTGTACTTGGTGGGGTTATGTCTGGTCTTGGGAAAGGTATCACTGCTTCATCCATTGGTTATCTATTAAAAAAAGCTGGTATAAGAGTTACAATTCTCAAATTGGATCCTTATCTAAATATAGATCCTGGTACAATGAATCCATATCAGCATGGTGAAGTGTTTGTTTTGGATGATGGATCAGAAACAGATTTGGATCTGGGTCATTATGAGCGGTTCATTGATGCTAATATGACCAAGGATAACAATGCCACAGCTGGTCAAATCTATAGCACTGTTCTGGATCGGGAACGCAAGGGAGAATACCTCGGGCAAACGGTTCAGGTTATTCCCCATGTAACCGATGAGATTATACATCGAATTAAGGCTGTAAACAGTCCGAAAAAATATGATGTTGTTATTTGTGAAGTAGGCGGTACGGTAGGTGATATTGAAAGTCTCCCATTTATGGAATCTATTCGGCAATTATCATTGGAAGTGGAATACCATAATCATATGATAGTTCATGTGACGCTACTTCCATTTGTAAAAGCAAGCGGGGAACTAAAATCTAAACCAACTCAACATTCAGTTATGAAACTTCGCGAAATTGGTCTATCCCCGGATATAATTTTTTGCCGTTCTGAATATTCAATTGATCGTTCGGTCAGGAAAAAGATTGCGTTATTCTGCAATGTGCATCCTGATCATGTAATCGAGGGAGTTGATGTACCAAGTATTTATGAGGTGCCCCTGGTTATGTTTGAACAGAATATGGTGGGACTTATCAATGATCGCCTAAAGTTAAATAAGGAACCGGATATTTCCCACCTTCAGGAGTTTAATGAACGCTATAAACAACCAAAGCACAAAGTAACGATTGCTATGTGCGGGAAATACACTGAGCTCATTGATTCATATAAAAGTGTTTTGGAAGCATTTATTCATTCTGGAGTAGAAAATAATGCTCATGTGGATGTTAAATGGATACACACAGAAAAAGTCGTGGATGATGCATCCGCTGCAAAAGCGTTTAAAGATATAAACGGTATCTTGTTATTGCCGGGATTTGGATCTCGCGGTGGCGAAGGGAAGATTTTATCATCAAAATTTGCACGTGAAAAAAATATCCCGTTTTTAGGTATATGTCTTGGGCTTCAATGTGCGGTGATCGATTTTGCCCGTTATGTATGCGGACTGAATGGGGCCAATTCCACTGAGTATGATAAAAGGACAAAATTTCCGGTTATTGATCTTATGGAATCTCAAAAAGCTATTAAGATAAAAGGTGGAACAATGCGTCTTGGTGCTTATGATTGTGAATTGAAAACTGGAACTAAAACTTATAATGCATACAGAAAGAAAAAGATTTCTGAACGTCACCGCCACCGCTACGAGGTAAACAACCGGTACAAGCACCGCTTGGAAAAGAATGGTATGATTTTCTCCGGTGTGAATGAAGATCTGGGTGTAGTGGAAACGATTGAACTTCCAGACCACCCCTGGTTTGTGGCTGGGCAGTTTCATCCGGAACTTAAAAGCAGGATCAACAAAGCCCATCCATTATTTCGGGAATTTATAAATGCTGCTGTCAAATACAAAAACGGGATAAGCTGATCCATGAAGACTGTATCCGCTGGTTCCGTTTCTTTTGGTGGTAGATCTTTTGGTCTCATCGCTGGTCCCTGTGTTATCGAAGGCCGGGATCATGCTCTAAAAATGTCAACCGCGATCCAAATAATTGCTGAAAAGGTTGGTATTCCTGTTGTTTACAAAAGCTCCTTTGACAAAGCCAACCGTACTTCAATTTCAACTTTTCGTGGTCCTGGCTTAGAAGATGGGCTTGCCATTTTATCTGATGTAAAAGCTGAAACCGGCTTACCAATTCTCACTGATATTCATGAAGTATCCCAGGCGGATGCTGTGGCTGAAGCAGTGGATGTAGTACAGATTCCGGCATTTTTATGTCGCCAGACGGACTTGCTTATAGCAGCCGCAAAAACAGGCAAAACAGTAAATGTAAAGAAAGGGCAATTCCTTGCACCATGGGATATGAAAAATGTAGTTGATAAACTTTCTAAATCTGGCTGTGAAAATATTTTACTCACGGACCGAGGAACGCAATTTGGTTATAATAATTTAGTGGCTGATATGCGGGCTATACCTATCATGCAGGAACATGGCTATCCTGTTGTATTTGATGCCACTCATAGCGCTCAACTTCCAGGCGGTACTGGTACTCAAACAGCTGGTATGCGGGATATGATTCCAACTCTCGCGAATTCTGCTGTCGCAGCAGGATGCAATGGCATCTTCATGGAAGTTCATGATGATGTTGATTCAGCCAAATCTGATGCAGCTACGCAATGGCCATTAAATAAATTGGAATCCCTTTTAATTAAAATTAATGCTATACGTGAAGCTCTGAAATAAAGATGAGTTTTAACCAGATAAAGTTATTTATATCCGATATTGATGGTGTTTGGACAGATGGGAGCATTTATATAGGAACTGATGGAATGGAATTCAAACGATTTACTGTTCTAGATGGTGTAGGCGTAGCTATAGCTCGGGCTGCGGAAATAAAAGTTGCCCTTATTTCGGCACGATTTTCCCCGGCCACAGAGCATCGTGCAAAAGAACTTCGGATAGAAGATATTTATAATGGAGGACTAAATAAAATCCCTGCATTTGAAGATCTTAAAAACAAATATTCTTTGTCCAATAATGAAATTGCCTATATTGGAGATGATTTGATAGATATTCCTGTCATGGAGAAAGTGGGCTTACCTATTACAGTCCCAAATGCATCACCAGAGGTTAAGGCAATTGCTAAATATATCACGTCTGTGGCAGGAGGGAATGGAGCATTTCGGGAAGCTGTATTTTGGATTATAGAGCAACAAGGTAGAACAAAACAGGTGATACAGAGAATGAAAGAAAAGGTTATAAATAGTTGATGGGGATTTATTGGGTATTTTTTACTTTATTGATTTTTTATTTGGGGTGTTCTAATGAAAGTACCCCATTGCCAAATAAAAGAAGCAATAACTATCCTGATCAGGAAAGTTGGGGAGTAACAATTGTCTTGACTAACCAAGGTATTGAAAGAGCTCGAGTAAAATCAGGCCATTTAGAGAAATATAATAAAAGAGAATTTATTATTCTCGATGAAAATGTCACTGTGGATTTTTATGATCGATATGAAAAACATATTTCGAAACTTACATCCCTTAAAGCAGAAGTGAATCAGACATCGAACAATATGAAAGCAATCGGAGATGTGGTAGCAGTATCAGACAGCGGGATAACTTTATTTACTGATACGCTGATTTGGGATTCGGAGAAAGAAAAGATGAACACAGATAATCCCATTATGCTGACTACGGAAGAAGGTGATACCCTTTACGGCATCGGATTTGAATCGGATTCGGATCTTCAAAATTGGAAAGTCATTAAACCAACGGGAGTTACTAATCGGGACATGGAATGAGTAATAAGTACCAGTCACTAAAGGCAAAAGGACTGTATAAAAAATATGGCACACATATGGTAGTTAGAGATGTTGATGTGTCTGTGGGTCGAAAAGAGATTGTAGGATTATTAGGTCCCAATGGCGCGGGAAAAACCACAACTTTTTATATGATTACCGGGATGATCAAGCCATCAAAAGGTGAAATTTTTCTTGATGATGAAAATATTACACAAGATGCTATGTATAAGCGTGCTAGAAAGGGCATTGGCTATTTGGCCCAGGAACCATCAATTTTTTCCAAACTCTCGGTAGAGAATAACCTTAAACTTGTTCTGGAAATGCGAAAAGAATTATCTTACGATGAACAGCAAGAAAAGCTTGATTTGTTATTAAATGATTTTTCTGTGGATCATATAAGAAACAGAAAAGGAGGGACCCTTTCCGGTGGCGAACGCCGCAGGGTAGAAATTGCCCGCTCGCTGTGCATGGATCCTAATTTTATTTTACTAGATGAGCCTTTCGCAGGTGTGGATCCCATAGCTGTGGAAGAAATCCAATCCATTGTCAATTCTTTAAAAGAACGAGATATTGGAGTTCTTGTAACGGACCATAATGTGCGTGAAACATTATCAATCACGGATCGGTCTTATCTGTTGTTTGAGGGACAGATATTAAAATCTGGAACATCTGAATTCCTTGCGGCTGATGATGAGGCACGTCGGCTCTACCTGGGAGAAAAATTTAAACTGAACTGATGCCAACTCTAAAACAAACTCAAACTCAGAAACAAAAACTTGCCCCAAGGCAAGTCCTTCAGGCCAAGCTTTTACAGCTGAACACGGTTAATCTTGAACAAGCGATCCTTAAAGAGCTTGAACAAAACCCAGTGTTGGAACAAGTAGAACCAGAAGAACCGCAAGAGATACTCGAAGAAGAAAATGTAGTAGACGATATGGATGCGCCTATTGAAGATATATATACAGATGCATCCACATATTATTTTGATCAAGAAAAGAAAGATATCCCCGTCCCTGATCGTCATTCATTTTTAGAGGATATCATCGAACAATTACAAGATTCCGGTTTGTCGGACCTGGAACAAGAAATCGCAGAAACAATACTTTGGAATACCAACGAGAGAGGTTATCTGGATACAGATCTATTTTTGATTGCTGATGGTTTTGATCTTGAAGAGAATGATATCGAACCAATCTTAAAAGTGGTTCAACAAATGCATCCAAAAGGTCTTGCATCTCGGGATCTTCAGGAATGTCTGACTGTTCAGTTGGAAGATGAACCAGAATCACTTCCCTATAAAATTGTAACAGAATGCTTTCAGGATTTCATGCATAAAAGATATGAAAAAATCAAATCCCGATTGAAATGTACTACGAATGAACTTCATGAAGCTGTGGAACTAATATCCCATCTAAACCCACGACCCGGTGAAGGATACACAGATCGATTTCAAACCGTCATACCAGATGTAATTGTTCAGGAAGATGAAGATGATTGGGTTATCACTACTAATGATGGAGGCTTACCGGAACTGCGTATCAGTCAAATTTATGAGGGAGGACTTAACAATGGAGAATATCAAGGTAAAGCTAAAACATATATCAGGGAGAAAATGGATTCGGCTAATTGGTTCATCCGGGCGGTAAAACAACGCCGGGTAACCTTTGTGAATGTTATGCGTGCTATAATACAAAATCAACCGGAATGGTTCAGTGGGGATATGGATTTTCTGCGACCACTGAAACTTCAGGATATTGCTAATGCAATTGATATGGACATTTCTACCATCAGCCGGTCTACAAGGGGTAAATTCGCTGATACTCCATATGGTATATTTGAACTAAAGTATTTTTTCACCGATGCCATTGAGTTAAATGATGGCCGTGTATTGGGAACATTTGTTATTAAGCGAGCCTTACACAAGATTATAGCCATGGAAGACAAGCAACATCCACTTAGCGATGACGCTTTAGTTAAGAAACTAAAAGTTGATGGATATAAACTAGCACGCAGAACAGTAACCAAATACAGAGATCAATTAGGAGTACCAGTGGCACGGCTTCGGAAAGAAATTTAGAATAAGGAGAAAATTATGACTAGAAGAATAATCCTAGGAGATCAGGAGTTTAATGTTCCTGATAAATTCCCGAAAAGCGGATTAGCAGTTATTCTACTGTTGGTTGTGCTTTTTATGATATGGAGTGCCATTTATAGAGTTGAACTTGAAGAAGTTGGAGTTTTGATGACTGTGGGAAAATATACCGAGGAAATGAAATCGGGACTTCATATAAAATGGCCTGCGCCTTTACAAACAGTGATTAAAGTACCGGTAAAAAGGGAACTAGAAATGGAATTTGGTCAGCGCGGTGTTAATAAACAATCAGGAAGAAGGATCAACCAATCTGAATTTGAAGAAGAATCGCTTATGCTCACCGGTGATCTGAATGTTGCTATGGTGCCTTGGAAAACCCAATACAGGATTGGTGATGCCTTCAAATTTCTTTTTAAGGTTCGAGACCCAATTGGCACATTTCGAGATATGAATGAAGCAGTTATGCGAGAAGTGATTGGTGATCGTAGCGTGAATGAAGTGCTCACAACTGGTCGTCAGGAAATTGCAACAGATATGGAAAATAAGCTTCAGAAAATGTGTGATCAGTATGATAATGGGATCATTATAAACCGGATTCTGTTGCAGAAGGTACTTCCTCCTAAACAGGTGCAGGATGCGTTCAACGAAGTCAATACAGCTGAGCAGGAAAAAGAACGGATGATTAATGAAGCCCTTGGTGGTTATAACAGAATAATTCCACGGGCAAAAGGTGAAGCAGAACAAACTGTCCAGCAAGCAGAAGGGTATGCTACAGATCGGGTTAATCGGGCGAAGGGAGATGCATCATTATTTAATGATGTATTAGCGGCATATAAAAGGGCACCAGAGGTAACAAAACGCCGGATGTATCTTGAAACTATGGCGGATGTTTACCCAGCTGTTAAACAGAAAATAATTTTGGATAAAGATTTAGAAGGGGTTTTACCTCTGTTACCACTTGGAAAGGATGGAAAATAATGAAGAGCATACTAAAAATAATCTTTGGTCTTATCTTAATTTTTATTGTGTTTCTAGCTGGAGGTGTATTTTATATTGTGAATGAATCTGAACAGGTTGTAATTACTAAGTTCGGTGAACCTATTGGTGATCCTATCTACAATCCAGGTTTGAAAACAAAAATACCATTTTTACATACTGCAAACTACTTTGATAAGCGTTTTCTAGCATGGGATGGTGAACCGAAACAAGTCTCAACCCGCGATAAACGGTTTATTAATATTAATACTTATGCTAGGTGGCGTATTTCAGATCCATTAAAATATGCTGAAAGGCTTTTTGCTGAGTCCAAAGCACAAACCCGCCTGGGGTCAATATTAGAGGGCGCAACACAGAATGCTATCGCAAACCATGATTTGATTGAACTGGTTCGAAGTTCCAACCGTGATTATGATAATCAAGTTGAATCAGTTAAGGACCCAACTGAAAAGGCAATTATCAAAAGCGGTAGAGACGCTCTGACTAAGGAAATCCTAGGATTAGCGAAGGAACGAACGAGTGATCTTGGGATAGAAGTATTGGATTTCCAGTTTAAACGGATTAATTATGTTTCTGAAGTGCGAAAAGAGGTCTATGAACGGATGATCTCAGAGCGTAAACGTATCGCAGAAGAATTTCGATCACAAGGTGCTGGTGAATCCGCCCGGATTAGTGGTCAGAAAGACCGCGATCTTAAGGTAATTACTTCCGATGCGTACCGTCGTTCCCAAGAAATCAAGGGTAAAGCAGATGCCGAAGCTGCGGATATATATGCGTCAGCCTACAATAAAGGTCCAGAATTTTACCGTTTTATGCGTACAATGGAGATATATAAAGAAACGTTGGATAAAGAAACTATTTTGGTTTTGAGCACTGATGGAGATTTTTTACGCTATTTAGAGTCCATAAAATGACCGAGAAGAAAATCAAAATATTTTCGACTACAATTCTGGGGGTAAGAGCTAAAAAGAAAGTGGCTATTGCCGGAGATGGTCAGGTAACCTTAGGTGAAATGGCTATAAAACAAAAAGCGGTCAAAGTTCGTGAGTTTGATACTAATCGAGGATATGTAGTAGGCGGTTTTGCTGGAGCAGCAGCGGATGCGCTAACTTTGTTTGAAAAATTTGAACAAAAATTAGAACAGTATGATGCAGATTTAAAACGATCCGTGGTTGAACTGGCAAAAGAATGGAGGACAGATAAAATTCTACGTCATTTAGAAGCAATGTTACTGGTTATGGATAAACAATTTAGTTTTATTATTGCCGGTGATGGCAATGTGATCGAACCTGATGGGCCCATTGTAGCCATTGGATCTGGTGGTGGTTTTGCGCAGGCGGCGGCTTTAGCTTTTTATGAAACCGGAAAATATTCTGCTAAGCAAATTGCCGAAAAATCCTTGAAAATCGTAGCAGAAATCTGTATCTACACTAATGATTCCATAACTGTTTTGGAGATTGGATGAGAGAGTTGACTCCCAAACAGATTGTCCGGGAATTAAATAAGTATATTGTAGGTCAGGCCAAGGCGAAAAGGGCCGTAGCAATTGCTATGCGCAACCGCTGGCGGCGTCAGCAAGTGAATGGTTCGATGCGGGACGAGATTATGCCGAATAACATAATTATGATCGGTTCAACGGGTGTTGGAAAAACAGAAATATCTCGACGTCTGGCTGCATTAACCAATGCTCCTTTTGTTAAGGTAGAAGCGAGCAAATTCACGGAAGTAGGTTATGTGGGACGAGATGTAGAATCCATGATTCGGGATTTGATGGATACAGCTGTAAATATAGTTCAGCGAGAGAAGGAAGCTGAAGTGGTTGAACTGGCGAAACATTTGGCTAGTGAAAGAATTATTGATATTCTTTTCCCAGATAACCATAAGGGTGACGCTGCTCAGCCTGAAAATATTCAGAAACGACATGAGCGGACACGCGCCCGATTAAGAAAAAAACTGGAAGCCGGAGATTTTGAAGATCGTATTATAGAGATTGAAGTCGTGCATGACACTATCACCGGTATGCAGATTTTGGGTCCATTAGGCATGGATGATTTAGGTGTGAATATTAAGGATATGCTCAGTAATGCCATGCCGAAATCGAAAAAGCCACGTAAAATGCCTGTTTCTGAAGCCAGAGAAGTGTTGATTGATTCTGAAGCCAAGAAACTTGTTGATCAAGATGAAGTTATACGTATTGCTCGGGAACGAACGGAAAACCATGGAATTGTTTTTATTGATGAAATTGATAAGGTTGTGAATGGGAATGGTGGACACGGACCTGATGTAAGTAGGGAAGGGGTCCAACGAGATCTGTTGCCAATTGTAGAAGGAAGCAATGTGAATACAAAGTACGGTGTGGTGGCAACAGATCATATCCTATTTATAGCTGCAGGTGCTTTTCATATTAGCACTCCGTCAGATATGATACCTGAAATGCAAGGCAGGTTTCCTATACGTGTGGAGTTGGATAAACTTTCTAATGAAGATTTCATTGAAATTCTAACGCACCCAAAATCAGCACTTATTAAACAATACACAGCACTTCTCGAAGCAGAAAATGTAAAATTGGAATTCAATAAATCAGCTATTAAAGCGATTGCTGAATTGGCTACAACGGTAAATAGTAAAACTGAGAATATTGGTGCACGCAGGCTGCATACAATTATGACTACATTGCTTGAAGACCCTCTTTTTGAACAACCCAAACAGAACGAGAAGAAGATCAAGGTTACAGCAAAGTATGTAAAAGACTCCTTAGAAGGTATTGTAGAAGATCAAGATTTAAGTCGTTATATACTCTAAGAGAGAAAACGATGAAACACTTTCTGCATATTTCCGATTATTCGGAAAAAGAATTATGGGATATTCTTCACCTTTCTAAAGAACTGAAAGAAAAATTTCATAATCAGGAAGATTTTTCTCCGTTTCAAAATCAATCCTTGGCCATGATTTTTGCCAAGCCTTCAGCCAGAACCCGTGTTTCATTTGAGACTGGTTTTGAATGGATGGGTGGTCATGCTCTGTTCCTGGGTCCTAACGATATTGGAATTGGTAAGCGGGAAGCGATTAAAGATGTCTCTCGGTTATTTAGCCGATATAATGATCTGGTTATGGCCAGGTTGTTTAACCATGCTCATATTACGGAAATGGCTGAATACGCATCTGTCCCTATTATCAATGGCCTGACTGATTATAACCATCCTTGTCAGATCATGGCCGATATTTTTACTATTTGGGAGCATCGTGCAGATCTGGAAAACCTTAAGGTTGTATATGTGGGCGATGGAAATAATATTGTTCACTCGTGGCTGCACTTGGCCATGCGATTTCCCATGCATTTTATCTGTTCCTGCCCAGAAGGATATGAACCTGATCCTGATACGGTTCAAAAAGTCAAAGATATAGGCATTTCTAATGTAGAAGTGGTCTATGATCCAACGGTCGCTGTTGAAGATGCAGATGTGGTTTACACTGATGTGTGGGCATCAATGGGACATAAAGATGAGACAGAAATGCGGGAAAAAATATTTAAAGGTTATCAAGTGAACAAGGCACTCATGGAAAGATCAGGGAAAGAAACACTTTTTATGCATTGTCTGCCGGCAGAGCGGGGTCGTGAAGTGACAGATGGGGTCATGGAAGCGGATTACTCAATTGTGTTTGATCAAGCGGAGAACAGAATGCATGTGCAGAATGCGATCATGGTGTATCTAAGTAAGAACAAATGAAGAAATTTATATGCCTAATCGGTTTTACTGAGATCCTTTTTGCATCATTCCCTTTGTCACCGCAGGAGTTTCTCGGGTATGATCTAGGAGAAAAGTTTACATACCATCATCAGGTTATTGGTTATTTTGAACAAGTAGCAGATGCTGCGGATCATGTTCAATTGCTGCATTATGGCAATACCTATGAGAACCGACCCCTAATTATTGCTGTGATTACTCATCCAGAGAATACGCAGACACTGGAACAAATTCGAACCAATCATCTTATAAATTCTGGATTGGTTCCTGGAAATACTTCCAGTAAGAAATTTGCCATAGTATGGCTGAGTTATTCTGTTCATGGGAATGAATCCAGCTCCACAGAAGCAGCAATGAAGACCCTTTTTGCCTTTTCCAATACGTCTAATAAGACCACTATGGAATGGCTAAAACGAACTGTTGTGATCATTGACCCCTGTATTAACCCTGATGGACGTGATCGTTATGTTCAGTTTTATACCATGACAGGAAACCGTGAACCAAATGTGTTTCCACACACACGAGAGCACCAAGAGCCATGGCCAGGTGGAAGAACAAATCATTATTATTTTGATTTAAATCGGGACTGGACCTGGCAGACCCAGATCGAAACAATACATCGAATCCCCATTTATAAGGCTTGGATGCCTCACATTCACGTTGACTATCATGAACAATATATTAATGAACCCTATTATTTTGCTCCTGCTGCTGAACCGTATCATGAAAGGGTCACACCCTGGCAGCGTGAATTTCAAACCATTATTGGGAAGAACCATGCCCGTTATTTTGACAAGAAAAACTGGCTCTATTTTACCAAGGAAGTGTTTGATCTTCTCTATCCAGGTTATGGAGATACTTACCCTATATATAATGGAGCGATCGGTATGACCTATGAAAAAGCTGGTGGTGCCCTAGGTGGATTAGCTGTACGCACATCTGATGGAGATACCCTGACCCTGAGATCAAGGATCGATCATCATTATATTACTGGTTTGTCCACGGTTGAATCAGCTTACAAGCACAGAGACCGTATTATTGCCAAATTCCAGGAATTTTTTACCGCAGGGCAGCAAAACCCTACCGGCAAATACAAAGCATTTGTTATTCAAAATTCCACTGGGGATGCGAAAAGAATTGATTTGTTAAATTGGCTTGATTTTAATGGGATCGAATATGGTTTACCTGAAGATGCTAGGTCACGTTCAATGAAAGGATTCAGTTATAGAACAGGAAAGAATGAATCGTTCAAGCTTGATGGAAAAGATATAATTATTTCCACTGCTCAAAAAAGATCTGTTCTAACAAACGTCCTTTTCGAACCCAATACCATCTATACCGATTCTCTAACCTACGATCTAACTGCTTGGTCAATTCCCTATGTATATGGCTTGGATGCCTACGCGGTGGAAACTCCCATAAAGGTCAAAGAAAATCTAGGGCGTAAGAAAAAAGAGATGGAATATATTTGGGATACGAAACCATACGCATATGTTCAGGAATGGAAAACAATCCATGATCTTAGATTCCTTGCTGATATATTGAAAAAGAAAGTTGTTGTTCGTGTCGCTGAAGAACCATTTGAGATAAAGAAATTATTTTACGATCGTGGATCATTAGTGATTACACGTAAAGGAAATGAACATTTAGGGAATAAATTTGACGAAATAATTAGAAGATCTGCGAAAAAGAATAACACAGATCTAGCTACAGTTGGGACCGGATTAGTAACAATCGGAAAAGATTTTGGCTCTGGGAAAATGCGTGTCGTAAAAGCGCCGAGGATAGCTGTCTTAGCGGGGGATGAAGTAAGCAGTCGTAATTTTGGAGAGATATGGCATTTCTTTGAACAGCAAATAAACTATCCACTTTCTGTTCTTGATGCTTCTAAGGTTAGTTCATTTCCTTATAAGGAAATTGATGTAATGATCATGCCGGAAGGTAGCTATAGATCATTTGTAACTGAGATCTCTACGAGTGAACAGAAAAAAAAACAAACATCCGCAGACAAATTGATCAAGAATCAGGTACCCACAAAATTACTAGATTGGATCAAGGATGGTGGTCGGCTTATTGTGATAGGTTCGGCCATGGATAAGTTTGTGGATCAAAAAGGATATGGTCTGGTGAAATATGAATCAAAGGATGTCCAAAAGATCGAAGAGAAAAAAGCCCAAGAAAAGAAATTAAGTGACCGGCTTACGAAGTATAAAGATCGAGACCGTAAAAAATTGATCAATAGTGTTTATGGCTCGATCATAAAAGTAAAATTGGATAATTCACACCCGCTTGCTTTTGGATATGATAAAGATTATTTCTCATTAAAACAAAGATCAAAAATGTATCCTTATCTGCCAAAAGGATGGAATGTAGGAACTGTAGAGAATTCAGATGCGCATGTTGCAGGATTTATGGGGTATAGAATAAAAAAAGAAATGAAGAATAAGATCATTTTTGGTGTGCAGGATGTAAAAAAAGGCCGTGTCATATATTTGACGGACAATCCGCTTTTTCGCGCATTTTGGTATAATGGGAAATTATTATTTGGTAACGCTGTATTTATTGTAGGGGGATAAGTACTTTTAATTGCTCAGCTAAAGACCGAGCGAATATTCTCATCTATACTGTCCCTCGTAAATAATATGTATGTTTCTTCTAGTTGGTTTACATAACCAATTACACACATAAAGGGAAATAGTTGTGCTGCTATTTCTGGTTTTAGTATAGCAAGGATCATGAAAAAATATAAAGCGGCGGAAAAGGTCTTAGCACCGATCGTATGAAAAGCCGGGATATAACCGAACTTAATTTTTCCAACGCCCATTTTTATAAAAAAAAGTCCAAGCAGGATAAAGATCCATAACCACCATCCGTCAGCAACTTGACTCTCAAATCGATATAACCAGAGAGCAATTAGTGGGTAGAATACCATATCAGCAATAGTATCAAGTTTAGCACCCAGTGCGGTGCACTGATCTAAATACCTTGCCAAAACACCATCCAGTTTATCGGTGACCCCAATGACAATAAACATTGCGAGAAAGGTCATTCTGGCATGGGACTCATCTGCCATTATGAAAGCAGGGATGATCATGGCGGGAATTAAAACCAATCGACTAATACTTAAAATATTAGGGATGGTCTTAAGATCACTTAAGGAGATTTTATCTGAATGACCTATACCTATACCTATTTATTTTGTAATAATTAACCGGTCTGAAAATAAGACTAAAATATAATGAGAAATAAAAATTTTATGGTAGTGAGTACAATATTCGTACGTGGTTTTCAAAACGGTTCATCATTGCGTTAACCATTTTTTCATCATCGAGAAAAAAACCAATGAAGTTTTTATGATCCTGCTGATATTTCCCCATAAAATGCCAGATTCCTATCTCAATCGGCTCCGAATTTGAAAATATTTTCATTGGCTCCGGTCCATTTTTCCCGGTGAAAGGTCTCATCATGGACACGGTGTTGACCGTACCATCATTCTCGAACCAGGTAGAATCGGTGCTTTGTCCGTTACCCATATCAACAAAGTTTCTTCCCATGAACCAGGATAACGGATAGTTGGTCCAGCTCAGTTGTTTATCTGGCACATGAAAACCTGTTACCGGGTCAAGAACGCTTGCGGTCGTGGCATACGAAAAGTAATAAACGCTTGGATCAATTAAAAGAATATCGTTTAATTCTTTTGCCCCTTGTATGTTTGAATCCCAACCAACATTATTTTTGGTTTCCCAGGCGGTATGGTTTTTTAACCTCATAAAATAATCCGGCCATGATTCATTTTCCTTTTGCGAGATACCCCAGTGATCCAGATCAAAATCATAGTAGCTAGAACTGATCATATTGGCGACAGGTAATAAATTATCCGTAAATGGAAATATATCTGTAACAATATTCGAAATTGTTGCTCCATTGTGAGGAGTAGACATGGTTGTAATAGATGAAACCCAGTCCGGGAGAGAATTGCGCAAGAGCACACTCTTATCGAGCAATCCAGTTGAATCATTTACAAATGTATTATTAAGAAGATATAATAGCATTCTGCTTGTGACCCCGCCAAAACTATAGCCCATCAAGTGTACAGGATGGTTCTCATCCCATTCTGGGTATAAACCTTTATACTTTTTTCCTTCTGGTCGCTGATCAAGACCATATTTTCTTGAGTGTGCCTGGCCATAATCGAGCTGGCCACCCTTTATCTGGTAGAATGTTTCAACCGCACAATCATAGCTAGATGAAATTGGTCCTAAGGACACAGTGATAACCCGATATCCTTTATTCCTAAGGTATTGTTCAATATCATGTTGTCCACCCCAGTAGTAGGTACCACTGATTTCTTCTCTTCCCCAGCCTAAAAAACCATGAACTAGAACAATAGGGTTTGTGTTAGTGGCATGCAGCCCACAGATAAACAAAATACAGTAAATAGATCTGGTCCTGATGTGGTTCATGAAAATTTTGACAAGTAGATGAATGAATCTATTCAGATGAATTAATAATCCATATCCATTCCACCACCACCATCGCCGCGTCCAAAATTCTTACGATCCCATTTCTTTTTCTGCTGTTTTCCAAAATTATATCTCAAATTGATAGATGCAGTGCGCCGGCCACGCTTCCGTTCGGCATACATGACCTGAGTATAATCCGTGTAATCCTGTGTAGTATCAATAATAAATCTTCGATTATCAAAAAGATCATTCACTTTCAGTGTGACTGATAAACGGTTATTCATAAAGGATTTTTCGATACCAAGGTCAGCGCCGTAGCTGGGACCGATCGTTCCATGAGCTAATTTCATTGTCATCCCGCTAACTGATAATTCTAAACGAGCCACTGTAGGGATATTTAAGGTAAGCTGACCGCGGTTATGCATACCATAGGATGTCCCGGTCATATCTTCTTCATACTGGCCCCCATCTGTCTCAGACCTCCACCACCAAGTGGTAAACATTAGACCAATTAAGGGCAAAGGACGATAGTTGATGATGATACTGCCGGCAAGGTCTTTCTCGCTATCGGCATTTCCAGATGTTAAGACTTCGTAGTACCTACCATCATATTCGATCTCATCTCGATCCCACCAGGCGATAGCATCGATTGTGTGCTTGTATGATACACCGGTATTAAAATTGAATTTTCTGGAATTACTGGAAAAATTTATTTCCATCACATCACTGTATTCTGGTTTGACATATGGGTTTCCAGTACGAATATGTGTTGTATCCAGCATCTCCCTAGGGAATGGATTTAATGATCTTGTCCAAGGTCTATTTACACGTTTAGAGAAGCCAAACTGAATTTGCTGTTTTTCTGTAAGTTTATAATTCAAAAACAGACTGGGATAGAGTTGACTATATGGTTCAGGTATCTCACCTTCCTTAACGGCTTCATTAATGATAAAGTGAACAACACTTGTTGCAGCAGTTGTATCGCCAGAAACTATTGCTTTGGTCTCGACCTGTTCAAGCCTGAGACCGCCCTTCAGGCCCAGGCGGTCATTGATCTCGTAGCCCAGGGTAGTGTATAGGGCATAAATATCTTCATCATAGTTATAGTCATAGGTCCCTTCTTGAAAAAATAAGTCATCGTCCAATGTTTTAAGTGTGGTCTTGAACCCTGCTTCCAGAACAAAATTTTCCCACAGCTTATCTTCGTAATCGAAAGATGCAATGATACTATTATGATCATGGTGGTCTTTAACTTCTTTTTCACCTATATTTTCTTCAGTCTCATTTTCTGTCCCTTTTCCATAGCTAATGTTTGCATTTAGCTTCCTATCTTTGGAATCAAACTTGTTCTCGTAGGATAAAGAATGGTCCCAGTCATTTTCCTGACCCATCTCCTTTATGTCTAATATGCTGAGGACAGGTCTCGTTGTTTCAATGATCTCTTGGTTGTTTTGGTTTCTTTTACTGAAGGTGGATGTATAACTGATCGTACTGGTAGGGGTGGGGTAAAGGTCGCCGCCAAAACGGAATGAAATATTTTTAGGTGTTCTTGTTCTTTCTGTATTTTGATAAAGATATCTAACACTGTCAGAAGGGTCAAAATAGAGGAAATCAAATTCCCTTAGACCATCTGAGTAACGTTCTCCCGTTCTATAGCTGGCGTTGCTGAAAATGTTCCAGGTATCCGTACGAAAGTTCAAATTTCCGCTGATGTTATTTTTATTGTATTGGCCGGTAGATAGGGCTGTAGTGCCGTTAAATCCTTCGAATGCACCTCTTTTTAAAATAAGATTAATAATACCGCCCACACCGTCCGGGTCGTACTTCGCAGATGGGTTGGTAATAACTTCTACTTTCTCGATCATGGATGCCTGCAGGTTGTC